>Ga0224533_1000114_pt1 | contig 10846 bp, 7 predicted proteins | sample 714E11014metaG_FD_172018 | JGI IMG/M metagenome (GOLD analysis project Ga0224533, IMG submission 172018) | Peat soil microbial communities from Stordalen Mire, Sweden - 717 E1 10-14 | ecosystem: Environmental > Terrestrial > Soil > Wetlands > Peat | place: Sweden: Norrbotten County, Stordalen... | reverse complement strand
AAGGTACAGTGTGGCCGATATAATGCCGCCCACGATCACCACGGCAAAGGGTCGTTGCGTTTCCGAACCGATACCGTGCGATAGCGCAGCGGGTAACAGACCGATCCCCGCCATCAATGCGGTCATCAAGATCGGTCGCAGACGCGACACAGCGCCCTCAATCACACTTTCACGCAACTCCTTGCCTGTGCGCATAATCTCCATGAACTGCTCCACCATGATGACGCCATTCTGTACCGAGATACCGGCTACGGCAATAAAGCCCACCGCAGCGGAGACGGACAGATGCAGCCCGGCCAAGCCCAGACCGGCCAGACCCCCGATCAGTGTAAACGGCACCATTAATATCACCAGCAGTGCCTTGCGCATGGATCTGAATGCCCAAAACAGCAGTATAAAAATCATCCCGGCCGACAGCGGCAGAATCACTTTAAGGCGCTTGTTGGCGCGCTGCTGGTTCTCGAACTGACCACCCCAGGTCATGGTGTAGCCCGGCGGCAGTTTCACCTGCGCTTTGACCGTCTCCATCGCTTCGGCAACAAAGCCACCCTGGTCGCGACCCAGCAAGTTGGCCTTTACGGCCACCATGCGGCCTCCGCCTTCGCGAGCGACGCGCGCCGCACCCTGGCGCACTTCTATTTTTGCAATCGCACTCAGCGGTAAAATCCCGCCGCTCGGCACTGGAATGGCCAAATTGGACACATCATCCACCGCATCACGGTAGGGCTCTGCCATGCGCAAGGTGACATCAAACAGGCGGTCACCTTCATAGAACGAGTTGACCGCAGTACCGCCCATGGCGGTCTGAATGGTCGTGTTCACATCATTGATGTTGAGTCCATAACGCGCCATGCGACTGCGGTTGAGGGTGATGTTTAATTCTGTCTGTCCGCCCACCTTGATCGCTTCAACGTCCGCCGCGCCCCGAATACCATTGATCACGCTGGCCACCTGTGCCGACTTGTCTTCCAGAATTTCCAGATTGGGCCCGTATATCTTGATGGCTATCGCGCCCTTGACGCCGGACAAGGCTTCTTCCACATTATCCTGAATGACCTGAGAGAAGTTGGTCGGTACACCGGGAATGGCGTGAATCTTTTTCGTCATGTCGGCGATTAGTTCTTCCTTGTCGGCAAAGCGCCAAGTGTCATGCGGCTTTAGGTCCGCCATGATTTCCATATTGTTCGGCCCCTTCGGATCGGTACCGTCATCGGGACGCCCCACTTGGGTGGTGACATTATTCACTTCGGGATAGGACTTGAGAATAGCCCGAACCTTGCCTTCAATTTCCTTGGTTTTGTCCAGCACCGTGGCGGGCGGTAGCGTGATCGTCAGCCAGATATTGCCTTCGTCCAGCATGGGTAGAAACTCACTGCCCAAATAGGGTGCGCCGATAAACGCCACGGCCAGCAGAGCGAGAGAGGCTGCAACGATACGTTTGCGGCGCGTCTCCGCCCATAGCAGCAGGTCTCGATATAGCTCCTGCAGCTTGTGCATCCAGCCACTGTGCTTTTCGGCCAAATCCTTGTTCCTGACCGCGTAACTGAGCAAAGCCGGAATCAGCGTCAAGGTCATCAGAATCGCGCCGAGCAGGGCAAAGCTCAGGGTAAATGCCATGGGCGAAAAGATCTTGCCCTCCACGCGCTGGAAAGTGAAGATCGGCAAGAAGGCCAGAATAATGATCGCTTTGGCAAACAGGATCGGACGGCCCAGTTCAATACTGGTCTGTTTGATCAGATGCAGGCGCCAACCGTAACTTAGATGCTTCTCAATCCCGTCCGTTTTAGCCAAGGCCAACTTGACCATCAGGGCTTCGACCAGCACCACCGCACTATCGATGATAATCCCGAAGTCGACTGTCCCCAATGAAATCAGATTCGCCGACACGCCTTTCGCATCCATCATGATAAAGGCGAAGAGCAGCGCCAGCGGGATAATGAGCGCGACCGCCAGTGCCGCATACCAGTTGCGCAAAAAGATGACCAGAATGGAAATCACCAGCAAGGCGCCGACGATCAGGTTTTCCGATACGGTGTGCACAGTATGGCGTACCAGATCGGTCCGGTCATAATAGGGAACAATCTTCACCCCGGGCGGCAGTTTGGCCTGAACGATTTGAATCTTTTCTTTCAGATCCTCAACGATCTTGGTCGCGTTCTGCCCTTTGATCATATCCACAATGCCTTGCACCACATTGTCGCGCTCATTGAACCCCACAATTCCCGAGCGGGGTCGGTCACCAATCACAACTTTGCCGACATCGCCCACCAGTACCGTCTTTCCATTTTGTGCCGACACCACAACATGGGCGATATCTTGCACGCTTTGGAATATCCCGACACTGCGCACCACCAGCGCTTCATCGCCGCGTTTAAGAATGCCGCCGCCGCCATTACTGCTATTGGCACCCAAGGCCTGTGACACCTGACTCAGGGTGACACTGAATTTGCGCAATAGCGTAGGGTCTACACGTACTTGATATTCTTTGATGGTGCCGCCGTAGCTCACCACGTCTGCAATACCCTGCACCTGACGCAAGGCAGGCCGAATGACCCAGTCCTGCAATGCACGCACTTCATTCAGCGGCATGTCCGGCGGGGTGTCCAGCACATAGCGGTACACTTCGCCCACGGCATTGGTGAGCGGTGCCAAACTGGGTTGTATACCGGGCGGGAAGTTGACGTTCTGCAAGTTCTCCATCACTTGCTGGCGCGCAAAATAGTCATTGGTATTATCGGCAAACGTCAAAATGACTTCCGACAAACCGGTCAGCGATACCGAACGCAACTGTGTCATGTGCGGGATGCCGCTCATTTCACGTTCAATCGGCATGGTCACCGTGCGTTCGACTTCTTCGGGCGCCTGACCGGGAACCAGTGTGTCGATTTGTACCTGCACGTCCTGCACATCCGGAAAGGCTTCTACCGGTAAAGTATCAAGGGCATTCCAACCGGCAATCAAAATAACCAGTGCGCCTGCCAGCACAAATACGCGCTGCTGCAGCGCGAAAGAGATCAGTTTACTTAACATCAGTCGCCACCGCTCAATTCAGAGTTCAGCAAAATTGCACCGCTGGTCACAATGCGTTCACCGGCTTTCAGGCCTTCTTTGATGTAGGAGAAGTCGGCATCCTGCAATCCCAGGGTGACACGACGACGTTGAAATACACCGGGCGATTGCTCGACGAATAAAAAGCTGTAAAGACCCTGCGTGAACAATGCCGTGTTGGGCACGCGCGGCACTTTTATCCTTTCATTCACAACAGGGCTCACGCGAGCGTACATTTCCGGCCGGAGCTTGTGCTGGCTGTCATACACATCGCAGCGCACCTGAAAGCGACGCAAGAGCGGATCCAGCGTTTCGCTGATGACCGTCACCTTGGCCTCGAAAGCCTCACCCGGATAAGCGTCCACTTCGACCGAAACAGGTTGCCCGACTTTGACTTTTTCAACCTGCTGTTCGGGCAAATCAATCAGCACCCACAGATGCTTCGGATTTGAAATAACAAACAAAGAATTGGCCGCCGCAGGCTGTACTTCGCTGCCGATATTAACCTGGCGTTCACTAATCACACCGTCAATCGGTGCTTTCAGCACATATTTACCCTCGGCATTCGCAACCGCATTGCTGCTGAGATTTTTCATGCGGGCTTTGGCGCGTTGCGCTTCGGCTTCGGCCTGCTGCCAATCCGCTTCCGCAGATTCAAGATCCTTGAGCGCCAGTCCTTTGACTTCATACAAGCCCTTGGCGCGCTCGTAGGCTACCTTCTTGCGCAACAGATCGGCGTCAGCCTTCAAACTGTCCGAGGCACCACTGGCATAATCGGGCGAATCAATCCACAGCAAGGGATCGCCCGCTTTGACCGTTTGACCCGCCTCGGCTGCAATCCTGGTGACCCGCCCTGCTATTGGCGAGTAGACCCGTGCCGTATAGTTATCGTCATAGGTGATTCTGGCATTCAGTCCGTCTATCAGGGGCTCTGGAAATGCTTCGACCGGTTTTGCGCGCACAAATTCCAGCTGTGGCGCATCGGCGGCAAAACGGATGGTATCGGAGGTCTTTTTATCAGCCGGTCTGTCAGCGGCAACTTCCACCTTCGGTGCATGCGAATTTTGCCAAAACCAATATCCGGCTCCTGCTGCTATGATGACCACCACGATGATGACTATTCTTTTATCCAGTTTCATTGCTTGCTCACTCCGTTTGTCGCGGCTGTCTGCTGAGCCACCGACGTTTTATTCAAGTCCGATTTATCCGATGCAGCATCCTTCTTCTCTGCCGCGTCATCCTTGCGATTCCACCAGCCGCCGCCCAGTGCCTGATACAACGCGGCGGTATCACCCAGTCGTCCACTTTGCGCCTGCACCAGCGTCACCACTGCAAGTTGATAACTTTGCTGCGCCGCCAGCAGATTCTGGTAGCTGATATAGCCCGATTGGTATTGCCGGGTAGTTAAGTCCAGCACGGTTTTGCTCGCATGCTCGGATTTTGCCGCGGCCTTAAGTGCATCCGCGTCCGCCTGAATGGCGTGCAAGGTGTCGGCGACGTTTTGCAACGCGGTAATCACGGTACTGCGATACTGCGCACCCACTTGCACCAGCGCCTGCTCGGCCGCCCGCGATTTGGCTTTTAGTGTTCCGCCATCGAACAATATCTGGGTAATGTTGCCGGTGAGATTAAAAAATGTCCCGCCGCTGCGGAACATCCATTCCGGTGAACTTGCCATGCCGCCGACATCGGCCGTCACCATGAATTGCGGCAGCCGGTTGGCAATGGCCACCCCGTATTGCGCGCTGGCACTGTGCAACTGGGCTTCGGCAGCACGCACATCGGGGCGTTGTTCCACCAGCGTCGACGGCAACGTCAGCGGCAAGGCTTCGGGCAGGTGCATATCCGCCAGCTCGAATGTTTCCGATATCTCCTGATTGGGCAGATTGCCCGCCAGCGCCCGGATCAGGTCACGCGTCTGTTCCAGTTGTTTGTTCAGCGGCGGCAAGGCTTGTTCCGATTGCGCCAGCAATGCTTCCTGCGCCGCCACGTCAATCTCGGCCACATAGCCCTTGTCCAGTTGCAGGTGCATGATGTCAAGGTTTTCCCGATTGATCGCGATCACGCGGTTAACCGCCGCGATCTGCGCACGCAAGCCCGCTTCCTGAAAGGCGGCCGCCACTACATTGGATACCAGTGTGATATAGGCTGCCTGTAGTTGCATTTGCTGCCATTCTTCCTGCGCCTGTGCCGATTCGGTCATTCTGCGGTTGATGCCGAATATATCCGGCACATAACCGAGCGACAGTTGCGCGGTGTGGAAAGTGTAATAGGCGGGCGCCGACGGCGTACTCTGGATAGTGTCGCCATTCTGCTGCGGACCGGGCGAGTTGCCCCCCATATTGCCCGCCAGCTTGTTGCGCGAGGGTGAGTAGTTCACACTCACAGTAGGATAGAAAAATCCCTGCTGCGCAACCACGTTCTCATGTGCCTGTTTCAACGCGGCTTGTGCGGCTTCGATCGTGGGGCTGGCTTTGAGGGTGCGTTCTATCAGGGCGTTCAGTTGCGGCGATTGAAACAGTTTCCACCAGTCGAACGGAATGTCTTTCGCGCCCTCGAAGTGCTGTGCTTCTCCTTGCATTGATTCGGGGGTCGCCGCCGTCTTCCCAACCAGCGGTTGCACGGTGTAACTGCTCACGGTCGGCGCTTCCGGGCGCTTGTAGTCGGGACCGGCAGCGCAGCCGCTTAACATAGCAGCAACAGCCAAGGCAGATATTGAATGGTTGCCTAGACCATTTGTCTTGTTTTGTTTTTTCACCACAGTTTTCCTATTGCTTTTTACATATGCCCTAAACGTTAACTGTCGCACTTAGCAGAGGGCCGGCTAATTCATTAACAATTCAACTTACAAGTTAGAACTTGAAAATGACTCCACCTTGAACCACGTTAGCTTGGTCATAACTTAGTCGTCCTTCGCCATAAAACCGGGTAGCTTCAATTTTCAGAGCAACTTGTTCAGACAGGGGAAACGCCGCTTCTATGCCTGCCACAACTCCATCGCCGTAATCGTCCAACGCATCAGCATAGGCAACGCCCGCAACAATGCCGATTTCCAAATAACTGGCGCTAACAATCTCTTTGCCAATTTTTATAGATGAAACATTTGATCCAAGGTCACCATGGCGACCGGCAGCGTATTCCAAAATAGCTTTAAATCCGTCACCCAAAGGTGCCGCAACCGAGACGGCGACCAGACTCTGTTGTGAGCCGTAATCATTGCCTCCGTCAATTCCAATTTCCCAGCGCCCTTGTTCTTCAGCAGCGCCACGTTCCTCTGCTGAAGCGGCAGCATGATCAACCGCCCATGCACTCGGGCACGATAATAAAATTGTCAGAATAATTAATAGTTTTTTCATTTTTCCTCCCCGTTTTTTTACTTAAAACTGGCTGTGCATTTATCAAATCACAAATCGGTACCCCATTCCTGTTTCAGTCAATATATGCTTTGGGTTAACAGGATCTTCTTCCAGCTTATTTCGGAGCCGTACAATATATGTGCGTAAATAGTGCGCACTTTCAGCGTGACCGGGGCCCCAAACTTCGTTCATGAGCTGCCTCTTCGTCAGCATCTTGTCCGCATTTTTGAGCAGCACACTGATCAAACGAAATTCAGTTGGTGTTAACAGCACGCGCTCGCCATTGCGCGTAATTATGCGGCGGGAAAAGTCTACTTTTACATCACCAAACTCTACAGACTCATCCACTTTATTTGCCACGGGTCGCCGCAATTGCGCACGTAAACGCGCCAACAGCTCACCCGAATCAAACGGCTTGCACATATAATCATCTGCCCCCGCGTCAAGCGCGGCAATTTTATCGGATGGCATCGTGCGGCCTGTCACTACGATAATCGGTGCTGCCGTGCAGTTGCGCAGATCCGGTATGATGTTAACTCCATCACAATCCGGCAAACCCAGATCAAATATAATCAAATCCGGTTTAACTGCCTCAGCCTGCTTTAAGCCATCGCTCGCGGTCCCGGAAAGCGTGACACGATAGCCATGGGTTTCTAGCAGAATACGAACCACTCGGCGCATACTGATATCATCTTCAATGATCAGTATGCTCGCCAGTGAATCGACTTCCTGATCCGGTTTAATACTATTCATTTAAAATCTTGCCCAACTGGAATTGACTGAGTTGTGTCCTGTGTTTTCCATCTGGGCAACCAAATATTTCAAGCCTAAATTCCATGGTCGTCTTCATCAATTTCTCTCGCTACTTCTAACTCAAGTTAAACCGCACAGGCAATACTCAATCTCATCCCCCAATGGGGTACAAAATCTCAGTTCTAAAATCTTCGCGCGTATAACTGCACTAAAATTTTGGAGCTAAAATCTTCGCTGTTCATTCGAAACTAAATTAGTCTCTCTTTTAATTCACCCTCCACAATGTCGTCGCACCTTCAGCTCATTTTATTGAGCAAACTGTACGACGACCCTGTTGGAATATTACTAAAAACAAGTTGCTGCGATGTCTATCTTTGCTCCTAATCGCCTGGCATCTCGGCCAGGCGATTTAGCGTTATTGCTACGACTTACCAATGCCAGATAATATCCCCGGAGATGATGGTCTGTTCGGCCTTCATGTTCGAGGTATTCCCGGTGTTTACGTTCCCGTTAAACGCGGGCGCATCTGCGTGGTAGTAGGCGATTTCCGGGCGAATCTCGACTTGCGGCGAATACCAGTGCTGCCAGCCGAATGCCAGGTTGCGGTAAGTAGTCGCCGTTCCGGTGCGCTGCCCCTGTGGATCATAGTAAATCTCCGGGCGGATGGAGAAGTTATCCAGCGGATTGGGCGAGTAGTTGAGGTAGGCGGTTGTTCCTGTCGCTTCGGCCTTGCAGGTCAAAGCCGTGGTATTTCCACAGTTCGCAAAGTTTGGCGCGTTGTACGTCAGAACGGACATCGGCGTCCAAGACGGGAGGTTTTGCGAGTTCGGCACGCCATTCTGATGCTCGTTGTACAGTTCCCAGGAAAGGTGCCACTTGTCGTTGAACTTGTGATAAGCAGTCACTCCGTACCATTGCAGGTTGTTGTAACCCCAAGTACCATCATTGATGCCGTTCGCACAGATATTCACGTCGTCGCCGCCGTCGTCGCTGTTATAACGGGCGCACAAGGTTCCCGCTGGCTTCGCACCGGGGTCGATCGGCGCAGTGCTGTTCGGATAAAGCGCGTTGGGCGAAGGGTTGCCTATCGACTTGTTGTAATGGGTGAAGGTCGTATCTGTTCCCAATGCGACGCCGGCCTGAAGGATCCAGTTTTTGCTCACCGCGAGCGAGGCGAGAATCCCTTCGTTCGTGTAGTTGTCGAACGTATAGGTCATCGAGTGCGAGTACATGTAATTGTTCGGCGCCAATTGAGCCTCGATGTCCGGCACCGAGATATAGCGTCCGACGCGAATGTTCAGCCCCTTGCCCACAAACGGTGTATACCAATCGTAGTAGATCATCGGCATATCCCAGCCGTTGTCCAGATTTTGGGTCAGCAATTGAGAGCTGGCGAGGCCGTAGGACGTGGTATAGCGGTAGTCCGAACCGTAGATCAGCGACAGCCTGAAGCCCCAATCATTGTGATCCTTCTGAACCATATCCGGCACGCGCTCCAAATATTCAACGATCTGATTGAGGTCGAAAGCGTTCGGGTTGTAGTCGTATGCGGCCGGCGCATTGCCGCCGCGGACAGTGCTAGTACTGACGTTGTAGCCCACGTCTGCCCAGCCATAAGTTTGGATATTGTTGTTGGCCATCCACTTACCGAACGAGGTATCGGCGAGTCCCACCATCAAAGGGCTGTCCGCCGCGTTGGGAATGCTGGCACCCAGAGCGGGAGTGCCGCCGTACGGCCATTCGCTAAACGGCATGGGCGGTATGGTCACCGCTTGAGGCGGGTAATCGTCGCGGCGAGTCGCCGGCGCTTTAGGATCGGCTGGCGCGGCTGCCTGTCCCCATTCAAGCGAGTAATAATTGCCGACGCGTTCCCAGAACCCCGTCCCCAAATTTTTATCGAGACAGCTGTAATCCTTGTAGGGATCGCAAGCGGTTGCCGCAGCGCTACTATCAGCAAGAGCAACTTGCGAAACACCGCAAGTAACTGCAAGTACCAACCCCGCAGACATTGCTCTTATCTTTGAACCCACATTCGCCAAACTCGGCGATGCTTTATCCATAATTTTTAACATTTCGAATTCCCCATATTAATTTAAAAAATTGCCACTTTTTGAATCACTAAATAGCTAAAGCAGTTTCATCCGCATAAAGTTTCCTTATCTAGTTAATTTAAAGACGGGATAAAAAACTATCCACACCATGCTCTCAGCAGATTCCGTGCCAATATGTCTTTTTGTTATATAACCAGTTGTTTGATATGCTTTATGGCTATAACGGCAGCGGGCTTAATTCCTGCATTTCGCACTCTATTAATGCTGCCGTTACATGTGTGTGCACTTATTGGGTGCCGTACTTAACAAGTTCAAAATTCTTGCTGCTTTTTAAAGCCTGATATTTTTCCGGCTTACTTGGATTCTGCTGCCGCGGCCGAATTTTGATTTTGTTTGTTTTGCCATTGGGTCGTTGTCGCACGCGGACCGTGATCCAAAGGCTGGGCTTTTCCAACTGCGCTTGCTGATGAATCTGATTTCTTTGCTGCGAGCGCTTTGATCGACTGTGCTTGCATGTTGAGTTGAAGGTCATCTCGTCCTGCAAACGCAGTGGTTGATGCCATAACAACTGAAACCAGCAAAGCGATATTCAATAATATTTTCATGATTAAATTTCTCCTAAATGATCAAACCGGTTAACAAACATTCCCTGAAATTCGGTTCAATTCGTCGCGCGAAAACGCAAAAATCAAACACAAAAAACACCTCGTTACGAAAATTAACAACTGTGTGTATCGTAAAGAAGTGTGTATATAAATTGTGTTAACAAAAAATATGAAATGCATAAAAACGTGAATTTAAGTTATATAAATTGTATAAAAATGTTGTCGCAATAAACGTTCGCGGAGACGGGTAATTCCCGGCGGATTTATGCAGGTGAAGAAGCTGGATTCAGATTAATTGATGCGCATATATAAGGAATCATTTCAGATCATCATGACTCTGCATGTTTGGATTTAATCTGTGCCGATAGTTCGCGCACCTGTTAAGAGCGCATACACTTTTATGTTGCATATAATTGGTGCGCTAAAATTTATATTCCGTCTGCGTACCCCATATTTTCATATGGTTTTATCCATTCTTTGAATTGGCATAGAACATGCTTTAAATCCTGCGTGGATATTTCAATCCTGTTTTCAACTGAATATATCGTGAGGTTTCACGCAACAATTTGTACCCGCGGGGAGCCATCGCTCGCTGCCAAAATTAAAGGAGAAAGAAATGAAAATGGTTGCCGCAATCATCAAGCCGTTCAAGCTGGACGAGGTGCGCGAAGCACTATCGGCTCTTGGCGTGCAAGGGATCACCGTTACCGAAGTCAAAGGTTTCGGCCGTCAAAAAGGTCACACAGAGCTGTATCGCGGTGCCGAGTATGTCGTGGACTTTTTACCCAAGATCAAACTGGAAGCCGCGATCAAGGCTGACACATTGGATCAGGTTATCGAAGCTATCGAAAAAGCTGCACAAACCGGAAAAATCGGCGACGGCAAAATTTTCGTGCAAGACCTTGAACAAGTAATCCGCATCCGCACCGGTGAAACCGGTCCGGAAGCACTATAAGGAGAACAAGATGAAGAAACTATTTGCTGTTTTCACACTGCTGTCCATGCTGAGCGGATTTGTAGTTCCGGCATTTGC
>Ga0224533_1000113_pt1 | contig 10897 bp, 5 predicted proteins | sample 714E11014metaG_FD_172018 | JGI IMG/M metagenome (GOLD analysis project Ga0224533, IMG submission 172018) | Peat soil microbial communities from Stordalen Mire, Sweden - 717 E1 10-14 | ecosystem: Environmental > Terrestrial > Soil > Wetlands > Peat | place: Sweden: Norrbotten County, Stordalen... | reverse complement strand
GTGATGGCGGGGCCTATTTCGTCAATTCGGCACTGCCGCGGATGCCCAATCTCCGCGTCATGTTCGACTTGTGGAATGCCGCCGTTTTGCGGGAAATGCCGAATCGCCGCAACTCCCTCGACCGGATGTCCGCAACTGTGGACATCGCTCCCGGTCCTGTGCCTTACTACTTCGGGTTCGGTCCTTCGGTGATCTGCACCAGGTCGCCGGGGCGGATCCACTTAGCGAAGGCCGCCTGCACCTGCTGGGCCGTCATCGCGGCGTATCGATTCGCGGCTTGAGTGGGTTCGTCCAAAGGCAGATCGTTGTTTGTTCTTGCGAGAAACCCGCCGGCAATCGCGCTCACGCTCGATTCGGACAGCGGAATCTGCTGAAGTAGCAGGACCTTGGCCTGCCGGAGCGCATCGGCTGTCACTTGGCTCTCCTGCAAGTCCTTCAAATCCTTCTCCACTATCGCGCGAGCTTTGGAGACATTCTCTGGATCGCAACCGTAAGCAATCGAGTAGAACCCGCGCGTCCGCCCCACGTTTAGCGACGTGGAGACCGTATACACCAGCCCGCTATTCTCGCGCAGATCGCGCGACAGGCGGCTCGCGTAGAACGCTCCGCCCAGCGCCTGATTGCCGAGATTCAGTGCGTAATAGTCCGGATTGGCGCGGTTCAGCCCCAGCGTCTCGGTAAGCGTCACCTCGTCCTGCACCCGGCTCGCGTTCGGCGCAACGGTGCTGGAAGCCTTATTGGGAGGCACGGGTGGCAAAAGCGTCTCGGGCTTCGGGCCCTCCGCCCGCCAGGCGCCGAAGTAGCGTTCCATCACGGTCCGCGCTTCGTTTGGAGTGACCCGCCCGATCACTACGATGGTCGTCAGGTCGGGTCGAAAAACCTTCTTGTGATATTCCGTCACGTCCGCCATGGTGAGCGCGGTGATGGTTTCGGGCGTGGCATGGCGAAGGGCCGGATCCCCAGGAGGCAGCAGCGCAGCGTCCAACGCGTGCCGCCTCAAATAGCCGGGGCTGCGCAACTCTCCCGCTACGGTGTCCGCAAGCTCGTGCTGGACGATCTTGAAGTCGCTCTCGGGCAAAGCAGGCCGCAGTTCGTTGTCGGCCAGCAGCTCGACCCCGCGCTCGAACTCGCTGCTGAGAACGTCGAGAGAAAACTCCGTGCCCGGCGATTCGTCGGCCCCAATGTCGTCGAGAGCCTTTTGAAACGCCAGGCGGTCCAGCGAGGCCGTGCCGTACGTCAACAGTTGGTCCAGCGCCTGCTCCACCCCGTCCTTGGCCTTCGGCGCCTCCAGGTCCGGATTGTTTCGGATGCGCCCGGCGACGCTGATGGTGTCGCTGATGCTTTCCGGCTGCACGATCAACTTGAGTCCGTTGGCGAGCGTCATCACCGTCGGGTGAACCGTCGATTCGGGAATCGACAGGCTCTCCGCCGCCGCCCGCGCCCATTCGGGGAGCGGCGCCGGGTGACTCTCTTTGGGCGCAAAGGATTCGGCGCCGGCGAACGACGAAGCCGATACCGGCTGCCCCGAAGGCTGCGGCGCCAGAATCGCCGAGATCGCGTATTCCGGATCCAGGTAGCGGCGCGCCACGCGATTCACGTCCGCCACGGTGACCCGGCGGATGGCCCGAGTATCGTCGTCCGGAGATTTGCGCCCGTCCACGGCCAGCGCATTCGACCACTCCATCGCCAGCCCGGAGATGGAGTTCTTCTGGAACTCCGCCGCCGCCACCTCCTGCCGTTTGGCCGCCGCCACCAGATCGGCCGGGACGCCTTTGGCCCGGTCGTCCTCCAGAATCTTGCCGACTCTCGCCAGCAGCGCCGCGCCATCCCCACCGGCGGGATAGGCGGACGCCCCGTAGCCCAGACTCACCGCCGGCAGGCTGCTGAGCGAGAATCCCGCGCTCAGGGCGCTACCCTCGGGAACCAGGGCATACAGGCTGCCCCGCTGACTGCTCAAGACATCGGCCAGCACTTGCGCCGCCGCGAAATCCGCACTGTCCGAACCCGGAAGCCGGAAAGCCTCCACCGCCAGCCCGTAGGGCAGATCGGTGGTGAGATGCAGCGTGTCCCTTTTTACCGGTTCCACCTTCACCGCTGGAGGCGCGGACAGCTTTTGCCCGGGGATGCCGCCGAACAGCTCCTTCACGGTGGCGAACGCCTTGCGCGCATCCACGTTGCCGGCGATTACCAGGATCGCGTTGTTCGGCGCGTACCATTGGTCGTGGAACTTTTTCAGCATGGCGGCGGTGGTCCGATCGAACGACGGACGCGTGCCCAACGCATCGTGCTCATACGGAGTGCCGCGGAACATCGCGGATAGCAGCTTTGTATAAAAGACGTACTGGGGATTCGAGAGGTCCCGCGAGACCTCTTGCTCGATCGCGCCGCGCTCGTGTTCCCACAGATCGTCCGTCGCCAGGATAGCGCGCATGCGCGCGGCCTCGATGTGCAGAGCTACATCCAGATCCTGACTGGGAACGGTAAAGAAGTACTGTGTCACCGTTTGCTGCGTGTCGGCGTTGAAGTCGCCGCCCATCGACGCCGCGATGTTCGCGAGCTGGTCGGCCGAGAGTCCTGGACTGCCGCGGAACATCATATGTTCCAGTGCGTGAGCTGTACCGGGAAAGCCCGCCGGAGCTTCGTTCGATCCCACCCGGTAGTTCATTACCGTCGACACTACCGGCGCCAGCGAGCTGTGGACCACCACCACCCGAAGTCCGTTGGGAAGGGTCAGACGCGACACCTCTCCTGTAGGCGAGCCGGCCCCTGCCAGCATCACACACGCCAGAATGAGGCTTGCGGTCGCGCCGGCCTTCAACCAGCGGCGATCCCGCCATCCGCGAACGAAAGGGAGCGATATCCGCGTCATAATAGGACTCTCCTCGATACCTTCTTAGGCCCAAACAGGGAAGACCTTGCGCTTTTCTTCTTTATCCGAACAGCCGCTCTCGATGCGCCGCTGTGCCGTGCGGGTTTCATGCCGCGGCCGAACCAGCGGCGGGCGGTCCTGGAGCCGCTGTGGTTTGCAGTCTGTCGCACGGGCGGAAAGCTCGACCCGGCGGGTCGCCGGCCATCGCCAAAAACGGCCGCGCGCCTGTATTTCCGTGCCCGGACTCTGGATGACCACGGCGGATACAACGTTCCACGGGCCCCGGCCGCTGGGAGCGGTGGTGGGAAGGGTGTTCCATGTCTTTCAATAAGATTCGACGAACGCAGTTACGGTTCCGTTGCGGCCATACCCAGTCTCCGGTCCCCGAATACCAGCTTCCCCCTACAAACGCCTGGATTAGCCGCGCATCTGTCTAAGTGGGTCCACCAGTCGGCCGGATGCCCGGGTGACTCGCGCCCACATGGGCATTGAGCAGGCATACGAAACGCTGTTAGGTGGAGTCTTTGCGTCGAAACCCAAGGAGGCGGCGGGGTTATGTCGGTAACCGGTGCGATCGACCCCACGCGAAAGATGAGTCGGCAAGACCCCGTGGAGCAGTTCGCCCGCGCGCTTGGGTGTCGCGTGGACGATCTGCTTCTGGCGGGCGATCCTTCCCATTGGCGCTCACTGGAGATGGAATTTGACCTTGACGCTGTAACTACGGCCATTGCAGCTCGCCGGCCGCCCCTCGAGGAAAGCATCTTTCGGGCGCAGCGCGCTGCTATTGTGCCGCTTTCCGTTTTGGGTACGGCGCGGCAGCTTGTCGGCAAGACAACGGGGCGGGCGTTGGCAAAGCTGGTCATCGAAAGCACGGTCGCCGCATGGCGCCGCGATGCCGCTTTGGCTTCGGAGCTTCGGTTGCCCGCCGATGCGGCGGCGCGGCTGCAAACCTTGATGTCGGCTGCCAGGGTCACGGAGGACTGGATGAAAGTGCCGGAAGAGCAATCCTGCTGGCGCCAGCTCAACCAGGTTCTGACGGGAGAGAGAGTATTCGATCTGGCCGGGGCGGTTGAACTGTTGAACGAAGGTGGAACGGCGGCCGAAGTCGCTGAGCTGATCGTAGATACGCTCGATGTTCCGCAGAGCGGGATGGCGGCCCCGCCGCCGGCGCAGATCGAGATTCGCCCGAAGGTTACCGAGTCCGACGATCCGGAAAAGGCCCTCGTAGAACGGCTTGAGCTTTGCGCCGCGTACAATCCCCTGCGACGCAGGCGCTGCGAAGGCCTCAAAAGAGAGCTGGATAAAGCACTCGGCTCCAGCGATCCGCTTCCGGACCATCTCTTCCGGCAAATCGCGAACGTCTTCGGGGATAATGGTCCGGCATATGTCATCTGGTGGCTGGAGCTATTGTTGGCGCGCTCACTCTGCCACTTTGTCCGGCAGGTGGCGCCGCTCTTGCAAGGCGGCAACCTACTTCTTTTAGCTGACGCCGTTCGGACGCTGAAAACCGGCGCGGCGGAGCCCTCGGTGGAAAGACTGCTGCAGTCTTTTGAGCTGCCGGGCGTGTCTATGGGCTCCTTCGACTGGGCTAACGTGGCCTTGGAGATCTCGCAGCGCCGCGGAGCTTTTCGCTTTTGCATCGAGTTCGCGCACGAGCGCGAGAATCTGATGCGCAGGGAACCCATACGAGAAGCCCATGCAGTCCGCCTCGTGGATCCGAAAGAGAATGGTCGCCACGACCTGTCGAACAACCATGCCCTCCAGCGCCGCCGCGCCCAGCGGCCGCTGCCGCCCGCCGGCCTTTTGAAATGCCGGCAACCGCGGCTCCCCCTGAGGGATTCAGGCTCTACTTCGGCCGTCGCCGGGATGGTCTCAACCGAGCCATGCCTGCAACCGGCCCTGCCGCCAACGCCGGTCAGGGTCCGCTGATGCCGTGTTCCAGAGCGTATTTCGTCAATTCGGCGGTGCTGCGGATGCCCAATCTTCGCATCACGTTCGCCTTGTGGAATGCCACCGTTTTGCGGGAAATGCCGAGAATCGCCGCAATTTCCTTGACCGGATGTCCCTCCGCCACCAGTTGCACCACTTCCCGCTGGCGGTCCGTCAGCTCGCCGGAGACCTCCCCGGACCCAAGCCGCAACCCCGGCAATTCACCCGGGATGTCTTTCCGGATCAAGGGCGTGACATAGGCGCGACCCTTAAGTACCTCGTGGATGGCGTTGAGCAACTCCACCGCGGCGCACCGCTTCAAGACATAGCCGGACGCTCCCGCCCGAAAGGCCTCGGTGACGTAAGTAGCGTCCGCGTGCATGGTAACAAAGATCACCTTGGCGCCCGGCACGGTGTCGCGCAGCCTGTGGGCGGCGTCGATGCCATTCAACAGGGGCATGGAGATATCGAGCAGGATGATGTCCGGCTTCAGTTCTTCCGCGGCCGCCAGCAGTGTCCGGCCGTCTTCCACCGCCCCCGCGACTTCACACTCGGGTTCCAGTATCCTGCGAAGCCCCTCCACCACCAGCGCGTGGTCATCCGCAATCAGTACGCGCGGCCGCTTCACGGGTCCGTCCTTTTGGTCAGGGGGACGCGAACATCGATCTGCGTCCCGTGACCGGGCCGCGAGCGGATCGAAACGACCCCATCCACCAGCCGCACCCGTTCCCGAATGCCAACCACGCCAAGCCCGCCTTGCTCCGCCGCCAGGCTGGGATCGAACCCGGCGCCGTTATCGGTGATGGATAAGAGGATGCCGTCTTTATCCCCTCGAATCGCCACCTTTGCCTTCCCGGCGCCGGAGTGCTTCGCAACGTTGTTCAGACATTCCTGCGTGACCCGATAGAGACACAACGAGACTTCGAAGGGAATCGATTCCGGCACGCTGCGATGCGCCAGCTTGAGCTGGATGGGGTGCAGTTTCGAGAAATCGGAACAGTGGGACTCCAGCGCCGCCACCAGGCCTAAATGCTCCAGGGCCGAAGGGTGAAGATGGTGAGCCGTACGGCGAAGGTCGTCCGAGAGTCGATCCACCCGCTCGCGAAGCGATCGGAGCTGTTCGCGGAGGAGGCGGGCGGAACCGGGCGGAGCCTGTTCCAAGATGGCCACGTCGTTTGCCAGCATGGCCATTCTCTGGTTCAGGTCGTCGTGTATTTCTCGCGCCACACGTTTACGCTCCGCTTCCTGAGTGGCGAAGAGGTTCGCCATCAATCTCCGAAGCTGCTCCTCGCTCCGGCGCAGGGCATCCTGGGCGAGCTTGCGCGGGGTGATGTCGATACCGGTGCTGATGATTTGCCTGACAGCGCCATCCGCGGCGCGGCGCGCGATGCTTGACGAGGCGATCACCCTGCCGGAGCCGTCCTTTCCGATCCAGGTTCTTTCGTAAGTTCTCGTGGACCCCGCGCCTTCGAGGATGGCTGCAAATGCGGATTTCGCGTCATCCACTTCTTCCGGTGGGAGCAGGAAATCCCAAAACACCCGGCCCTCCGCCTCACGGGAAGAGTAGCCCGACCGCTCCTCGCAGGCGCGGTTGAAGCCGATAATGCGCCCAGCGGGGTCGAGAATGGCGATCAGCGCGCCGCTCATATCCAGAAGATCGGCCGACAGGTCCCTCTCGGCGACCGCATCGCCAAGGGACAGCCGGGCTTGATCCATGCCGCGCTTCATCACGTCGATATCCATGAGCGCCATCAGTACCCCGTCGATCTTGTCCTCGGCGGTCTTGTACGGTCTCATGCGGAGGGAATACCAGTGTCCGTCCCGGCCCTGGACCTCTCGTTCCACCAGGCTGCCTTTGCCGCTCACTTCCGAAATCAGGCTGTCCAGGTCCGGCAAATCGAGGTTGGGCCTGATATCGCCGATTGGCCGGCCCACGTCGGTGGGAATCAGGTTGAGCAAGGGTTCCGCCGCGGGAGTGAAACGCCGGATTCGCCGGTCGCCTCCCACGATAAGGACCGGAATGCTGACGCCGACCAGCAGATTGCTCAGGTCGTTCGCCAGGTGGCCCAGTTCCGCGTTCCGGTTCTGCAGCTCCTCGTTCAGCGTGGTCAATTCCTCGTTCGAGGACTGCAATTCTTCCTTGGCGGTCTCCAGCTCTTCGTTGGTGCTCTGCAATTCCTCGTTGGCCGACAGAACCTCCTCATGTTCCACCGTCAGCGCCTCGTTGGTAGCCTCCTGGCTCTCGATGATGGACTGCAAATGCTCCCTGGTGGCAGCCAGTTCCTGCCTCAACTGGACGAGTTCGTCTTCCTCCCCGGCTTCGCGTGGTTCCGCCGCTTCCCGCGCCGGCGCCTCCTCGATCAGTATGAGGAAATCGGCCCCCGTCGCATGGCGGCCTTTCATCGGAATGACTTCCAGATTGACGGTCTTCGATCCGCCGTCCCGCGGAAAGCGAATGCCTTCCCTGCGAACGGCGGTCTCCTCCTTTTTCGCCCGGTGAAGCGCCGTGCGGAGATCGAGCGCCAGTTCTTCCCGCACCAGTTTCAACACATGCAGGGTTGCGGCGCCTCGCGCCGGCGCCAGGTAAGGGCCGGCGTTCGCCTCGAAATGAAGGACATGCAAGCCCGCGTCCACCACCAGCGCCGCCGGGGCGTATCGCTGCCGGATGATGCGCTCCACGGCCTTCTCCAGGTCGAACGCGGCGCCCGCCGGCTCCGCCGTGGCGGCGCGCGCCGGCGCTTTTGCGTGGTCCGCGGGCGCCAAGGCCGACCTGGCCACTGCCGCCGCCGGGTTCCGCGAATAGATCTTACACTTACTTTCTTCCTGGACAAAAAGATGAGCGGAGGAACCCAGAGCCTCCGATTTTCCCAGTAAAAGAAAGCCGCCCGGCTTCAGAGCGTAATGGAAGAACGAGAGCACCCGCTCCTGAAGCGCCGCGCCCATGTAGATCAGTACATTGCGGCAACTGATGAGATCGAGCTTGGAGAAAGGCGGATCCTTGCCCAGGTCATGCCGGGCAAACACGCACCGCTCACGGACCTGCTTGCCGATCTGGTAGCTATCTCCCACTTTCACAAAGAAGCGCGTCAGACGCTCCGGGGAGACATTGGCCACCGCGGCTGCCGAGTATACGCCGGTCCGTGCCCTGTCAACGGCCGCCGCACTGATGTCGGTGCCGAAAACTTGGACAGATGCCCCGAAGGCCCGTTTGTCCAGGAATTCCAGAAGCGCTATCGCAATCGAGTACGCCTCCTCGCCCGTGGAGCATCCCGGAACCCATATGCGAAGCGGCTCGTTTTTCGGCCGATTCGCCATCAGACTGGGGAGAAATCTTCGTTGCAGCGCCGCGAACGTCTCCGGTTCCCGGAAGAAGCTGGTTACGTGGATGAAGATGTCCTGGTAGAGCGCCGCTACCTCGATGGCGTTCTGCTCCAGGTACGATGCGTAACCTGGGAGGCTCCCGATTTGATGGAGCGCCATCCGGCGCGCGATGCGCCGCTTGATCGTTCCGGTTTTGTAAAGACTGAAGTCGACCCCCGTAGCCGTCCGCAGAATCCGGATGATCTTCTGAAGATCGCCCCCCCCGAACGGCGGTTCCGCCTCCGTCACCGCGGCGGTTCTCTGGGCGTAGGGCAACTGCGCCAGCCGGATCAGTTCGCGGGCAATTTCCTCGGGAGGGAGGACAAAATCCACGCACCCCGCCAGAATGGCGCTCTCCGGCATGCCCGGATATCCGGCCGACTTGGGGTCCTGCGCAAACGCAACGCCGCCCTTGGATTTAACGGCCTGCAATCCTACCGTGCCGTCGGATGCCGTTCCCGATAGGATCACCCCGATGGCGGCGCCCTTCTGGTCCGCCGCAAGGGAAACCAGGAAGCGATTGATGGGCAGGTGTCTGCCGGCGGTCCGGCGGCGGGACAGGAGCCGCAGCGTCCTATGGCGGATGGCCAGATCCTTGTTCGGAGGGATCACGTAGACATGATCCGGCTTCAGCGCCATTCCATCTTCAGCCTGGATGACGGGCATCTCCGTTGTCTTGGAGAGTAGCTTGTGCAGGATGCTCTCGTGGTGAGGATCAAGGTGCTGGACCACCACGAACGCCATCCCGGGGTTGACCGGCAGGGCCTTGAGCAAGGCCGTGCAAGCCTCCAGGCCCCCCGCGGAGGCGCCAATCCCCACCACCGGAAATGGCGGTCGGGAGGTTGCGCCGGGGGCTTCCACGGCAGCCCTCACCCGGCTCTTCGAACGCAGTGCCGGAGCCTTCGTGGGCGGCTTCTCCTTCCCGGGCATGTTCTCCTCCGCTGCCATGTCATTCCCGGGGCGTCAGCCACTTTGCGGAACAATGAGCCCGTCTCGGCGCTTCGTCATGAGCGGCAGCAGTGCCGTCCTTTAGCATACAATACGGCCTCCAGACGAAACGGCCGCGCGCTGGGTGCGCGACGGAGAAATGCGGCAACTGGCGAGGCGCGCGCCAGTCGAACAGATCCGAGCGTACACGCACTGACGGATGCTGGCCGGAGGCGGTACAGTCCCCTGGTTGGCGGGCGATCGCGGCGCCCTATTTGGGTTCACCGTCCATTCGGAAGTCGACCTTCGACGAAGGGGGTTTTTGGGCATTTTGCCCAAAAAGCGTGGTTTTTTGAAACCCAACTCCTTGTAATTCAGTTACTTGCAATTTCGATTTGGGCAACTTGCCCAAAAATCGGGCCGCGGACCGGGGTATCCGCCCTGCCAGGCGCCCGGATCCGCATCGCTTTTGATCCGTGCACCCCCGCGCGCTCGGACCGAACCACTGGACTGGGCATTTGCCCAGTTCCACGTGTTGCCGTCGGACGCTAACATTTGAAGTTCGTGCAATTTACGCCACGAGAGACGCCGGAGCCAAACGGGCCGCCCTGAAAACCGGCGCCACGGCGCCAATAGATGGAAATCGGAAATGAGGAGCACGCCATGCCGGGAACGTATAGAATGATCGAACTCGTTGGGACCTCGCCCGTTAGTTTCGCGGAGGCCGTGAAAGTCGCGATCGACGAAGCGTCGAACAGAGTCCAACAGATGGATTGGTTTGAAGTCGTCTCGCAAAGCGGCAGGATCGCGGACGGCAAACTGCTGGAATTCCAAGTCACCCTGAAGATCGGCTTCAAGATGTAGGGATGGGCGCGGCGTTTAGGTTGTTGTCCGGCGTTTGGCCGAACGAACGGCTGCGCAACGAAATATCGGCCCGGCATCGGGCGCAAACTGGTGGCCGCCTGCCCGTTGCCGCGGCAGGCGGCTCTGAAATGTCAGTTCGTCAATTCGACTAAGACTGTGCAAATCGACGGCTACGGCTGGCTGGCCGACACGGAAGCGTCGTGTTGCCAATACGGCGGCCGGCCATAGTGAAGGTAGAGCAGGTTTTCGTATTCTCGAGTGACCGGAGTGGCCTCGGTGTACTCCGGGGCCTGCTTGATGGCTTCCCGGGAGAGGCCGGCGTACACTTTAGACTCCGTCCAACTCACCCGTTCAACCCACGCGGGCGAGACCAGCACCTTCCTGCCAGGCCACCAATTCCGTGTTGCCACCTCGAGGTAACGGATCGCCCACGCTTGATCGTCCATAAGAAACCCGTCCACATGGCCGAGTTCACCATCGGTCGCCTCAATGTGATAGCCGGTAACGGCTTCGCTGCTGCGCAAATGCGAATCCGTGGACTCTTTCCGGACCCTCTCCGCCATGGCTTCCCTGGAAATAGTCGTTGGAATCGCCAAGCCTGCCGGGAAGAACGCCGGGCCCCACAGGTAAGGACCTCCCCAATAGTAGGGATAGCCGTAATACCCGAGGTAGGCGGCCTCGTGCTGGCGGGAGACGGGCCGGTGCGTGTCGATGCCGGGGCTGTTCTCGATCTGCTTTTTCGTCAGCGCCACGTCCAGCCGCCTGGCTTGCCAGTCCGTCTGGACCACCGAAAATGGCGAGATCAGCACCCGCCGGCCGCCAAGCCAGCCGCCGGTTTCCACCGTCAGGTAGCGGATGGCCCATGTGTCATCGTCGAAATAGAAGCCATCCGCGGTCCCAAGCTCGCCGTCCGTGGCATGGATCGCGATACCCTTCAATTGCGCGGTA
>Ga0224533_1000111_pt1 | contig 11007 bp, 8 predicted proteins | sample 714E11014metaG_FD_172018 | JGI IMG/M metagenome (GOLD analysis project Ga0224533, IMG submission 172018) | Peat soil microbial communities from Stordalen Mire, Sweden - 717 E1 10-14 | ecosystem: Environmental > Terrestrial > Soil > Wetlands > Peat | place: Sweden: Norrbotten County, Stordalen... | reverse complement strand
CCACCAGTAATTCCGCGTGATCAGCGATTCCCTGTCCGGGATCAGCTCGCTGACGCGCATGCCCGGATGCCAGGCAAAGCGGCCGGGGTTGGCTGCATTACCGCGCAGGATGACCGTCTTGCGGTATAGGGGAACAATCGAAAAAACACGCACCAGATCGCCGTCGGCCGGCAGCGTGGCCAGACCGTTCGCATCGTAGGCCACCTCCATCGCGCTCCGGTCGCGATGATTCTCAATGCGCTCAATCGAAACCCGCGCTTCCGCTGCGACCGAGGTGACGCCTCCGGCATCGGCGAGAAGACTGGCCAGCGTTTCATTCTCCCGCAGCTCGTAGATCGCGGGATTGCGCACGCTCCCGGTGACGGCCGCCTGCGGACCGGCCGGGGGAATGAAGATCACATCGCCGGATTGCAGCTTCACGTCCTTCGACTTGTCGCCGTGAATCAGCAGGCCATAGAGATCGAACTCCGTGACCACCGCGCTCCCGCGGCGCAGTTGGATCTGCCGCATCGAGCCTTGCACCGTGGGTCCGCCGCTCGCGAACAGCGCGTCCACCAGCGAACTCAGCGCACTCACGGTATAGACGCCGGGACGCCGCGCCGCGCCCGCCACATACACCTGGACCGAGCGAATCTGACCCACATCCGCCGTCAGATCAAAGTTGCGATAGACGCGCCCCACCGCGCCGCGCAGATGCGCATTGAGCGCCGAAAAAGGTATCTCCGAGACATGCACCGGGCCCACCTGGGGAAGGAAGATCTCCCCCGAGCGGTCCACGCGCACGTTGCTCTGGAAGTTCACCTGGCCCCAGACGCGAATGCGCAGTTCGTCGCCCGGCCCGAGAACGTAATCGGGTGGAACCGGTGTCATGTCCAGCGGCGCAAAGGTGGAGGGCACGCTGGCAAAGAGGCTCGCTCCATAGATAGGCAATACCTGGCCGATCGTCGAACCGACAAACCTCTGAAACTCGGTCGGCGGCTCCGGCGGCAGCTTCACCGGCAGCGGCTGATTGCGATTGGATTGCTGCCGGGTCAAGTTCTCCGTATCGGTGTAGTTGTTACTGGGATTCCGCGATTGATCTCTGTATTCTCCCGGCTGCGAATTGCGCGATTGCGGAGTCAGCAGCGGATTGGTTTCTTCCTCACTCTGTGCGATGCACTCCGGCGTGGCCGCCAGCAAAGGGCCGAAGCAATCCATTCCGTTCTGGCTCTGGCTCTCGGTCCCTTCCGGATTGCCGTTCTGCTGCGGCGTCTGCTGGGCGCGCGCGGCCGGCGCAAGAGACGCGATCAGCAGAAGAAGCCCCATCATCCCGGCCGTCCGAAGCCACGCTGCGGGCCGATCATAGGCAGAGCTGGAACGGTAACTCCTGCCGCCGTTTCCATGCGTTAAGGCCTTCATATGCACGGAGTCTAGCACGAATAAAAATGCGATCTCCCATCCTTGTTTCTTCTTTAGCTCTTGTTAATTTCATAAGTCCCATATTGCTACTGGCAGCCGCGATTGTCCCATTTTGCTACACGCATCGCTTCGATCAATCCAGCGAGCTGCCGCGCACGGCTCTCCTGCCGATTAGGAGGTAAAGGTTCCTGTGAAGACAGCTCGGTTGTGTGAGCGGGATCGAATCTGGAATCGCCTGGTCAATGGTTCGGCAACTTCTCATTCATCATCCCGCTATCTCCGTGAAGGCTGCGGCGAGGATGAAAGATTTGCTTTTCCTATGAAATTCTCCGCCAATCAGGCCAGACAGAAGCAACAACAGTTGCGCAACAGACGGGACGCATTTGTTTTCCACAATCCCAAACGTCATGGATGTCTTTCACCCCAGTCCCGGAGAGGTTCATTTGAACGCAAATACGCTCGCCCATCAGACATTGGAAGGCCAGATCATGAACCGCCCTGCGCGGCGGCCGGCGCTCAGCACCATGGAGTTGACCGATGGGAGGTCCATGGCTCGCAACTTTGCGCTGGGGGCGCCCTATCTGGTCCTCAGGCGGCTGAGTCCCTGGTCACGGTCGGGCTTCAAGCGCCTCTTCGACTGTGCCTGCGTATTGCCCGTGCTGCCTTTGCTGCTTCCGGTCTTGCTGGCAATCGCGCTGGCGGTGCGGCTCACCTCCCCCGGCCCTGTCCTCTTCCTGCAGAAGCGGATGGGGCATCAGGGCCGCGCCTTCACCATTCTCAAATTCAGAACCATGCTCATTGCCACGGATAAAAAACATGATCCGGTCACCACCGCCGGCAGCCAGAGCTTCACTTTGATCGGCCTTTTTCTGCGCCGCTGGAAGCTCGATGAACTGCCCCAGTTGTTCAATGTGTTAGCCGGGCATATGAGCCTGGTAGGCCCCCGTCCCAAGCTTCCGGAGCATATGATCTCCGATCTTCCCTGCCGCCCGGGAATCACCGGCGCGGCTACCATCGCCTTCGCCTGCGAGGAGGAGGTCCTCGACCGCGTGCCCAGGCGTCATCTGGAATCCTACTTCCACACGGTTGTCCTGCCCGCCAAACGCCGGCTCGACGCCGAGTACATGGAACGCGCCACATTTCTGTCTGATCTCAAGCTCATTGTGGACAGCGTATTGCGCCGTTGGGATGGCTCGCTGATGGAAAGCCTGCTCCTCGATGGGGCATTTGCCCAAGACAGAGTGCTGCTCTCCAGAGCGCCGGATGCGGAAGCCTCCTCGGCCCGCGCGCGCAAGCTGCCCTATATGGATCGTCCTGCGTCAGCCGAACAAGGCGCGGTCACGCTCTAAAACTGTACACATTCAATGCTGGGTGCCCCATCCTTGCACTTTTTTCTGGCGCAAGTGCGGGAATCCACGAACCCCTCAGCCCCGGTCGGCCGGGAAGCTGCCCACCAGCTCTCCGGCGGCCACGTGCTGGCCGGCCAGCACGATCGCGTGGCTGGCGATGCGCGCCGCCGGGCCGATCACGGTCGCGGCCAGCGTCACCTCGCCGTAGTCATGCACCGCGTGGCTGTGCGAGTAGATGCGCGCAAAGGAGCCGATCACCGCGCCCTTGCCGATGGTGATGCCGCCGCGGTCGTTCAGCAGCGCGCGCTGGCGAATGGTGGCGCCCTCTTCGATAGCCAGGTTGTAGCCGTAGGTCAGATCCACGCCGTGGTAGATCTTCACCCCCGCGCCGATGCGCGCGAAGAGGTGCCGTCCCAGCATCGCGCGAAAGCGCAGCCCCAGCCAGTGGTTGGTCCCAATCGGCGAGCGGTCGAACATCTGCCAGAACCACAGCAACGGCTTGCGCCGCGCGTACTGCTCGTGGTCGGCATCGACGAAGTGCTCGGCTTCGAGCGTCACATTCTCCGGGTCCAGCGAGAGCGAGACGACGTTGCCCGGCAGCTCGCTGGTGAGCGTCAGGTTCAGCTTGCCGCCAGCCGGCCGGCCCAGGTAGAGCTGGGTCAACTGGTCGCGCACAATCTCCGAGCGCCGCTCCGGAGCCTGGTGGCGGGTGAACTCTTCATCGAGAAACTGAATCCAGCGCCGGTAGACCTCTTCGGCCTCGGGCGCGGGACGGGGGGCGTTGCTCTGTGTGTGTTCCATACGGATTGAACAATACAACACCAGGCCCCCATGCCGCGAGTGGGCTGCGGCGAGTGCGACTGCCTTCTGGTTGCAACTCCGCACCCGATCTGATCTCCGAATCGTATCCGGTCCCTTTTGCTCAGACGATGAGGATCTCAGCCGTTAAGGTGGATTGTCTGGGGTGCTCGCTGAAGGCCCCGTAATCCTGAGGAGGATTCATGACTGGACTCAAGCTTGTTCTGCTCTCGGCTGTTGCAGGATGCTTTCTGATGGCAACCGCTCCGAAAGCAGCGTCTCAAATTGCCGTGGAGATTGGCGCTGCGCCCGATTGTCCCTATGGCTACTATGACGCCGCTCCGTATAACTGCGCTCCCTACGGATACTACGGACCAGAATGGTTTTCCGGCGGTATCTTCGTCGGCAGCGGCCCGTGGTTTCATGGCTCTGACAACTTCCGCGGCCACGTGAACAACCGTTATCATCCCGAACACGGCTATAAAGGCGCAACTCCGCAACGCGGCGAGAAGGCCGAGCCTTCCAGGCGTCTCGACAAGGTCTCGCACTTCAAAGGAAATGAAGTTCGTGATGGCCGCGGCCACGCAGTCGGAAACAAACGCTAAAGCCATTTCACCGATTACGCAAGGTTCTTGGTGCTCCAGCTCCGGGGTCCCCACGGATTCGGGGTCCCCGGCGAGCGGTAGTTGCACGCTGGGGTGAAGGGACAGGTCTTCGTCCGTGGGGTGGAGTTCCGGATTCTCATTCCTGGGAGACCACGAACCCCAACCAGCGTTTTTCTGATCTCCGATCTCTGACCCCTGATCTCTGACCTCAGGCTGCGGCAGCTACTTTCTTCGGCCTGCCGCCCAGTCGGCCGTTTGCTCGTGACGCCCGCGCTTTCGCGGCGCTCCGAGCTTTGCCACCCAGCTCTCCCAGGCGCGCGGCCATCCATCGTTTCGATCCGAAGAACCCTTTCAACAGCGCCGGAATGTATAAGTCAGCGTCGAGAGCGGGGAAGTGAAGGCCAAAGCCCGGCGGGTCAATCTCTATCTCCCGCAACTGTTCCCATGTGGCTGTCTCCAGCCCTTGCGCATCGCGCGGCGAGAAGGAAATCTCCAGCCCAGTGCTCAGGCGCACCACAACGCGTCCGATTCGGCGATCGTAGCGGGCGCTGAGGGCGTGGGGAATTGTAGCCAGCATCTCTTGCTCTCTCCGGCTGGCTTCCAAGTATTCTTCATGCTCGTCCATGTATTTCCTCCCATGCCTTGCAAAGTTCTGCCAAGTGCTTCCCTAGTTCCGCCCGAATGCTCTGTGTCTGGTACTCCGGGAAACCAGACTGCCGCAAACTCAGCGGACCAGCGAAGCAATTCAGGTTGAAGACGGCTCTATGCCCATGCCCGATGACGTGAACGTGCGCCGGCCAATGATCGTTGGGGTAGATCACGATGCGCAGACTCCCCAATCTCAAGGCAGTTGGCATGAGCGAAGTGTACCATAAACCTGAGCGGTTAGGATAGAGTCCGGACCAAAGTAGTTCACTATAGGCAGGTGGCCCAGCTCTGACCAACAAAGCTGGGCGCCCCATCTCGGGATTTTCAGAGAGGTCAGACCACCACTCTAAACCGCCGCCCGCCATCCCTAACCATCGGCCTTGCAAGTGGAACCCGCCTCGGCATCCTCGCTGCCCCGCCAACCCGCTGACTCGCTGACCCGAAAAAGTCCACCCCCCATAGTCAGGAATTCCCCGAAAAAATCGCCTTGGTCAGAGAAATTCGCCCTTTCTTCGGTTCTTCTCCCCATTCACTCCTGACGTATTTGCAGCCGATTCATAGAAAACCGTAGCGTCTCAGATCACCATTTCACGCAAAACCAAACAGCTACAGATCACCACTTTCTCCGAAACCGGTGACCTGTAGCTGCTCAGTTTGGGGATAAACCGGCTACTTATAGCTTCACAGTTTCGATAAACCGGTAACCTGGAATGCACCACTTTCACGGGCCGATGGCAGCCGCGAAACGTCGTCCCATCCTTTACTGATTGTTAGCGAAGGATGAGACATCATGACCCTCATGGCGCGCAAGCGCCGTCTGCCCCACCGCAGGTAGTTTAATCTGATTGCAGCATGAAAGACTCCGCCGTTCTGCTCATCGACTGCCCGGACCGGAAGGGCCTGGTGGCCCGCGTCTCCACCCTGCTCTACGAACGCGGCGCCAACATTCTCCACGCCGACCAGCATCAGGATCACGAACAGGGTCTCTTCTTTATGCGTGTCGAATGGGCTCTTGCCGACGGAGAAACCTCTTCGCAAGGCTTTGATTTGGAAGCCTTTAATGAGGAGTTCGCCCCGCTCGCCCGCGAACTGGGAATGCGCTGGAAGCTGACGCTGGGAGATCGCCGGCCCAGGATGGCGCTCTTCTGCTCCCAGTACCTGCACTGTATGGCCGACCTGCTCCATCGCTGGCGCTCGGGCGAGCTGCACTGCGAGATTCCCGTGATTGTTTCAAACCATCGGGCGGTGGAGAATCTGGCGGCGTTCTACGGCATTCCTTTTGAATATATTCCGGTGACAACGGCCACACGCGCCGAGGCCGAGCAGCGTCAACTCGAAGTGTTAGCGCACCATAAAATTGAGCTGGTGGTGCTGGCGCGCTATATGCAGATTCTCTCCCCGGCTTTTGTCGCCAGCTATCCGGCCGCGATTATCAACGTGCACCACTCGTTTTTGCCCGCATTTACAGGCGCCAAGCCCTACCATGCCGCTCATGCGCGCGGCGTCAAGCTGATCGGAGCCACCAGCCACTACGTGACGGAAATCCTCGACGACGGCCCCATCATCGAGCAGGACGTGGCCCGCATCTCGCACCGCGATCAAGTGGAAGACCTGGTCGAGCGGGGGCGGGATCTGGAGCGCATCGTCCTCTCCCGCGCCGTCCGCTGGCACCTGGACCGGCGGATTCTCTGCTATGGGAACAAGACGGTGGTGTTTGATTAAAGCAGGGACTAGGGACTAAGGGGCTAGGGACTAAGGGACTAGAAAAACGCGGCTTGAATGCGGCGGAGGGTATGGTGGAGCTGAGCGGGATCGAACCGCTGGCCTCCTCGTTGCGAACGAGGCGCTCTCCCAGCTGAGCTACAGCCCCACGACTCTCTTATCTTACCAGCGAGCGGTCCCTGAGGGAAGGAGCGCTCGGGAAAACCAGTTTTTCTCAGGAGGTGGCCGATTAGGGTTCGTGGTTTCCCACCCATTTCACAAAAAACCTGAAATGGATGGGGCACGGAGGTTCTTTGTTCGTCAAACATAGCCGGATGAGGTTCGAGGACTCCCATGTCCGAAAATCCGGACCTGGGGCACCCGGCATCCGGCAGGCTGCTGAAAACCTTACAACTGGTTCATGTTGGCCAGGAACTCCGCGTTGTTGCGGACCTTTTCCAGGCGGCTGATGAGCAGTTCCATGGCCTCGACCGGCGATAGCGGGTTGAGCACTTTGCGCAGAATCCAGATGCGCGAGAGATCCTCCTTGGGAATGAGCAACTCTTCCTTGCGGGTTCCGGAGCGCTGGATGTCGATGGCCGGGAAGACGCGCTTGTCCACGAGCTTGCGGTCCAGGATGATCTCCATGTTGCCGGTGCCCTTGAACTCTTCGAAGATGACCTCATCCATGCGCGAGCCGGTATCGATCAGCGCGGTGGAAATGATGGTCAGCGAACCGCCCTCTTCGATGTTTCTGGCCGCGCCGAAGAAGCGCTTGGGGCGTTGCAGAGCATTGGAGTCCACGCCGCCGGAGAGCACCTTGCCCGAAGGGGGCACGATGGTGTTGTAGGCGCGCGCGAGACGCGTAATCGAATCCAGCAGAATCACCACGTCGCGCTTGTGCTCGACCAGCCGCTTGGCCTTCTCGATGACCATCTCGGCCACCTGTACGTGGCGCGCAGCCGGTTCATCAAACGTGGAACTGATGACTTCGCCCTTCACCGAGCGCTGCATATCGGTGACTTCCTCGGGGCGCTCGTCGATCAGCAGAACAATCAGCACCACGTCGGGGTGGTTGGTGGAGATGGAGTTGGCCAGCGACTGCAAGAGCATCGTCTTGCCGGTGCGAGGCGGGGCGACGATCAGGCCGCGCTGGCCCTTGCCCACAGGCGTCAGCAGGTCCATCACCCGGCCGCTGATGGCCTCGCGCACCGTCTCCAGCCTGATGCGTTCCTGGGGATAGAGCGGGGTGAGGTTGTCAAAGAGGATCTTGTTGCGCGTCTCTTCGGGCGACTCGAAGTTGATGGCCTCGATCTTGACCAGGGCAAAATACTTCTCGCCCTCGTGAGGCGGACGAACATTGCCGCTGATCGAGTCGCCGGTCTTCAGGTCGAATTTGCGAATCTGCGAGGGGGAGACGTAGATGTCGTCCGGTCCGGGCAGATAGTTGTAGTCGGGCGAGCGCAGGAAGCCGTAGCCGTCGGGCAAAATCTCCAGCACGCCCTCGGCAAAGATGTGGCCTTCTTTTTCGCTTTGCGCCTGGAGGATCTTGAAGATCAGATCCTGCTTGCGAAGACCGCTGGTGCCCGGGATCTCCAGGCTGCGCGCGATGCGGGTTAATTCCGTGATGTTCTTTTCTTTGAGTTCGCCGATAGTCATGTTCACCTGCAATAAGGGAGGATGGGAGTGGGAGGGACCGGAAGGGGGAGGTGCTCCGGGGAATATACAGACGGGAGTTCAAAGCCGGCGGCCGGAATGCGCTGCGTTGGAGGCTTCACTGGAGATCAACGGTAGCATTGAAGACCGGTAAGCGCGGCTGCCCTTTAGCGAGGGAGGCCGGCAGAAGCCGTCTGAAACAATTATACCTTTCGCGGGCTGCGATCAAGCGGCTCGGCGGGTTTCGACCGGCTGTTGGGCGGTTGCCTCGTAGGGCACAGCGTAGCCGGGATTGGAGGTTTGGAAGCGAGCCAGGACTTCATTAGCCGTGTCCTGCAGCCGTGTATTCGGCTTGTGCAGCTTGCGGGTTGCCTTGCTTGCCAGTTGGCACAACTGGTAGCGATTGGAGACATGAGAAAGAGCCCCAAAAACTAAATCAGAACGCATTGCGAATTTCTCCTTCAAAAAAATTGGCCCCGGCCGGAAGACAGACTGGCCCCGCCGTAACCGTGAGGTAGCCAACGCAACGCGGGCTGCCCCAAATTCCCTCTCCTAAAGGTTTAGACGCACGAGGTGAACGTACAGTTCAAAATCTTGACGCACTCTCGCAGATAATGGAACAGGCATTCGCCGTATCATAGATACAGATTGCCGCCTTGGGAACCATCCGCCCTGTATTCCCATTCCGGAAGAAACCAATACGCACCGGGGCATCAACCAATGAGCCTCAGCTCAAATCTGATGCGGAAAACAGCAGGAAAGCGCTCACAAACGCTCTGGACTATCTGCCCTTTATGGATGGCAAACATCAATATATACAGAGTTGGCTTCGAGGTCAATAGTTTTTTTTACGCCCAGTAGCTGCGGTCGAGCGCGCGATACTGGATGGCCTCAGCCAGGTGGGAGACGGCGAGGTGCTCGGCGCCTTCCAGATCCGCAATCGTGCGGGCGACTTTGAGGATGCGGTCGTGGGCGCGGGCGGTCAGCCCTTGCTGCTGCATGGCGCGCTCCAGCAGGCGCTCGGCGTCGGCGCCCAGTTCGCAGTGGACGCGAATCTGGCGGGTGGTCATCTGCGCATTGGAGTAGATTTTGTCGCCGAATTTTCGGAATCGCTGCAGCTGGCGTTCGCGGGCGGCCAGCACCCGGGTGCGAATCTCGGCCGAGCCTTCCGCAGCCGCCCCGCCGCGCAACTCCTTATATTGCACCGCCGGAACCTCGATGTGAATGTCAATACGGTCGAGCAGCGGTCCGGAGATCTTGGCGATATAGCGCTGAATCAACGGTGGGGTGCACTGGCACTCGCGCGATTTGTCGTTGAAGAAGCCGCAGGGGCAGGGGTTCATTGCCGCCGCCAGCATAAAGCGCGCCGGAAAGCTGAGCGACATGGAGGCGCGGGCGATGGTCACCGTGTGGTCTTCGAGGGGCTGGCGCAGCACTTCGAGGACGTTGCGCGGAAACTCCGGCAGTTCATCCAGAAAGAGCAGCCCGTTGTGCGCCAGCGAGACCTCGCCGGGCCGGGGAATGATGCCGCCGCCGATCAGCCCGGCGTCGCTGATGGTGTGATGCGGCGAGCGGAAGGGGCGTTGGGTAACCAGGCCGGCCGCCGCGTCGAGCACGCCGGCGACGGAGTGAATCTTGGTGGTCTCCAGCGCCTCCTCGAAGGTCAGCGGCGCCAGAATCGACGGCAACCGCTTGGCCAGCATGGTTTTGCCCGAGCCAGGTGGGCCGATCATGAGGATGTTATGGCTGCCGGCCGCGGCTACTTCGAGAGCCCGCTTGGCCGTCTGCTGCCCGCGCACATCCTTGAAGTCCACGGAAAAGTGTTGCAGCTCGCCGAGAAGTGCCTCGGTGGAAACGCGATAAGGCTCACGCTGAATCACGCCCACGACCATGGTGTTAAGTAGTTCCAGCACGTCGAGCAGCGAGCTGGCGGGATAGACGTTGACACCCTCGACCACCGCGGCCTCGGCGGCGTTGGCTGCCGGGAGAATCAGGTTGGCGATGCCTTTTTCGCGAGCCATGATCGCCACCGGCAACATACCTGGCACGGCGCGTACGCTGCCGTCCAGGCCCAGTTCGCCCACCAGCAGAAAGCGGCTCAGGTCGTTGGTGTGGAGCGCGCCATACGCGCCCAGAATGCCGACGGCGATGGGCAGATCGAAGCCTGAGCCTTCCTTTTTCAGGTCGGCCGGCGCCAGGTTGATGGTGATGTGCGTGGGCGGAATCAGGTAGCCGGAGTTCTTGATGGCCGCGCGCACCCGGTCGCGGCTCTCGCGCACCGCGGCGTCGGGCAGGCCCACGGTGTGGAAGACGTCCTTTTCCGCAACCACGCCGCTATAGTCCACCTCGACATCGATGAGGTTGGCGTCGATTCCGTAAACAGCCGCGCTGTGAGCCTTGAAGAGCATCTTCTTCCAGATTGCAGCGAGTGTAGCAGATGAGAGGGAACAGGGACTAGGAAATCTGCATCAGAATGGTTGTACTTCAGTTTCACCGTTTGACTTCCCAACCCCGCTTTGCTCAGATAAACTTTCTGGTGTTCGGTGGATCGGGAAGAGCAAGGACGCAATCATGAAGATTTTGATTTTGGGTTCGGGAGGCCGGGAGCACGCGCTGGCCTGGGCGGTCAAACGCAGCCAACGGGTAAGCGAGGTGGTCTGCGCCCCCGGCAACGGCGGCATCGCGGAGATTGCGCGCTGCCTTCCAGTGGATTTGAAGGATGTGGCCGCGATGGTTCGCCTGGTCGAGGCCGAGCAGCCCGCCCTGACCATCGTGGGACCGGAGGTGCCGCTCTCATTGGGCATTGTGGATGCGCTTCAAGAGCGCGGCTTGCGCGTTTTCGGGCCGACACG
>Ga0224533_1000102_pt1 | contig 11379 bp, 10 predicted proteins | sample 714E11014metaG_FD_172018 | JGI IMG/M metagenome (GOLD analysis project Ga0224533, IMG submission 172018) | Peat soil microbial communities from Stordalen Mire, Sweden - 717 E1 10-14 | ecosystem: Environmental > Terrestrial > Soil > Wetlands > Peat | place: Sweden: Norrbotten County, Stordalen... | reverse complement strand
CCCGTGAGCTCGACGCAAGTCGTCGGCGACTCCACCACGATGGCTACCTAGCCGACCCGCAGGGTGCTCTCTTCCTGTCCGAAAGTGAGCCCGAAACCGGGCCACTCGTCCTCTTCCCCGTGGAGGCCGCTAGTAGCGAGGTGGTGCGCGACCACGGGGACCATCTTGGAGTCCAGGCTGAGCCCCGAGCAAGCGGCCCGTGAGGCGACGCTGCGAGAGCTCGGCGAGGCGATGGTGGCAATAGAGGCTGCCGCGGGACGCGTCCGCCGCGCCGCGGCGACAAGGTTCGTTCGCGCCTCCATAAGAGCGCGGCCGGTTCGACGGTTGGAATTGGCACGGCCTCCATGGCTGCGGGGCAAGCTCGTTGCGACGGGCTGATTGGCGATGAAGCAGCTGTAGACCTCGGCCTGAACCCTCATCCGATCAGCTGGACCGCCTTCGCGGCAAAGAGGAAGGTCTATCGGTTGATCCCGACATCCGCGGCAATCTTGTTGGTGCCTACGTATTTCACGTTGCGGGTTCGCTCGTCGCTCTCGACTGGAAACCGCCTTCTCGGCTATCGAGTGGGCCAGTCCGTTGGTCCAGTTCAGCAAGCCGTGCCACGCCCCTACCTGCTTGCCCGCTCCGGATGGCACAGCCCCGGTTTATACGGCGAAGGGCACTGGGTAGATCTCATCCCGCGGATATCCCGCGGGCGCTGCCGTTCGTGCGTATTCGCTACCGACCGCGTACCCACTCTGACCTGCTATTTGTGTACGACATAGTCCGTCGCCATACGTTCCGGTCAGCCTTCCAAGCTAGTCATGCCGGTTCGATCCCGGTCGCCCGCTCCAGTTCAGCGCCGTATTTCGCTTCCGATTGGCGAGTTGAGGGCCACTAGAGAGCCACTTCCTTCAGAGCGCGAGACCGCGCGACTCCACTTCGGGTACCGTCAAAACGTGGCTGGACCAAATTGTCGCAATCAGCCCTTGACTTCAAGCGCTTGGGGTTTGTTTGGCTGTCTCAATGACAGATCTGAGCATTCGGGACGCGGCGCTGCGCAGTGGTCTCAGTGGGCCGACGCTGCGCTACTACGAGGAGGTCGGGCTGATCGGGCCGATTGCCCGTGATCCGAGGAGCGGCCACCGCCGGTCCCGCGCCCAAGACATCGACACCCTGCAGGCGCTGGCCTGCCTGCGGGCGATGGGCGTCGGGATCGAGGACATGCGCACCTACCAGGCCAACCGCTCGCTTGGTCACGCCAAGGCGAGGGAGCAGCGCGACCTGCTGCTGCGCCACGCCGAGCGGATTGAGGCCGAGATCGAGACGCTCCAGGTACACCTGGCCTACGTGCGCGCCAAGGCGGCCTGGTGGGTCGCCCATGGCCGCGGGGACAAGGACGCCGAATCAGAGGCAAACGAGCAGGTACAGGAGATCATCCCGCGCCTGGAGGAGGCAGTACTGCGATGAGCAAGGTGTTAGTGACAGGCGGAAACGGCTATCTGGGGACCCAGGTGATCGCTGCGCTGCTTCACCAGGGGCGGGAAGTGCGAGCGACGGTGCGCACACTCAACTCGGAGCCCGAGATCCGCGAGGCGCTGCGCCACGGCGGCGCCGACGACAACGGACTGGAGGTGGTCATAGCCGATCTCACCAGCAACGACGGCTGGGCCACGGCTACAGCCGGCGTCGAGGAGGTCCATCACATCGCCAGCCCGATCCCACCCGCCCAGCCCCGGGATCCCGAAACCCTGATCGTCCCTGCGCGTGAGGGCACGCTGCGAGTGCTCAGGGCCGCCCGCGAGGCCGGCGCGCGCCGCGTGGTGCTGACCTCGAGCTTCGCCGCGGTCGGCTACTCACCCAAACCGGTCCGCGACTACACCGAAGAGGACTGGACCGATCCTGACACCCCGGGCCTGCCGCCCTACCCGCGCTCCAAAGCGATCGCCGAGCGCGCCGCCTGGGACTACATCGGAGAACACGCAGGCAACACCGAGCTGGTGGTGCTCAACCCGACGTTCATCATCGGCCCGACGCTGGTCGCCTCGCTGCGCTCCTCCCTGGTCGCGATCAAGGCGATCGCAGAGGGCACCATGTCGGCGCTGCCGCGCCAGCGCTTCGGCGTAGCCGACGTACGCGATGTGGCTGACGCCCATCTCAAAGCGATGACCATGCCCGACGTCGCCAATAAGCGCTACCTGCTTCTGGCCGACGGGCCGACGTTGACCTGGCTGGACCTGGCCGAGACGATCCGGGATCACCTCGGCGCCGCCGGCGCAAACGTCACCCTCCAGGAGGCTGCCGGCGAGGACCCGGCGCCGCTGACGATCCACAACGAGCGTGCCAAGCAGGAACTTGGCTGGCAGCCACGCGCGGCGCACTCCACGATCACCGAGACCGTCGACAGCCTCCGCGAACTCGGTCTACTGGAGGTCCAATGACGACCATCTGGGTGCCGGCGCCGCGCGACTGGCGGCGTGACCCGAACGTGACCTAACGAACCGGGCTCGATAGCTGTGCCCGTGCGGTGAACCCTGCCGGCGACGCTCAGGAGCTGGTCGTGGCTGGGTCGTGGAAGCGCCCTATCAGGTAGTGCCGTCCCGCTCCTGCGCGCCCGGGCTACCGGGAGCCCTGGCCGGCACTTCGCTCGATGTCCGGACCCCGCGTTCACGCGTTCCTATGGACGTCAGGAAGCAGCTCGAAGTGCGGTACGTGACTTGGCCGAACGATGGAGAAGTGTCGGCGATCGATCGTGGCGACGGTCGTGGCGCTGAGCCGCTCGGCGGTGGCGACCACCATGGCGTCCACTGCTCCAAGAGGGAGATCGCGGTAGATCGCGACTAGTTCTGCGCTTCGTCGGTAGTCGGCAAGAAGGAGGGACTCCACCCTGAGCTCTCCGCTCGCGATCGATTCCAGGAAAGCAGCTTGGCGGTCGACTGACACAGGACGGCCGAGCATCCAGCACACTTCGACGACGACGCCACCGGAACGATCAACTCCTCGCCGCGTTCTCCTATAAGTCGGGAGAAGGCACCGTGGTGGCGATCATCGACTTCGGCGGCTGCGATAAACGCGCCGCTGTCGACGACAATCACTTGCCCAGTTCGGCGCTCAGGATCTCCTCCACCCAACCCTTGCTGCTCCGAACTTCCCGCCGTACGGTTGCGGTGACAAAGGCGGCTTTGCGTCCCGTGCCACTGCCAAGCAAGGCGGAAAGTCCGCATCCAAACTGGAGGAGACGTACATGCAGAGATTCCGTTCACGTGCACACTTGGCGGCAATGTTCGTGGCTACATTGGGCCTGTCCGGACTGGTGTTCACCGGCATTTCATTTGCAGCTGGAGCGCCTGGTGTTGGCAATTTGCCTACCATCAGTTCACGAGGTTTCTCGGCCCCGTCCGCCCTTGCTGTGCTGACGCCTGCCATCACTGCCTCTGGCGTCGAAAACAATGTGGCCGTAGTGAACAAGGTCTCGGTTGCAAATGTCGACAGCAAGAGTTCGATCGTCGTCGATCCTGGAGACACGGCTAAAGGGGAGGTTCTCTGCCCACCTAACAAGAAAGTCGGCGGCTACATCCTCGCCTATTATCCCATTGGTGGAGGTTATGACATGGGTGGACTCGTCGGCGCGTCGATCGCATCGGCTACCGCGAGCTATCCAAACAACGAGGACACGGGATGGTCTGTTGTCGTTAGCAACCCAAAGCTAGCCATTAATTCGGTCAGTTTCTTGGTCAGAGTGGAGTGCATGGAAGTGCAGTACATCTCCACAAACATCTCTGTCAACAGCAAATAGGAGGCGATCATCTCCGCGATTGAGCAGACTCCGGTGGTCAGGTCCATCGGTGACGCCCCTCACAGGGAGCCCACAGGCTGGACACGAACGCCTTTTGCCACTTGGGGACCTGACAAATATCCGACGCTCGCCGAAGCCGCTGGCGAAGATGGCAACAAGCCGCCCAGATCGGAACGCTACCCGCCGGCAACGGAGTCAGCGATGAGCGCGGAAATGGCGGACACCCTGACCAACTCGTCGAGCACTTCGGCGGCCCTGCCCGAGTCGAGAGAATCCGAGGCCTGGGCCACCCCCTCTGAAAGGTCGACGGCGTTGCCCGCGATCACCAACGCGGCCGCGGCGTTAAGTACGCCGATGTCCCGCCGGGGACCGCGATCGCCGTTGAGCACGCCGCGGATGACGCCAGCATTGAACGTGGCGTCACCACCCCTCAGGTCGTCCATGGTCGCTTGGGCAAACCCGAGCTGAACCGCGTCCAGCCGCCAGGTCCGGACGTCGTAGGCGCCCTGCCCATCGCCAATGACCTCCATCACGGTGGAGGGCGAAGTGACACTCAGTTCGTCCAGCCCATCGTCGGCGTAGACAACCATCGAGTGGCGGCTGCCGTTGGTGCCGAGCACCTCGGCCATCGTGGATGCCATAGCCGGGTCGCTCAGCCCCACCAGCTGGCGCGTCGCCCGTGCCGGGTTGGCCAGGGGGCCCAACACGTTGAAGACGGTAGGAATCCCGAGTTGACCCCGTACAGGCGCGGCGAATCGCATGGCCCGGTTGAAGCGGGGAGCGAAACAGAAGCCCATGCCTACCTCGGCCACACAGCGAGCCACGCCGACCGGCCCGAGATCCACCACTACCCCAAGAGCCTCCAACACGTCAGCGGTCCCCACCGAGGACGAAGCGGCCCGATTGCCGTGCTTGCACACCGCCACCCCGGCGCCTGCGGTGATAATGGCGGCCAAGGTCGTCACATTGAAACTTCGCAAACGGTCGCCGCCCGTACCCACCAAGTCGACAACGTCGCCCTCGGTCGCCACCGTCTCAGTGTGCGCCAGCATGGCCCGGACGAATCCGGTCACCTCGGCCACCGACTCCCCTTTAGCCCGCAGGGCGACCAACAAGGCTGCGGTCTGGGCCGGAGTGGCCTCACCTTCGAAAACCTGCTCCATAACGCACTCGGCCTCTGTGACATCGAGGGAACCGCCCTCCAATAGGCGGCTCAGGACGCCTGGCCATCCGCCGAGCGCGTCGAATGGCCGGGGTGTGCCCGACGAGTGGTGGGGGTCCACCTAAGGAAGCGTAATTCACGTCTCGTGAAGCGCGACCCCCCACCACCGCGACGCTCATCTTCGTTTGTGTCCCCTCTGAGCAGTTCATGTGCGTTCCGTCTCGGGCATTGAGGTATATGCCGAGATCGAGGTGGGTCCTTTGAGCAGGATCTCGAACCGACCCGGAAGGAGCCACCATGGCACGACCTCTGCCGATCTCAACCGATGCCGATCTCAACCGAATCGATCTTCAACTCGCTCGCAGCCACCTGGAGGTGACCGGCGCCGATCTCGAGACGTGCTCGGGATCGGCCGGTCCACTGTGGCCAAGCGTCTCGGCGTCTCGAATCGGTCGGATCGCTCAGGCGCGTCCCCGGCGGGCGGGTACGCAGCGCCCGGGGCCAAACCGCTGGTCGATTGCTTGACTGTCATGGAACACAACCATTCTCCCAGTTGAGGAGGCCCTTTTCGCGGATATTGACAGCCTTACGCCTCTATCGCGTGGATAGTCGAGGCTGGTTGGGACCCATCGACGACTGTGAGCAGTCGACGTCTTGGCGTACAAGACTCGCCGCGACGCTGCCCTCGCCGGAGCCGACGCGATCGCAGAGGCCGATATCGCCGCCGGCGTCCGTCAACCTTCGGCGTTGGTCGTAACGGACGCGTGCGAATCTCATCCGCGCTCTCCGTGACTCATTGCTGACGTTCGCCTGGACGCATCCGACCTGCATCGGTGCATTGACCTCTGCTCCCCCGGTTCAAGGCTCACATCACTGCTCCGATCTGCCAGGGAGCGAATTCCTCGTCGCCCAAGCCGAGCAGCTCACTTCTGGTCTTCGAACCCGACGCGGTAGCAACCAGGGCGTGGAAGATGCGACGGCCCATCTCCTCAACACTGACCTCTCCGTCGACAATCGTGCCGCAGTTGAGGTCCATGTCGTCGCCCATCCGGAGAAACAGGGGAGTGTTGGTCGAAAGCTTGAGGCTCGGCACGGGCTTGCACCCGAAAGCCGAGCCACGTCCGGTGGTGAAACAGACGATATTCGCACCGCCTGCCACCATCCCGGTCACCGAGACGGGGTCGTAGCCGGGAGTGTCCATGAACACGAGCCCCCTCCCCGTGACCGGCTCGGCATAGCCGTACACGCCGACCAGATCTGTGGAGCCGCCCTTTGCGACCGCGCCGAGCGACTTCTCCAATATCGTCGTCAGCCCACCCGCCTTGTTGCCCGGAGCGGGGTTGTTGTCCATGGAGCCGTGATTGGCAGATGTATAGGACTCCCACCAGGCGATGCGCTCGAGCAGCTTGTCCGCCACCTCGGGGCTTGACGCACGGTAGGTGAGCAGATGCTCGGCTCCGTAGATCTCTGGCGTTTCCCCCAGCACCGCGGTCCCGCCCTGGGCGACGAGCAGATCGGCTGCGACACCGAGTGCGGGGTTGGCGGTAATGCCGGAAAACGAGTCCGAGCCCCCGCACTGGAGCCCGAGGACGAGCTCGCTCACCGGCACCGGCCGTCGGGTCGCGGCGTTGGCCTCAGGAAGCATCTCGCTAAGACAGGCAATGCCCTTGTCCACCGTGGCCGTCGTCCCACCCTCGTCCTGGATCGTCATGACACGAATCGGCGTGCTCGCAGGCTGTGACCACGCCTGTGTGAGGGCGTCTAGCTGATTGTCCTCGCATCCAAGTCCGACTAGGACCACGCCGGCGAAGTTGGGATGACGCGCGAAGCCTGTCAAGGTGCGCCGGAGCACCTCGAGGCCGTCACCGTGGCCGTCCATACCGCAACCGCCTGTGTGGGTGAGCGCCACGATCCCGTCGACACCCGGGAACTCGTCGAGAACGCCCGGGCGGCTGAAGTGCCGGGCGATCAACCTCGCCACGGTGGCCGAGCAGTTCACCGAGGGCAGAATGCCCAAGTAGTTGCGGGTCGCCACCCGGCCATCGGCACGCACGATGCCGTCAAAGCTGAGCCGGTCGCTCTCCGCGACAAACCCGGTCGTCTTTGCGCCGGTTCCGGGCGCGTGGGCGCGCGCGAAGGTCCGGAACTCCAAGTTGTGCGAGTGGACGTGTTCGCCGGTACTGACCATCGCAGTCGCGAACCCGATGATCTGGCCGTACTTGCGCACGGGATCTCCGGCGGCGATTGGGCGCAACGCGATCTTGTGGCCCCGCGCAATGTCTTGGATCGCTCTGATCACGTCCCGGTCCACACGCACCAGTGCGCCGGAAGTGGCGTCGGCGGTGAGCACGGCCACATCGTCGTCCGGCCCGAGCCGCAGGGCGAGCACAGTGTCGTGATCGCCCCCGGTCTGAGCTTGGCGTTCTGGCATCACTAAGACCCGTTCCGACCGACACGAGTCGTCGTAGACGTGGCAAAGCGGGCCGCGACGAACTCCTTGAGAACGCACGGGAACCTGACCATGGTCTCGAGATGCGGCTTGATCAGCGACCGTTGAGCCTCGACGTCGCCTTCGAACGCGGCGATGCAAAGCTCCGGGTTGAAGTTGGCGAGAGCCAGGAGGGCCCCCGCCGCACCCATCGTCCCAGCGAGGAGAGTGAGGACAGGCGAGCCGACGTACAGCGCCCCGTCGAACTCGGCGAGTTCCTGATGGAATCTGGTGGCGTTGCCGCTCGAATCCTTGCAGCCGCTCACGGGCAGCTCGCGTAGGTGCTCGACGGAGATTCCCGGCGGCGAGAAGTCCGGGAAGTGGTAGGCGAGCACCGGCACCCCGGCAGCTGCCTCGGCTACCGCCTCGTAGTACGGCCGGGGATCTGAGACTTGCGGAGGGGAGAACGCCAGGACCGCGTCGACGCCGCCGTCGCGAGCGGCCGCCGTCAAGGCGACGGCGTCACGGATCGACGGAGCACCGGTCCCAGCGATGACCGGGACGCCGCTACCTGGTGGCAGGGCATCACGCACGGCGCCGAGCAGCACCGCGCGCTCGGCACGATCAAGTGACGACGGCTCCCCGGTCGTCCCCGCCACAAGCACGGCCCTCACGCCGAGGTCGACGAGTCTGGCGGCATGCGCCGCGGTCGCAGGTGCATCGAGTTCCCCGTGTTCGTCGAACAAGGTCACCAACGCCACGCCGACACCGCGGAACAGTGGACTCCCCCGGCCCACCCGGCCATCCCCGGTAACCCGCACGCGGGCTTCGCTCATGTCTCACCTGTTTCTTGCCTATGGGCCGGAGAGCGGCCAAGAGTAGATTCTGCTGGTCGGGCTTGCTCACGGGGAGTTGTGGACTCCGGCCTGGACTTCGCCGAACGGTTCAAGCTTATGACAGCTCCGCGATCGATCGGGACGTGGTAGTCCCGCGCGGTGTCGCGTCAGCGGGTCTGCCACCGAGCGCTGACCTACGGGAAGGCCCGAACATGACTCCGGCCCAGTTCAAGGCCCTGGAAGAACCCGTACAGGTCTGTACTACGGGCCTTGTCGTCGTTCGTCGCGCACAGAACGGCTACCACCGCCGACTCTGACCCGCCCTCATAGATGTCCGCCTGGCTCGCGGATTCCGCCTGTCGGTACGCGAACCAGGCGGTCTCGGCCCGGACGAGGCGGCTCCGTGCGGCGTCGTCGTGCAGGAGGGCGAATAGGACGCTGACCTCTCGATCGATGCGCTTGTCCGCTGTGACGAGCTGGTGTTCTTCGCATCCCTCCGTTCCGATCGTTGAGCCTTTATTGCAGGGCAGAAGCGTGAACGACTCGGTGATTACAGGCGGTTTCATTGGCGGGGCCTTTTTCGCCGCCGAGGCGACCGCGGAGGCTCCCACGGGACCCAGACTTACGCCGGCGCCGACCCCTACAACCAAGGCGATCGTCGCTGCAAGGCTCGATCTTCTTCTCACATGGTCATGGTGACAGGGCGTGCCGGCCCGTGTGGCGCGGGTGAGGATCTCTGCATGCGCGACGGGTCGTTGCCATCCTCCGGACAGCCCGAAACTGATCGACCGGTATCTGAGAGAAACCGTTTGGTCTCAGAGACGCCGCGGTCGATGCCAAAGGAGGGCACTCCTCTTGGCACACCTCGACATAGCTGTTGCTTGACGTGGTCTCTTCGCGATCGCTTGCGCCCCTGGATCCCTGAGAATGCGGGCTAAAGGGCACCTCGAACCTGGAGCCCGCAGGGACTTACCTGGATGGGAAGCACCCGGTAGTGCGCGTCCAAGACGGCGATGCGATGCTCGAGCGCCTCCTTAGCCTCTCGGGTAGCACTCAAGATCGTGATTGATCCTCCATCCCCCCCGGCCCCATTTATCTTCCACCCAACTGCTCCTTGCGCCGCCGCGATCTCGATCACCCTGCACGCGTCGACGCCTACCAGCTCAGTGTGCAGGGACCTCTGTGCCTCGGTGTTGGCGATCATCGCCGCGCCGAACGCATCGAGATCCTGGGTGAGAACAGCCTCGCGGGCGGCGATCGCGGCATCACGCAGCAAGGAGAACGCCTGCGACCCGCTGGTCCTCACGCCCTCGATGACTTGTTGGTGTACGGCAGAGGAGTCATGGGCATGGCCAAGAAAGACCAGCGTGAGCCGGTGGCCGAGTTCGTCCCAGGCCGGCAGAGGGTGTACTGCAGCCTCCGGGTAGGGCTCGATCTCGAGGAAGTTGATCCCCCCGAACGCCGAGCTCAACTGGTCCTGGATCCCACTTTCGGCGCCCAGTATGTCGACTTCGATCTGATGCGCGGCGTAAGCGGCGTCGCGCGGGGACAGTTCCTCCGAGCGCGCCGCAGCCAGGGCGCCCAACAAAGCAACCGCTACCGCCGCAGATGTGCCGGTACTGCAACCGGCCGGCACCTCGGAACGGACGCAGATCTCGACGGCGAGGCCCTCCGGGGGTGGGAACGAATCGATGGCAGCCTCCAACAGGCGGTGACGAGGTGCCCGGGCTGCTCTGGGAACAACCGGGTACCGGTCGCCATAGCTCTCCACCGCCAGCACGATCGGGTCCGGGCTTGTCGTCGCGCGGATCGAGACCTCCACGCCCGGAGTAACCGCGATGTTCAGGACCCGTCCGGGGCCACCGAACCACGTGTCTGTCCACCCACCGTTGTCACAGATGCGGATAGGAGCAGACGCCTCGATCATCAGCCAACACCCCAATCGGTTCATCAACGAGAATGGGCATCCGATCCGTCACGAACATCACGATCAGAGCGGAAGGTCAGAGCAGGTCGCGCCAGACAACCTGAAGCTTGCCACGCCGGAGCGGCTCGACTCCTATTGCGAAACAGGACATGCTCTGATGTGCCACGCAGCCGGAACGGAGATTGAACATGCGTCCTCTTGATCGAGTCCGAGGCGTCGTTGCGGGCGAGCAGGTCGATCACCTGCCCGCCCAGCCGATGCTGATGATGTTCGCCGCACGGCACGCCGGGATCGCTTATGTCGACTACACGCGAGACGGCATGAAACTTGCCGAAAGCCAGCTCAAAGTCGTCAGGGACTTCGGTGTCGACTGCGTCTTGATGTGCTCGGACCCGGCGCGTGAGGTGATCGACATCGCCGGCGACGACAGCGTCAGGTGGCTCGAGGACCAGGGCCCGGTGATCCTCGAGGAGCGGGCGGCCCTGCTCGACAAGTCTCGCTTGAGCGAGTTCAAGGTGCCGGACCCGCACCGCGACGGACGCATGTGCGACCGGGTGCGGTCGATCGAGATCTGCTGGCGAGAGCTGGGCGGTGACACTTCGATCGTCGGTTGGGTCGAAGGGCCTTTGGCCCTCTCCCAGGAACTGCGAGGTCTCAACAGGATCATGACCGACATCGTGGACGACCCGACCTTCGTCCGCGACCTCATGGACTTCGCCTCGGAGGTGGCGATCGTCTACGCGTCGGCGCAAATCGACGCTGGCGCCGACACGATCGGCATGAGCGACGCGGCGGCCAGCATGGTGGGGCCAAGACATTACGCCGACCTTGTCCTGCCGTGGCAACGACGCGTCCTGCAATCGATCCGCTCGGCTCACCCCACAGTCCTTCTTCGCCAGCACATGTGCGGAAACGTTGCCCGTCTCATCCCTCAAATGGCGACCTTGCCGGTCGACATCTACGAACTGGACTTCCCTACGAACCTGGCGGCGGCGAGAGCCGCTCTCGGCCCCGATCGTGTCATCCTGGGAAATGTCTCGACGGTCACCGACATGCTGAGCGGGACGCCCGAAAGCGTCGAGGCAGCCGCCAGAAGATGCCACGAGACCTGCGGTGCATATCACATCGTGGGTGCCGGATGCGAGGTTTCCCCGCTGAGTCCGCCGGAGAATCTCCGGGCCATGATCCGCTATGCGTGCGAGCACGAGCCCGGGTCGTTCGCAGCTGCAACGCCTCCGACTGGCACGTGAA
>Ga0224533_1000098_pt1 | contig 11547 bp, 13 predicted proteins | sample 714E11014metaG_FD_172018 | JGI IMG/M metagenome (GOLD analysis project Ga0224533, IMG submission 172018) | Peat soil microbial communities from Stordalen Mire, Sweden - 717 E1 10-14 | ecosystem: Environmental > Terrestrial > Soil > Wetlands > Peat | place: Sweden: Norrbotten County, Stordalen... | reverse complement strand
ACCTCGTCTGCGAGCTTGGATTGTACACCGTAGACGGCGTCGGTGAAGCTCAGGATTCGGCCCACACCGCGGGGAACGCGATAGCGGAGGGCGAAGGGCTCGCCGGCGGTGGCGCGGCGGTCGCTTTCTTCCCTGGACAATTCGCGCATACCGGGGTTGAAGAGCCAGGCTCCTTGCGCTGAGGATTGCTCGCCTGAGTCCGCGTGGGCGGGGGTGAAGTCGCGATAGGCGAGGCCCTTGGCGAAGATCGCTTCGGCCTGCTGGCGGTGCAGGGCGAGGCGTTCTGACTGCTTGTACGCTTCGTCCCAGTCCAGACCCAGCCAGCGCAGCCCTTCGAAGATGGACTGGAGGCTGGCGTCGGTGTTGCGCTCGACGTCGGTGTCGTCCAGGCGCAAAACCATGGTTCCGTGGTTGTGGCGGGCATAGAGCCAATTGAAGATAAAGGTGCGCGCGCTGCCGACGTGCAGGAAGCCGGTGGGCGAGGGGGCGAAGCGAACGCGGGGAGTCTTGGCCGAAGCGGGAGCGGAATCAGGCATCGTAATTGTATGTTACCAATCGCGGCGCGGGTGGCGCAGGTCCCCATTGAGGTTAATCCATCAAAGCCGGGAGGCGCGATCCCGGACGAAGCGACACTGGATGGAAGGACTTGGCGGCAGTGGCGGCGAAGCGTGCGATGCAGCGCGTGAATCACTTTGGCACGAAACTGAACGAGGGCGAGCTGCGGGCGTTAGAGGCGCTGGCAGAGAAGCGCAACTAGACGCAGAGCGAGCTGATCCGCGGGTGATCCTGGCTTCGCAACTCGCATATAGTTCTCCTCATCATAAGGTAAATAGCGAAGCATATAGGGCTCTATTTATGACTGACATCATTAACCACATCATAGGCATGCGCCTGAGTCTGAGCAATATGGAACACACGAAAACTGCAACTTGCAATTCATTGCGGCAGGTCAATATTGGTCAGCTATTGATTGAATGACAGGTGATACTGGCATTCAGTACACGCCACGGAATTGAAGCTGCCGGAGTCTCCGGCGTGCGAACTCTTGTGAAACCGACAACATAAAGAGGCCGCATAATAACCGCCGTGTTAGTGAGTCGGAGGAAGTAATGGAGAAACAAATGACAATGCTCAAAGGTTTAGGAACGGGATTGTGCCTCACCGTGCTCTGTGTACTCGTCGCGCCGAAAGCCAAGGCCGACGATTTCAACAGAAAGTCTGTCGTAACGTTTAGCGCGCCAGTCGAAGTTGGGGGCTCTGGCGCCCAGATATTGCCCGCGGGAACCTATGTTTTCAAGGTCATCAATTCTGGAGCGTACGAACACATCGTTCAGATCTCGAACCAGGACGAAACCCATGTCTTCACTCTCATCATGGCAATGCCCAACTTTCGTTTGAAGTCTACTAACAAAACGGTCATGACCTTTAGCGAGCGGCCTGCCGGAGAGCCGGAGGCTCTGAAGGCATGGTTCTATCCGGGCCGTGAATGGGGCGAGCAATTTGTCTATGAAAAGTCCAAAGCTATCCAACTGGCCGCGGAAACCAATGAGACAGTGCTTTCGACTCCCGCCGTTATCGCGGCTGCGCCCGTTGAAGTATTAACTGCGGCGCCTGTCGAGGCAGTAACTCCAAAAGGAGAGACGGTTGAGACAGCCCAGGTTGTTGAAGCGCCTCCCGCGCCTGTAGCGAAGCCTGTGGCTGCCGCGCCGGCACCCGTGGAGGTCGCATCCCTGCCGAAGACCGCCAGTAATCTTGGCTTGATTGGACTGGCCGGCATGATGCTGCTCAGTGCTGGATTGTTACTTTCCGGGTTTGCCAAGAAAACGATGTAAACCAGTAACTCCTTCGCGTGCCCTCCCGGCCATTCGAGTTGGCCGGGACAAGTCAGTGGATGAGGCGGTGCGCGAGTGTCGCCTCTTTAGTTCAATGGAGCGCTAACGCCGATCAATTGCCTGGGCGCATCAGGTTTTTTCAAATGACAAGACAGAGGCCGAAGAAGACCGCATTTGAGAGATATCTCAACAAAGGATCCGGCTTGTCTGCCCCTGAACATTTCTGGACCGGAAGTTGCATTGGACTGGGACGGAAGCATTCACTTCTGTTCCTGCTGGCTCTTGTTGCTGCGATCTCTCTGTCAGGTGCAGCCGCATCTCAGAATGCCAATTCGGTGCAGAAGAACTCCGGCGGCGACTATACGCTCAGAGTCAGTGCAAATCTGGTTATCTTGAGCGCCACTGTCCTGGACCACCACAATGCTTTAGTTTCAGGACTCGATAAAGGCGATTTTCAGGTATTTGAAAATCACGTTCTTCAACCGATCAAGCACTTCAGCCATGAGGATATTCCGGTTACGGTTGGGTTGGTCATCGACAACAGCGGAAGCATGGGGCCGAAGCGCGCAGACGTAATCGATGCGGCATTGTCGTTTGCCCGTTCAAGCAACCCGCGGGACCAGATGTTTGTGGTCAACTTCAATGAGCATGTATCGTTTGGTTTGCCGGCAGGTATTCCTTTCACGGATCGGCAAGATCAGTTGCAGCGCGCCCTTGCTGCAATCCATACGATTGGCGAAACCGCGCTCTACGATGCGATTGCCACAGCCCTCGACCACCTCAAGAAAGGCAGAAGCGATAAGAAGGTTCTTATCGTGATCAGCGATGGCGGCGACAATGCCAGCAAGCTCAGTCTTGCCCGGGTTGTTGAAATGGCTAAAGCTTCCAATGCAATCATCTATACGATCGGCATCTTCGATGAGCGGGACGGCGATCAGAACCCAGGCGTGCTTAAGCGATTTGCGAAAGAAACCGGCGGCGAAGCATTCTTTCCGGAATCATCGAATGAGATTGCATCCATTTGTGGAGGAATTGCCCGAGATATACGCAATCAGTACACGCTGGCCTATGCTCCTTCGATTATGAAGCAGGATGGAGGATATCGAGTCATCGATGTGAAGGTCAGCGCACTGGGACATGGGCGCTTATCGGTCCGCACTCGAACTGGGTATTTCGTGCCATCGGCACCCCTAACACCGGCATCAGAAACGGTTGGCCATGATCCCCATCGCTGAGAACGAGAGGTTCGCCAGGCGCGGCCAGCGGTTTATGTGCTGGACGCGACGAATTCTCATGCTCACAGGTGTTCTTGCGCTCGCCTATGTCGCGCTCACATTATTCAATGCGAGGCTTTTTCAGAACGCCGCAAACCACACGCTGGAACAGCAGATTCGCGCTGAAGAACAGCATGCGGCAAGCCCGTCAAGGCCTGCCGTGAAAGAAGGGGATGTTCTGGGAAAGATAGTAATACCGAGGCTTGGCTTTTCCGTAGCGGTATTGCAAGGAACAACCTCGAAAACTCTGCTGCTCGGGGTAGGGCATATCGAAGGGACCGCGCTGCCTGGGGAAGCGGGAAATATAGGTATCGCCGGGCACCGGGACACGTACTTTAGAGTTTTGAAAGATATTCGCAGGGATGACGAGATTCAGCTTCAGACCGCATCTGGGGTCGCCCGGTACGATGTAGATTGGATTCAGATCACGGCTCCTCGCGACGGCGACATTGTGTCCCCCACGAGCGAATCCGCTCTAACCCTCGTGACCTGCTACCCCTTCTACTATATCGGCGCGGCTCCGGAACGCTTCGTTGTTCATGCGCGCAGGCAATAGCGACTGGTGATTCGATCCACCATCCTTATCCATTGTTCTCCTCGTTCAAGGCGACTCGAGTCCGTACCGTATTGCTCAGTCTCGAAACGAATGTCAAAAGCCCGAAACGAATAGGAAGGTGATGATTCCGAGCTAATTTGACCAGCCTAGTAGGGTACAACTCTGACAGGATCTGAACAGGCTGACCTGAACGCCAACACGTGTCATTGACAGCGCTGCGTATCGACGAAACGCGATGCAAACCGGAGGAGAGACCTTGACGCCATCCATGGAAAGACGGAATTCGCAATCTTTGCTTGTCAGTTGCGGCGATCTGGCGGGCAGACTCGGATTCCGATCGATCAAAGAGCCTATTGACACAAAGGTCCGCAGGGTGATGCTTCTGCTGCTGGTCGCCGTAGTCCTGGCAGGTTTGTCGGTGACGGCAAGACCGCAATCGCCGATCAATTCGGAAAACTCCTCAGGTATAGGAACAAGCACGACCGCTCCGCAACTGGACTTGGTCTATGTGCGTCCGACACAAAGAATCATGGCGCACAACTACGCCTTCGACGCATTCGGCCCGTACTCGATTGCCGGCTTGGCAGTCGTTGCCGGTATTGGCCAGCTAAGCAATGCGCCGCCGGAGTGGAATCAAGGCCTCAAGGGTTACGGCAGGCGATTGGGGTCTGACTACGGCATCGCCGTGGTGACCACCACGACGCGTTACGAGCTGTCAGAGGCGTTCAGGGAAGACGCGATGTACTACCGCTGCGAGTGCGGAGGCTTCTTTACGCGGCTGAACCACGCCTTGATTTCGACCTTCACGGCGCGCCGCGGCGAAGACGGCTATCGCGTTTTCTCTTTCCCCGCGCTGGTCGCGCCTTATGCGGGTTCGATGACCGCGGTCTATGCTTGGTACCCGAATCGCTACGGCGCCAAGGACGCATTCCGGACGGGCAACTACAGCTTGCTGGTCTATGCGGGCGGCAACGTTACCTTGGAGTATTTATATAGCGGACCCCACTCCCTGCTTCATCGCGTGCTTCTGAACAATGCGCACGGCTCTCCTGATAAAGGACCGAACATATGAGCGATCGCGGAGTTATTGCAGTTGAAGGCTTCAATCCGCCAATTCCGGAGCGGCGATCCGAACCCATGCCTTCTGTTGCAGGTTCCGCTACCGGGCTGGTCAATGGCTTCTTCGAGTGGTTCGGCAGCCTTGGCATCTTTTCCTGGCAAGTATTCAAGGCCGCGGTTACGCCGCCGTATGAGTGGCGCGAGTTGATTCGCCAGCTCGACGAAGTTGGATCCAAGTCATTTCCGCTGGTAGCCTTGGCGGGCGCCGCGATCGGAGTGATCATCTCGCTGGAAGCCCGCTACAGTCTAACTCGATTTGGCGCTAAATCGATGTTTCCGGCTACTCTTGTTTACTCCGTGATCCAGGTAATGGGGCCGATTATCACCGGTTTGATCGTATGCGGCCGCGTGGGCGCTGGCATGGGCGCGGAGCTGGCGTCGATGAAAGTCTCCGAACAGATTGACGCCATCGAGGCATCGGCGATCAACCCTTACAGGCTTCTGGCGGCGACCAGAATCCTGGCCTGCATCCTGATGCTGCCGCTGTTGACTCTTGCCGCTGATGCATCGGGTTTGTTGACAGGCTGGTTTGCACAGTCTCTGGTAGAGCCGCTTTCGTTCCACCAGTTCATTACAAGCGGCTTCAAAGGCGCCACCTTCAACGCCTTTTTGCCACAAACCTTCAAAACAACGGTGTATGGCCTGATCATTGGACTTATCGCCTGCTTTCAGGGAATGCGCACGCGGGGTGGCGCTGAAGGCGTAGGCCGCGCGGCTACTAACTCGGTTGTGCTCGGCTCGCTTTTCCTTATTCTGGCCGATGTTGTCCTGGTGAAATTAATACTGGTTGTCTTCCCTTAACTCTTAACAGGAGATCCGAGGATCATCCATGGCCACTGCCTATGACATTGCGATGAAAAAAGCGAAACCTGAGCTGGACGGCCGCGCGCCCGTTGTCGTAGTCGAGGATTTACGAAAGACCTTTGGAAGCCACAATGTTCTCAATGGAATCAATCTAAGCGTAAATCGTGGTCAAACCCTGGCCGTGCTCGGACGCAGCGGTACAGGCAAGAGTGTTTTACTAAGACTTATTATCGGCCTCGAAACACCGGAATCGGGTTCGATTCGCATCCATGGCCAGAACATCGTCGGTCTGGCGCTTGATCGAATGGGCGAAATCAGAAAGAAGATGGGCTTCCTGTTCCAGCATGCGGCGCTTTACGATTCGCTCACGGTTGCTGAAAATGTGGCGTTTCCCCTAGTACACCACCGGAAAGACATGTCCGGGTCCGAGCGCGGCGAACGGGTAAAGCAGTTACTGGCCGAAGTGGGCATGGAAGGCAACCTTGCAAAGATGCCATCCGATATCTCAGGCGGAATGCAGAAGCGCGTGGGCCTGGCTCGCGCGCTCGCGCTGGAACCCGAGATTCTGCTTCTCGACGAGCCAACGGCAGGCCTCGATCCTATCAGCTCCGGGGAGATCGACGATTTGATTCTCAAGCTCCAGCTGGAGCGTCAGATGGCATCCATCGTAGTAACTCACGATCTGCACAGTGCCAGGACAATAGCAAACAGCTTGGCCCTCCTGGATCAGGGGAACGTCGTGATCGAAGGCACGTTTGAAGACCTTCAGGAAAGTGGCATCGGGTTTGTCAAGGAATTTCTCAAGCAGTCGTAGGAGGAGTTATGTCGAGAGTGGCAAGGCTGGGAGCATTTATCGTGGGGACATTGGCAATTCTGGCCGCCGGGATTTTTGTCATCGGGAGTAAGGAGTATCTGTTTCGCTCCACGTACCAACTCAGGGCGGAATTCGACAATGTTGCTGGTCTGGAAGCAGGAGCCGATGTTCAGGTAGGAGGAGTTCACAGCGGAACGGTGCAAAGCATCACTTTGCCGCACAAGCCCAGTGAAAAGGTCATGGTACTCATGAATCTGGACAAAGCTACGCGCGAGATTATCAAGAACGACTCCGTGGCCTCGATCGAAACCGAGGGAGTGCTGGGTAATCAGTTCCTCGCCATCTCATTCGGTTCTGAGGGGCAGGCAGAGGTTAAAGATGGAGAGATTATTGAGAGTGAATCTCCGCTGGTATTGGCGGATATGCTCAAGAAAGCGAACGACATTCTCAATAGCAGCCAGCAAGTTATTCAGAACACCACCCTGGCGACGGCGCATCTGAACTCTGTAAGCGCCAAGATCGACTCTGGACAGGGAACCGCGGGAGCACTGGTGAACGACAAGCAACTCTATAACAACCTGGAACAGAGTACGTCTACACTGCATTCCACAATGCTCCAGGCGCAAACCGGAGTAACGGACTTCCAGGAGAATATGGAAGCTCTGAAACATAACTTCCTCTTGAGCGGATATTTCAAGAAGCGCGGGTACGAAGATTCCGGAGATCTGAAAGCGAATAGAATTAGTGCCCTCCCGGCGAGCGCGCCGCTCAAGGCGTTTACTTATACAGCGAAGCAGCTCTTCGATACTGCCGATTCGGCCAAGCTGAAGAATCAGAAATCCCTCAATGCCGGCGGAGAGTTCCTGGCGCGGAACCAATTTGGATTTGCGGTTGTTGTTGTTTCCGCTGGCTCGGTAGGCGATACCCAAAAGGAACTGGTGATCACCGAGGCCCGCGCCATGGTTGTGCGCGAGTACCTGGTAGAGAACTTTGGATTTGACGATAGCCAGCTTAAGACATTGGGCTTGGGCAAGCAGGCGGGATCAAGTCTGGACGCTGACTGGGGATCGATTCAGATTCTCATCTTCCCGGCGGGAACCGAAATCCCGGCTGACATACCTTCCCCGGCCAGTAGCTCAACCATAACAGATGTTGACCGGCCAGTTCAGGTTACGGCTGCTACCACTCATCAACCATAGTGCATGAAGCCTTGAGCAATTTTACGAAGCCGTGAATACGACGCGGAAATGGAGAAGAAATGACCGGAAGCAAGTACAACCACGAAGGAAACAGCAGCGAAAGCGGCGAGCCGGATCCTGGCCCTTACTGGAGGCGAATGCATCGTGACTGGCGCTTCTGGATCGGCGCAGTCTTCATGATCGCGGCGATAGCCATTTATGTTCTGAGTGGAGACCTGGCTTGGATTCCGCGTGGGCAATAGCAACTATCGTATCAGGTGTGCATAATAGCACAGCTATTTGCCCGGTAATTTGAAATTCTTAGGGGAAGAAGGATGACCGTTCTCCTTCTTCCCCTGGTTTCTGAGCGAATGAAGACCATCAGACATCTGCTCCTAATTTCCGCCACGGTTATGCAAGGACACGCCGCATCACTTCCATGCTCTTGAAGGCCGTCTCCTTGAAATGCAAATGCCAGAGTGAGACGGCATGACGCAAGTAATTCAACACGACTCGATCGATTTGCTCGCAGATGCGCTCAGTTCGGTCCGGGTCCAGGCAAATGATTGGAGAGAATGAAATGCCACTCGTCATTACTGGAACGCCACTCGTCACTACTGGAATGCCACTCGTCACTGTTGTTATCACGCTAGCCGTGGTCGGCTTGCTGCTATGGCTGGTTAACCGCTTCATTCCCATGCAAGGCCAGATCAAGGGTCTCCTGAATGCAGTTGTCGTCATTGCCGTGGTTCTGTGGCTTCTGAAGATTGTCGGCCTCTTCGACAACCTTTCACAATTCCATATCGGAAATAACACGCCACTTGTTACTGTTGTGATCACGCTATGCGTAGTCGGACTGCTGCTATGGCTGGTCAACCGCTTTATCCCCATGCAAGGTCAGATCAAGGGCATCTTGAATGGCGTCGTTGTAATCGTCGTCGTTCTGTGGCTTCTCAAGGTATTCGGCCTCTTCGACTACCTTTATCAGTTCCGCGTGGGACATTGAAGGATCAGCCTGTCGAAGCCTTGAAGTTGCTGACTGACAAAGAAACGAAAGTCCAACGCAGTAAGGCAGAAATCTGCCCGTAGGAGGAATCTTGAAGCGCATTCTCTTGTTCACAATAGGAAGTGTCCTCAGTTTGAGCGCGTTTGCTCAAGCCGGTCCGCATACGACGACGGTCCTCGAAACCGCAGGCCCAGTATCCACGTACCGCGTGATCGTAATCAGTCGCTCAGTCCAGGCGGTCAACTATCAGCATCGCAGCGGAGCCTCGGATGTGGATTTCGCCGGGACCGCTTTGTTGCCTTCGGCAAATGGAAAGGCCAAAGTGCGCAGCAAGCGCGGCACGATGGAAGTCGAGGCGGAATTCGGTAACCTGCAAAATCCTACAACCTTCGGCAGCGAATATCTCACCTATGTCCTGTGGGCGATCTCACCCGAGGGTAGGCCAGTGAACCTTGGTGAAGTGCTGGTTGGCGACAATGACCGAAGCAAGCTGACCGCAACCACCGACCTCCAGGCATTCGCGCTGATCGTCACTGCTGAGCCGTATTACGCTGTTCGGCAGCCCAGCGACGTCGTCATTCTTGAGAACGTCATTCGCGCAGACACCAAGGGAACAAGCGAGGCAGTGAATGCGAAGTACGAGCTATTGGAGCGTGGCGGCTACATTCCCACCGGCTACAAGTTCGACCCCGTGGTTCTGAACGCCAGCCTGCCATTGGAGTTCTACGAGGCGCGGAATGCGCTCAGGATCGCTCGATCCGAGGGAGCGGAGACCTATGCAAGCGCGAGCTACCAGCATGCTGTACAATTAATGAACAGCGCCGATGCGTACGCGATAGACAAGCACATCGACAAAAAGCCCCTGATAGCAGCCGCCCGAGCAGCAGTTGAGTCTGCCGAAGACGCGCGCGAGATCGCGGTCAAAAGAATTGACGCGGATCGTCTGGCGGATGAGCGCCAGGCGTCGAGCGACGCGCAGGCAAGTTCGCAGGCTCAGGCAGACGACGCAACACGCCTGAAGGAGAAGGCGCAGGCCGACGCCGCAAACGCGCTAGTTGTCGCGGCAAACGCACAAAACAGCGCAGCAAACGCGCAGGCCAATGCAGCACAGGCGCAAGCTGACTTGACCGCCAACCAGGCAGCATCGACAGCTGCAATCTCCGCTGCCCAGGCAGATGCTCAACAAGCGCGCACTGACGCACAGATCGCTCAACAGGGTCAACATCAGGCGGATTCCGACAAGGCCGCAATGCGTGCCCAACTGTCAGAACAGTTAAATCGGATTCTTGCAACTCGCGATAGCGCCCGCGGACTGATTGTCAGTATGTCCGATGTGCTGTTCGACACGGGGAAATACTCATTGAAGCCGGGTGCGCGTGAGAAGCTGGCGAAGGTTGCCGGAATTCTCATCGCCTATCCTGGGCTCAACATCGAAGTTGGCGGTTATACCGACAACGTCGGCGGCGATGATATGAATCAGACGCTATCGGAGAATCGCGCCGGCGCGGTGCGCAATTATCTGGTGGAACAGGGCGTGACGACAAACTCAGTGAGCGCCAAGGGCTACGGCAACACGCTGCCGGTAGCTTCCAATGACAACACGGCGGGCAGGCAGGAAAATCGCAGAGTGGAACTGGTTGTGTCCGGAGATGCAATTGGCAGCCCGTCAATGTGACGACGGGAAGCTTGCGCTAACAATGTTGCGTAACCGCTGCGGTCTCGAAGAGAGGCCGCAGCGCATTTGCCGCGATGGATCCTGCCGGCAAGTAAGCGAGGAGTGAATATGCTTGGAACTATATTGATCGTGATCCTTGTCTTGGCGCTGGTGGGCGCCTTGCCGCGGTGGCCGCATAGCAGGAGTTGGGGATATTATCCGAGCGGAGGAGTTGGACTGATCCTTCTGATTATTGTCATACTTCTGATTCTCGGCCGGATTTGAACCAGAAAAGAGGACAGGATGCCACGTTCCAAGAAACTGAAGTTCGATAATACAGCTGCGGACACTGCCCCTGAGATAACTCCGCTTCTCGCGATAAACGCGAGCCAGATGCCTTTGCCAACCCGCATTGCGTTTATTGGAAATTATCTTCCGCGCGAGTGCGGCATAGCCACCTTTACAACAGACCTGTGTGCTGCGCTTGCCGCCGAGTATGGAGAGGAACGGCTGTTTGCGATACCTGTCAATGATCCCGATTCGAGTTATGACTATCCAAAGCAGGTCCGCCTGGAGATTACACAGGAAGATATTGTCTCCTATGAGCGCGCCGCCGATTTCCTTAATTTCAACGGCAACGACCTTGTCTGCCTGCAGCATGAATATGGGATCTACGGCGGAGACGCGGGCAGCCACATACTCACGTTGCTGCGCAAATTGAGGATGCCGCTTGTCACTACGCTGCATACGGTTCTGCGCGACCCTGACCTGAATCAAAGGATTGTGCTCGAAGAAATTGCACTGCTTTCAGATCGTATGGTTGTCATGAGCGAACTGGCGGCCCAACTACTGCGTGATGTGTATGCGGTTTCCGGCGAGAAGATCGATGTAATTCCGCACGGTGTGCCGGATCTTCCCTTCATGGATCCCAACTACTTCAAAGACAAGTTCGGCACGGAAGGTAAATCCGTCCTTCTAACGTTTGGGTTGCTGTCTCCGAACAAGGGGATTGAGAACGTAATTCAGGCACTGCCTGCTATTCTCGCCAGGCAGCCAAACGTAGTGTATATCGTCTCCGGAGTGACCCATCCGCATATTCGCCGGCGCGAAGGCGAGCGTTACCGTGAAGAACTGCGAGCGCTGGCTGAACAGCTTGGGGTTTCCGATCAGTTGATTCTCAACAACCGCTTTGTGAGTGCGGAAGAACTTGTTGAGCACGTAGGCGCAGCCGATATTTACATCACGCCGTATCGACATGAGGCGCAGGTAGTCTCTGGCACGCTTGCGATTGCGCTTGGAGCCGGAAAGGC
>Ga0224533_1000091_pt1 | contig 11879 bp, 10 predicted proteins | sample 714E11014metaG_FD_172018 | JGI IMG/M metagenome (GOLD analysis project Ga0224533, IMG submission 172018) | Peat soil microbial communities from Stordalen Mire, Sweden - 717 E1 10-14 | ecosystem: Environmental > Terrestrial > Soil > Wetlands > Peat | place: Sweden: Norrbotten County, Stordalen... | reverse complement strand
CATCCGTCACAATAACCAGGATCCTAAACCGTTTGTCTGGACCAAACGCGTTGACCAAATCCTAGAAAAGGTCGGCCATTGTAAAGCTGCAACTGTTACACCACACTAGAACGTCGGGGAACCCGCTGGGATCGCCAGCCTTCACATTTGTTCCACGGTTTCGATGCCGAGGGTTTCCAAACCCTGCTTGAGCACCCGCGCCGTCAAATCGCACAACGCCAGACGCGAAGCCCGCGTGGCGTCATCGGCCTTGAGCACCGGACAATTTTCGTAGAACGACGTGAACTTGCCGGCCAGTTCGTAGAGATAATTGCACAGGAAATTGGGCCGGTATTCCTCCGCCACCGCCTCCAGCGTCAGCCCGAAATTCAACAGATGCTTGGCCAGCGCAATTTCTTCCGGCGCGGCCAATTGGATGTTGGATGTTGGATGTTGAATGTTGGATGTTTCCGACTTCCTGAAAATGCTGCGAATTCGCGTGTAGGCATATTGCAGATAGGGCGCGGTGTTTCCCTGTAGCGCCAGCATCTTGTCCCAACTAAACACGTAATCGCTCTGGCGGTTCGGCAGCAGGTCGGCGTATTTGACCGCGCCCAGACCGACCACTCGTGCGATTTCTGGCCACATATTTTCCGGCACTCGTTCGTCTCCTGGCCTCTCCAGTTGTTTTGATTTTACAATTTCAAAAGCGCGTTTTTCTGCTTCGTCCAGCAGGTCGCCCAGTTTCACGGTGTCGCCGGAACGCGTCTTGAACGGCTTGCCGTCGTCGCCCATTATTTTTCCGAAGCCGACGTGAACCAGTTTCACCTTTTTCGCCGCGTTCGGCTGCCAGCGCGCGAAGATCAGAAACAGTTTTTTGAAATGCGGTCCTTGCCGGTCGTCCACGACATAAACGATTTCATCCGGCGACCAGGTTTTGAGCCGGTAATCAATTGTCGCCAGATCGGTGGTGGTGTAATTGAAACCGCCGTCGCTCTTGCGCACGAGCGCAGGGTCGGCCACCCATTCGCCGTCGCGATTGACGAGAAACGGATCTTCCTTCGGCGGTAGCGATCCGTCGCTGAACACGCCGATCGCCCCTTCGCTCTCGCGGGCAATGCCGCGCACGAGCAGGTCGTTCACGACTTCGCCGAGCCTCGGATTGTAAAAACTTTCGCCGAACGCGTGATCGAATTTCACGCCGAGCCGCGCATATATTTTATCAAATTGAATTTGGGAATATTTAACCAGGTGGTTCCAAATGTTGCGGTTTTCAGGACCGAATCCAGGTTGTTGGAGTTTTACCAGCTCTTCGCGACAACTGTTCAAAACATCCGGATTTGATTCACATTCAGCGTGGATTCTTTTATAAAGCTTTTCCATTTCACCGAGAGCATCAGCCTCAAGCGCGGCACGGAAGATGTCACCGTTTGAAGAATACCATTCGCGTTTCCAACCGAAGAGCAACATTCCGAACTGCGTGCCCCAGTCGCCGATATGGTTGTCGGTGATGACGCGGTGGCCGAGCAGGCGCAACGTGCGTTGCAGCGCGTCGCCGATGCCGGTGGAACGGATATGGCCGACGTGCATCGGCTTGGCGACGTTCGGCGAACTGAAGTCAATCACCACCGTCCGAACGGTGGGGCTGACCTGCCGGTCAGCCTGGATGCGCGGCTCGTCCCCACCCACTTTCTCGAAAAACAAATGTTCGCCGCGCGCCGCGGCTTCGAGCGTCCGGGCGAGCACGGAAGGCTTGAGCCGGAAATTCAGGAAGCCCGCGCCGGCGATTTCCACCTTCCCGCACCAATCGTTCACGTCGAGTTTAGCTACCGTGTCGGTGGCGAGCTGGCGCGGATTCATTTTCCGCGCCTTGGCAAGCGACATGAGCGTGTTGCTCTGGTAATCGCCGAATTTGGGATCAGGACACGGACGGACCAGAACCATGGCGGTGTCGGCGTCCGGCAGGACGGCGCGGACGGCGGCCTGGAGCTTCAGTTCAATTTGTTTGTGCGGCAGCATGGAACAGTCAATGGCGCATGGCCAAGTTCACGCTTCACGTTTTACGGTTCATGCACGGGGAGACAATAAGGCGTGAAACGTGAGACGTGAAGCGTGAATTCGAAGAGGATGCAGGAACACGAAGCTATTTTTTCCCGTATTCCCGGATGATGTTGAGCATTGCGTCGGCGTCGGGGGCTTGTTCGAGTGCCGAGCGGAAGTCGGGTTTGTGGAGGAACTTGGCTATGTTGGCCAGCGTGTGCAGATGTTTCTGGAACTGGCCCTGGGGCACGAGAAACAGCATGACGAGCTTCACCGGCTGGTTGTCGAGCGCGTCAAAATTCACGCCGGTCTTGGAACGGCCGAGCGCGCCGACGACCTCGTAAATCAAATCGGTCGAGGCATGCGGGATGCCAATGCCAAACCCGATACCGGTGCTCATCGAGGTCTCGCGCTTCTTGACGGCGGCGGTGACGGCATCGCGGTCGCCGGCCTGAAGCTTGCCGGTGACGATAAGATTCTCGATCAATTCGTCAATCGCTTCCCAGCGGTTGGTCGCGCGCAAATCGGGAACAATCTGCGCTTTGTTTAAAATGTCTCCCAAATCCATAAGTTGCTTCTGTAAGGATTGGACCCATCCGCGTTTTAATTCAATACAGAATTGTTCACAATTTTCAGCTGGGCGCGCTTTGAGGCAGCGTCAAGGCGTGTTGACCAAAAGGAACAGAGCGCGGGCGTCCCACCCGCAGCCGCCGGGATTGCCAAAAGAGCGCGCGAAATTCCACAGGTTTTGAGCTGTCGAACGTGCTGCGGCTGAGACTGCCGCGCTCCGACCCGTAATTCAGTCGCGGGTCTCAAACCAGCCGCGCCAGCCAGTGGCAGACGTGTCCCGTGCTTTCCAGCCACCAGCCCAGGGCATCGAGCCAGCCGGCTTTTGCGGTCAAAAACGGCAGGCCCAACAGCAGCGCGCCGGCGTTGCCGAGGAAAACAATCACCGCCGAAAACAACCAGCCCTGCGACGTGATGTCCGATTGCCGCGTCTTGAGGACATGCCAGGTCAGCGTCACGTGAAACGCATAAGTCGCCCCGACGAGCAGATGAAACCAGACTAGATATTTCCACCAATCCCAGAAGAAATGGCCGATGGCGAAAATGACAAAGACCAGCACGGTGTATAGCGGGAAAAAATAGGGCGCGAGCACGATTAAAAAATTGCTCTTGCTCACGACCACCTGACCGCCGGCGGAAGTAACCTTCATTTTTTTCACCTCTCCGCCGAACAGCCACGCCCACAACGCGTGCGTCAATTCGTGGCCGAACACGTAAATCAACATGGGTTTGGGCAGCAGCAGAAAAATCACGACCCAGCAGGCCGCGCCCGCCAGCAGCGGCACCCAGACCACGTCCGCGCCGCCGCTGGCGCGCAGCACCCGCCCCAGCGCCATTGCCGCGCCGCCGCAAACCGGCAGCAGCAGGATGGCGAGGATGAACTTGATCCACTTCGGCATGGCGGGAGATTAACCGCAGAAACGCGGAGACGCAGAGAAAAAAATTTGCCGGCGATGCGCCGCCGCGGCTCGGCGTTAAAATTAACTTTGAACTTTGAACTTTGAACTTAACATTCGTCCCATGACACAAGATGAAGTTCTCCAAATTTTCCGCGACAGCGGCGCGCTGCTCGAAGGCCATTTCATTCTCCGCAGCGGCCTGCACAGCCGCCAATACTTTCAATGCGCCCTCGCGCTCCAGCAAATGCCCGTCGTCGAAAAAATCGGGCAGGCGCTGGCCGCCAAGGCGCGCCCGTTCGGCGCCATCACCATCATCGCGCCCGCGCTCGGCGGACTGGTCATCGGCCAGGAAGTCGCGCGGCAGCTGGGTGCGCGGTTCATTTTTTCAGAGAAAGAGGAGGGCAAGCTCGTGTTGCGGCGCGGATTCAAAATCGCGCCCGGCGAGAAAATCCTCGTGGTCGAGGACGTCGTGACCAAGGGCGGCCGTGTGCAGGAGACGATTGACATCGTCCGCGCGCACAACGGAAACGTCGTCGGTGTGGCGACGATTGTGGACCGTTCAAACGGCACGGTAAAATTCGGCGTGCCCTTCGCCAGCCTGATTGCGCTCCAGGTCGAGACGTTCAAACCGGACCAATTGCCGCCGGACCTGGCGGCAATTCCGGTGGTCAAGCCGGGGAGCAAATAGTTTCGCAAGCGGGCCTTGGTGGCTGTGAGATTTTAATACCCGGCAGATTTGATTCCGGCCAAACCCTTGACGATGGCAACGCCGGCCGAAGTGCCCAGGCGCGTCGCGCCGGCGGCAATCATCGCCAAGGCGGTCTGCGTATCGCGGATCCCGCCGGAGGCCTTGACGCCAAACTTCGGACCGACGGTTTCACGCATCAGTTTTACATCGGCAATGGTTGCGCCGCTGGTGCTGAACCCGGTGGAGGTTTTGACAAACTTCGCGCCGCTCTCGACGACAATCTGGCAGGCGCGGATTTTTTCCTCCCGGGTGAGCAAACAGGTTTCGAGAATGACTTTCACCGGCCATTCGTCCGCCGCTTCCACCACGTCGCACAATTCGCGCAGGATGAATTTGTCGTCGCCGTCCTTGAATCGTCCGATATTGAGGACGACATCAATCTCGTGCGCGCCATCGTCAATGGCCGCCTCGGCTTCAAAACGTTTCACGTCACCGGACATGGCGCCCAGCGGAAAGCCCACCACGCAGGCAATCTTGATGCCGATGCCTTCCAGAATATGGCGGGCCTGCCCGACCCAGGAGCCGTTGACGCAAACGCTGTAAAAATGGTGTTCGAGCGCCTCGGCGCAAAGTTTCTCGATGTCTTTGGCGACGGCATCCGCCTTCAGCAGGGTGTGGTCAATGCAGGCGGCCAGTTGCGCGGGAGTGAGATTCATTTTCATGGTAACTACGACTTGAGGCTAAACACGGCGAACCGCATTTGCCAGAATAGAATGTCCCTCCCAAAGCCCCATCGGGGCGAAAGATAATAGCCCAGGGCGGCGTTCGCTTTGCTCGCTTGCCCTGGGCTATTATCTTTCGCTCCGTTGGAGCTTCGGTTGGTGGCTGCGTTTCTCGCGAACGCGCGCCCGCGAAGCGCCTGTTAATCCTGGAGCAATTTGATTTGTTGGCTGTCCGTGGCAATGGCTTCACCGAGGGTTTGCGCCTGGCGTTTGCGGCGTTCAATGATGTGCTTGTCGAGCACGGGATCGTAGGGCACGGGATATTTCCCGTCGTAGCAGGCCATGCAGAAGGATTCCGCCGGTTTGCCGGTGGCCTTGACCATGCCGGCCTGCGAAAGATAGTGCAGCGAATCGGCGTTCAGGTACTGGCGGATTTCGTCCACGGTGTGATTCGCCGCCATGAGCTTGCTGCGGTCGGGAAAATCTATGCCATAGACACACGGATTCTGGTGCGGCGGGCAGCTCACGGTGACATGCACCTCCTTGGCGCCGGCTTCCTTGAGGGTCTTGACGCGCGCCTTGCACGTGGTGCCGCGCACAATGGAATCGTCCACGATCACGACGCGCTTGTCCTTCACGAGCGGGGCGATCAGGTTCAGCTTCATGCGCACGTCGAAGTCGCGGATCAATTGCGACGGCTGCAAAAAGCTGCGCCCGACGTAGTGGTTGCGGACAAAGGCCATCTCGAACGGAATGCGGGATTCCTCGGAATAGCCCAGCGCCGCGCAGAGGCCGCTGTCAGGCACCGGGATGACGAGGTCCGCCTTCACGCCATGTTCGCGCGCGAGCTGGCGGCCCATTTCCTTGCGGACTTCGTAAACGCTGCGGCCGCCGAGCACGCTGTCCGGCCGCGCGAAATAGACGTATTCAAACATGCAAAACGCCCGGCGCTGGTGCGCGGGAAACGCCTGAATGCTGATCAATCCTTTTTCGTTGATGATGACGATTTCGCCCGGCTCGACATCCCGGATGAACTCCGCCTGAATCTGGTCCAAGGCGACCGATTCGCTGGAGAGCACGTACGCGCCGTTCACGCGCCCGATGCAAAGCGGGCGAAATCCGAACGGATCACGGGTGCCGATCAATTCCTTTTCGGTCATGACGATGAGCGAGTAGGCGCCTTCGAGCCGGCGGAAAGTCTGCACCAGCGTGTTTTCGACGCCGCCGAGCGACGGCTGCGCGAGCATCATGATGATGATCTCGCTGTCCACGGTGGTCTGGAAAACGAGGCCGCGGCTTTCGAGGTCGTCGCGTAGCTTGGCGGCATTGGTCAGGTTGCCGTTGTGGGCGACGGCGATCTGGCCGCGCATGCAATCCACCGTGAGCGGCTGCGCGTTGCGGATATGCGACGAGCCGGTGGTGGAATAGCGCGTATGGCCGATGGACATGTTGCCCACGAGATCATGGAGAATTTTTGGGTTGAAAACCTGCGGCACGAGTCCCATGCCGTGGTGCTTGAAAAATTTCCCCTCGTGGCAGGTGACAATCCCGGCGCTTTCCTGGCCGCGATGCTGGAGCGCGTAAAGGCCGTAGTAGGTGAGCTCGGCAGCATTGGGATGTCCAAAAATGCCGAACACGCCGCAATAATGTTTGGGGTAATTTTGCATCACTCGCTCGCGCCCGCCGCTGAATTGTCGCAAATACGGACGGGCGGCGCAAGGCGGAACAGAAATCGGTAGTGCCTTAATTTGGTTTTAAATATCCAAAGATCAGGCAAATTAAAAGGCCAATCCCCGCCGCTATAAAAATGATGCCAAACCATCTAAATATTTTTGGGTCGCGTTCTACGCGATAGTTACCCACCCAATTTGGACGAAAGCTGTAAAGTACACCAGAAGCTAACCCTAAAATTGCAATTAACAAATCCACACAATGGGCTGTTATGTATGGAATTAACGGTTTCATGGCTTCTTCTTTGAAGCCGCCACAATCGCCGCGCTCAAATACGGCTCCAGCTTCGCAGCCAGTTCCTCCGGCAGGCGTTTGGGTTTTTCGTTCACGCCGGCGCAAACGTGGAACGTTTCGGCTTCCAGAATGAGTTTGCCATCCTGGTTGATGATGCGGTGGGCGAAGTTCAATCGCACGCGCTCGATGGCGGTGGGCCAGACTTCGATCGCCAGCAGGTCATCGTAACGCGCCGGCGATTTGTAGCGCAGGCGGGCTTCGATGACGGGAAAAATCACGTCGCGCTCCTGCCATGCCAGCACCGTCGAGCCGAGCGAGCGGACAAATTCACCGCGCGCGGCTTCGAGCCAGTCCAGATAGCGCGAGTGATAAACGTGGTTGCCGAGGGTGCATTCGGCGTAGCTGACGCGATGCGGGTGGCGGAATGGAACGGTCATGAGCGCAGCGTAAAGACGCGCGCCGAAAGTTCAACGCCGAAAATCGGTTGATGTCCTGATTTGCTTGTAGGGCACGACGTAAGGAGTGCTGGCCCAACCAACTCGCCACCTTGCCGCCCGCCAATTAGGACAGTGGCGAAAATCGGTTGCGCGAACTGATTTTGCGGTTATGTTGCCAGCATGAATTGGCAACAGGCCGTCTCGCTGGCGATTGTGGCTTCGGTCGCCGGATTGTTTTTGCGGGGACAGTTTCGCCGGCGCAAGTTCAGTTTTGAGCGCGACACGCATTGCGGCTGTTCGGCGCACGGGCAAACCGGGACGAAAAACTCCATCGTGTTTCACGCGCGCCGGGGCGAACGAGCGGAAGTGGTAGTCAAAATGACGTGAACCCGGCGCACTTGCTAATCCGGTCTTTATAGGATATAATTTTTCATCATGGCTGTAACCAAAGTTAGCTCCTCAATGCATTTCATTCCCCGCGGCTCTGCGGTGGGCGGGCGCGGGGGTGCGGCCAGTGGCCGTTGGATTCCGAACACGGACGTCTATGCCACCGACACCGGCATGGTCATCAAGGTGGAGCTGGCGGGGATGAAAAGCGAGAATCTCGAAATCACCGTCGAAGGCAGCCGGTTGCGCATCAGTGGCAGCCGTCCGGACGTCTGCCGCGCGCACAAATGCAATTTTCTGGTCATGGAAATCAGCTACGGTCCGTTCGAAAGCGCGCTCGATCTGCCCGCGGGTTACGACCTCAGCCAGGCCAAGGCGATTTACGTGAACGGTTTTCTGCGAATTGACGTGCCGGTGGCACACCAATTGTACACCAAGAGCACAAAAGTTCCAATTGCCGAGGGAAATTAGCCGCGCATGAATCTTTTCCCGTGCGGCGGTGTCTTAATTGTAATGGTTTATAAACGACGATGACTTCGCCGGAAACAGAATTTGTCAGCATTCTCGGCAGCTCCGAAAAACCGGAGTCGCCGGCGCACATCTCGTCGCGCTCGCTGCCGGAAAATCTCCCCATCCTCGGGATGTCGGACATCGTGATTTTTCCCGGCGCGGTGGTGCCGCTGCTGGTCGAAACCGGGCCGAGCCTGAAATTGATTGACGACATTGTCGCGGGCGACCGGTTGTTTGCCGCGGTGTTGCAGCGCAAACCGGAAGTCGTCGAGCCGGCGCCGGAGGATTTGTATGAAGTTGGCTGCGTGTCGCGCCTGTCCAAAATGGTGAAATTTCCCGACGGCACCGCCCGCGTGCTGGTCGAGGGCCTGTGGCGCATCCGCATCAAACAATACGCGCCGCCCGCGCCGTATTTGCGCGCCGGCTATGAATTGCTCCGCGATGAGACCGGGGATTCCATCGAGCTGCAGGCAATGCTCCGCAACGCGCACAAGCAGTTCGAGGATATCGCCAAGATGTCCAACGCGCTCTCGGAGCAGGTGAAAATCGCCACGCTTAACACCGAGCATCCCGGCCATTTCGCCGACCTCATCGCCGCCAACCTGAATCTCAGCCTGGAAGACCGGCAGAAGCTGCTCGAGACCGTTTCCGTCCGCGAGCGCCTCCAGAAGCTGCTGCCCATGCTCAATCGCGAGCAGGAGGTGCTGACGCTCAGCTCCAAGATTCAAAACGATGTTGCGTCCTCCATCGCCAAGACGCAGCGCGATTTTTTCCTGCGCGAACAAATCCGCGCCATCCAGCGGGAGCTGGGCGAGGGTGAATCGGGCAGCAATGAAACCAAATTGCTGCGGGAAAAAATCGAGCAAACGCCCATGCCCGACGAGGTGCGCAAAGCCGCCGAGCAGGAGCTTGAACGCCTGCAACAAACGCCGCCCGCCGCCGCCGAATACGCCGTGGGGCGGAATTATCTCGACTGGATTTTGAACCTGCCTTGGGAAAAATCCACCGAGGACATGCTGGATTTGAAGGCCGCCGAAAGGATTCTGGACGAGCAGCATTTCGGCCTAACCAAGGTCAAAGACCGATTGATCGAATTCATTGCCGTCATCAAGCGCCGCAAGCAAATCAAGGGTCCGATTCTCTGCCTGGTCGGCCCGCCCGGCGTCGGCAAAACCTCGCTCGGCAAGAGCGTGGCGGACGCACTGGGGCGCAAGTTCGCCCGCATTTCGCTGGGCGGCATGCGCGATGAGGCGGAAATTCGCGGCCACCGGCGCACTTATGTGGGCGCGATGCCCGGACGGATCATCCAGACGCTGCGCCGCGTCGAGAGCCGCAATCCGGTCATTTTGCTGGATGAACTGGACAAGGTCGGCGCGGATTTTCGCGGCGACCCGGCGGCGGCGCTGCTGGAAGTGCTCGACCCGGCCCAGAACCACACGTTCACCGACCATTACCTCGATTTGCCGTTCGACCTGTCGCATGTGCTGTTCATCACCACGGCGAACTGGCTGGAGCCGATTCACCCCGCGCTGCGCGACCGGCTCGAAGTCATCGAACTGCCCAGTTACACCGAGTCGGAAAAATTGCAAATCGCCAAACGCTATCTCGTCCCGCGCCAGATCGAGGAACACGGCCTCACGCGGCAGGACGTGAAATTCGCCGACTCCGCGCTGCGTAAACTCATCCGGGAATACACGCGGGAAGCCGGTGTGCGGCAGTTGGAACGCGAGATCGCCGCGCTCGCGCGCAAGGCCGCGCGCAAAATTGTCTCCAAAAACGGTTCGGCCCTGACGGTGAAACTCGATGCCGAGGTTCTGAAGGATTACCTGGGCCACGCGCCGTTCATTGCCGAGACGGCGGAGAAAATCACCGAATACGGCATTGCCACCGGGATGGCGTGGACGCCGTTTGGTGGCGACGTTTTGTTCATTGAAGCCACGCGGATGCGCGGGCGGGGCACTCTGCTATTGACCGGTTCGCTGGGCGAAGTGATGAAGGAAAGCGCGCAGACGGCCATGAGTTATTTGCGGAGCCAGACCAAATTGCTGGATCTGGATTTGAGCGATTACAACAAATTCGACATTCACATTCACGTGCCGGCCGGCGCAACGCCGAAGGATGGCCCGAGCGCGGGCGTGGCGATTGTCGCGGCCCTGGCATCGCTATTGACGAAGCGGCGCGTGCGGTCGGACACGGCCATGACGGGCGAAATCAGCCTCCGCGGCCGGGTTTTGCGCGTCGGCGGCATCAAGGAGAAAGTTCTGGCGGCGGCGCGGTTCGGCGTCAAACAAATCATCCTGCCGGAGCAAAACAAATCCGACTGGCTGGATGTGCCGGGGGAAGTCCGCGCCAAGCTGAAGGTTCATTTCATCCGGCAGATTGCGGATGTTTTCCGGCTGGCGCTGGAGCCGAAATGAATTTGTGGCCCACGTTTCCGGAGCGCCGGCCTCCGGCACGGCGCGTGGGTGTCAAACGTATGTTCGTGCCGTGCCGGAGGCCGGCGCTCCGGGTACCAACGATTCTTACCACCGGCGTAATGGCTTCAATTTTGCTGGCTGCTTTCAGTGCGATGGCGGAGACGACGAATGATTTGTCAGGTGCGGAGATTCAAGGGCGCCAGCTCGCGCAGAAAATATTTGAGCAGCTGGAGCAGCAACCAACGGAGAATTTTACCAACACCGGACATTTAACAATCCGCCGCAAAGATGGCCCGCGTGTCGAATTTCGTTTCCGATTTCGGGCAGTTGTAACCGCGTCGAACTGGCAGGCAATCTACGAAACCAAGAGTGAAAGTTACCGCGTAAAGTTCTTGATCGTTCACGACATCGGAGGAAACCGGTTCTTTGAAGTTCGCAATGATGAAAACATCAAATGCGAACCGACTTTCCCCTTTGCCGGATCGGATTTCTGGGCGGAAGATCTGGGCCTGGAATTTTTTCACTGGCCGGAGCAGAAGATTTTGAAGCACGAGATGCGGCGCGGACGGGCCTGCAAAGTGTTGGAAAGCACAAATCCAAACCCGTCCACAAACAGTTATTCACGCGTCGTCTCATGGATTGACAACGAGAGCGGCGGCATCGTGCAGGCCGAGGCCTACGATTTCAATAACAAGCTGCTCAAGGAATTCGCCCCGAAGTCGTTCAAGAAGGTAAACGGCCAGTGGGAGCTTCAGGAAATGGAAATCCGCAATGTCCAAACCGGCTCGCGCACACGGCTGGAGTTCGACGAGTTTTCCTCGACCAACTCGCCCAATGCCACACCGGACCCGCTGAAAAAATGATTTTGGAGCCAGGCAACTGGCCGCCAGACCCAGGCGCGACATACTTGACATCCGCCGGGCGGTGTTTCAGACTTTATAACCGGTATGAATGTCACGATGCGTCTAAAATTATTGATGGTTTGCGCCTGTCTGGCTTTCGGGGCGCGGGGTTTTGCCGCTGAAACAAATGTCGCCGCGTCTGCGATGCCGTCAAACGTGGTGAATGGTTATCTTCAAATTCAGGCCCAGCTCCACGACACCCAGCTGGCCATCGAAAAGAGCCGCCAATTGGCCGAGACCGAGGCCCTGCGCAACGCGAACGAAATGGCCGCCCGCATCGAAGCGTTGCAACAAACCATCGCCGCTCTGCGCGCGAATGAACTGGCAGCGACGCAGAAAACGCAGCAATTAACGCTGATTTTGGCG
>Ga0224533_1000082_pt1 | contig 12336 bp, 21 predicted proteins | sample 714E11014metaG_FD_172018 | JGI IMG/M metagenome (GOLD analysis project Ga0224533, IMG submission 172018) | Peat soil microbial communities from Stordalen Mire, Sweden - 717 E1 10-14 | ecosystem: Environmental > Terrestrial > Soil > Wetlands > Peat | place: Sweden: Norrbotten County, Stordalen... | reverse complement strand
TCAGGACCAGCCGGGCGCGAGCCTGCGAACCAATCAGTCGAGCAGACGGCGGGCTCGCCGGTCTCTCGACGGTTTCTTGCGTGCTGGCAGTCATGGGGTTTTCGCGCCGCTGCTCACTTCGCTGTTCGGCGTCACTAGCTCCACATGGTTCAGTGCCTCGTTGCCCCATGTTTGCCAGCCGAGTCTTTGCCGGCGCGCAAACAGTTCCACCCTCGGCCAGTCGGACACGGCTTCTATCATGTCCGTAAAATATTCCGGCTTGACCGAGTGCGGCGTCCGTTTCTGATTCCACCACGTCGAGTCTTGGCGCGGCTTGCCTTGAGGCATTTTCCCACGGCGAGCGTGGACGATGAACTCGGTTGTCGGGCAGTAGAGTCCGCCTTGACCAGTTCCACGCGGCGTCTTGCACCATGTCAGAGTGCCGCAGTATCGGAAGCCCCACACCTTGAGCACGTCGAAGGCGTCCGGCAGATATTTTTGCGTCGTCCACAGGTAGAGTTCGCAGTTTTCGTCCGCGAGTTCCGCGACCGGCAGAGCTTTGATTTCGTCCAGCGTCATCGTCGGGTATGGCATCGGATTCGGCACGCCGGGATTACTGTTTGGCCGGTTCTCTGGCGCAGGGTATCCCGCGCCGTAGTGCCACGGCGGATCTGCCACGATTGTCTTGAATTTCGACCGTGACGCCGAACCACCGGATGCAGCGAATGACGCCATCGCGCTCCCGTTGCAATTGGATGTCTCAGTGGGCGTCATCGCTGATCCGGGCCGTTAGGCGACCATATCACTGTTTCTTTTCTCCGTATGACTCGATACTTTACACGATCATTTGTTTCAGACTCGCTCCATAGCACCATGTCACGTTCGGTTTTTATTCGGGCATCTATATCGGATGCGTTGCAGTCATGCCATTCGCGGTATGTTCCAACCATGCACAGAGGCATACGCCGTTGCAAAATAGCCGTGTCGCCCAACAAATCGCTTGAGGACAACGGCGGGCTCGCCGGTATTCGGGTGGTCGTTTCAGTGCTCATACATTTTGGTTTTCGCGCCGCTGCTCACTTCGCTGTTAGGGCCGGTCCGGCGCTGGCGGTCTGCGCTTTCAACGCCGCCGGGCCGACCCGCAAGTTGATCTATGAGTGCATTTCGGACCTTGCGGCACTCTTCCAGTCGCGCTGTTAGGGATTCCACGGCGTCGGCCAGGCCGCTCACGGCGCGCATCCGTATCGCTGGCCAGCCGTCTGGCGGGCTGTCGGATTCGAGTGTCCGCACCATCCGAACGAGTCGCAAATGCTGGCTGGTCATAGGCTATGGGGTAATTCCGACCTCGACGTAGGGGTTGTCCTCGCTCTCAGGACTCGGCACGAACACTCGGCGCTTCGGCGGCGGGCCTCCGTTGCGCTCGCAGAGCTTCTGCCAGCCGGCCTCGAAAAGCACCAGGAAGTCATTGATCACCGCCTGGAGCTTATACTCGATGTCGGCATCGCGGTTGACCGTCAGAAGGAACTTCGGAAAGCCGCGCCGATAGCTCAGGAACTTCCACCAGGGCCGGCCAGTCACCAGCATGGAGCCGTGAACCTGAGCCCGGTATTGCTTCGGAAGTTCATCAGCCAGCAGATATTTCACATGGGCAGGGCATTCCGGGCACTTGATCTCGATCCCACCGTGCTCGCCCAGCAAGCCGTCAGGAGAGCAGCCGACCCGACCGTCATCGGAGACGCATAGACCGACGCGCGTAATCTCCTCGCCGTACTCGAGGGAATACCAGGGCTTGGCTTCGTCCTCTAGGATATTGCCCTGCTCCGTAGCGAAGGCGGAGAACCCCGCCAGCGGTCCCTGAATCCATCGCTCGGCCAGCTTCGTGGCCAGGTACGTCTGGACTGTCTCTCCGGTGCGCGGCTTGAATTCGGGAGTCACGATGTTATCGAACTCACTGGCCGTGATGAGGCCCGCGCGCGCGGACAGCCAATCGCCGCTGCCCTGCTCAAACTCCGTGTGAATCTTCACTTACCCTCCATCTTGCGCACGATCTCGGCCACGCCTTCCAGCGCCAACACCGGCAACTCATCAAAGGTCGCCGCGCCGCTCGAAGCCGCGAGGTCTTGCGGGTCTCCGCCAGCGGCCGCGACGCGTTTCTTGAGGCTGGCCCGGGCTTCGTTCGCCTTACGGTTCAGGAACTCATCCAGGCGCTCCCAGGCCGTCGTAACGATCTCGGGGTACGCCTTGGCCTTGGCATAGGCAAGGAATTGAGCCTCGTTGACCCGCAGGGCTTTGACGCGCGCCTGCAAGTCCTGGGTCTGATTAACGTCGATCTTGCCGCCCTCGGCCTTTGCATCTGAATCGTGCTCGATCACGATGTTGAGGGCATCGCAGAGCGCAAACCGTTTGGCATAGGTGCCGGCGGCGCCATCAGCTTGGGTGTCGGTTGCCCCCGGGGGGCCATTGCCGACCCGCACGGCGAACTCGTTGGAGTTGCTGTGTCCCCCGATGTGCTGAAGGGTGCAAATCTTCACCAGCCGCGCTTCCTCGTAGCGAGTTGAGAACGAGACGGTGAATCCGTGGCGCTCAAGGCATGGCTGAACCTGGCGCATGATGTCCTCGAATGGCGCGAATTTGTAGCGCACGCTGCCGTCTTTGTTCGGGACTGGGCGCATGGCCTGGATCTTGGGCATCTCGGCCTGAAGCGCGGCCTTGGCGGTCGCGTAGTCTCGCTCGGAGCGCCGGTCCTCGATGTGCTCGGAGAGCTTCACAAGCTCAGCGAACGCGGCGACATTCTCGTGGGTGATACCCTTGTCGATCATGGCCTGCATCATCTCGGCTGGGTTGGGCATGGGCCGCGCTACCGCGCCGGCCTCGCTCTTGATGACTGAAAGGTTGGGGTCGGTCATACCAATTCTTTCTGCTCTGTCGATGCAACACTTCCGTCCTCGATGATTACCGAAGTGCTCGCGTCAGTGCCGACTCGTTCCATCCATACCTGCGCGTCTGCCGTCTTTGCCATATCCGTGAGCAGGACCATGCTCGCGTCGTCCAAAAGGGATCCGTCCCGTATCAGAAGCACCTTAAGCTTTGGATTGAGAGCAATCCCAATCGCCACGGATACCCTTAACTGCTCCGCGCTGCTGCACTGCTCGAATGGGATGCCGTCCAGCGTGACTCCGCCCGCAGTGTCGAACAGCAGGCCGGGCACCGGGTATTTGGCCGCCGTCGTCTTGCGCTTCTTGTCCGAGTCCATCGCATCCAGCTTGCGCGTCAGTTCGTCCGCGGCGTCGCTCTTAGCCTTGAACTGCTTGACGACCTCCGCGCGCTGGGCATTCTCGCGCACCTTGCGATTGTCTGATTCTACCGCGGCGGCCCGGGCGCGAAATGGGGCAAGGTCGATGTCTTGCAATTTGGCCGCCGACTCGCGGGCAGTCTTGGCGGCAATCTCGGCATGTTCGGCGGTTGACTGTTCGGCCTGAAGTTGTGCGGACAGCTTATCAAGGTGTGTCTTTAGTCGCGCAATCTCCTGCTTCGTCGTGGTGATTGCATTCTCGGTGCGCAGCGTGTTTCCAGCCGCAACCCCGGCTTCGCGCGTCAGGTCTTTGGCTGCAACGCGGATGACTTCGTTTTCGCTGTTCTTGTTCGCCGCCTGCTGCTGCTCGGCGATCACGTCGCTGGCCGAAATCTCGGCGGCGGGCGCGTTCTCATGCCGCGGCATCGCCGCCATTCTTGCCTGCAACTGCTTGGCCTCTCGGTTTACCGCCGTGCGCTCGTCGTAGATCTTCGCGGCCTTGGCGTCGTGCTCCGAGAAGTCCAGCCCCACCAAGCCGCGCAGCGTCTCGGCCTGCTTCTCAGGCTTCTGGCGGGCGAAGTCCAGAGGGTCAAAAGTCAGCTTGCCGACCAGCTTATCGAGAATCCCCTGAGGACTCATCTGTTTCACGCCGTCCGCATTGGTGACGACGAGCGAAGTTCCGCCGGCGGCTGTAAAGGTGCGTTTGACGACGATCTCGCCCAAGTCCACGACGATCTTTGCCTTCTCTTCGCCGCGTCGCACCGGCATCCGGTCGCTGGTGTCGCCGCCAAGCGCGTACTGGATCGAATCCAGCACGGAAGATTTGCCGGCTCCGTTCTTGCCGCCGATGACGACTACATTGCCTTGTGGGGTGATTTCGACGGCCTGGAGCCGTTTAACATTTTCGGAAGTGAGTTTGATTATTTTGCTCATTTGGTGTTTTTGGTTTTGGTTAATTTTGGCCGCTCATATCTCCGCCTCCTGGCCATCCAGCACCAGCGCGGCCAGTTCGGGCCGGCCTGACTGGATGTAGCCTAGGGCCACCTTCATCAGCGCCCGCTGCTGCTCAATCCGTGCGCTTAACTCTTGCTCAACCCGCATCGCGTCTCGAATCTGATCCCTGGCCTGCTGCATCGTCACAACAGCACCCTTAATGGTTTCGTTAATAGTCATAGGTTTTCAAATCAAAGCCCGGGGGAGTTGGCGTGGGGTAGATGAGCCCACTGCGCCGCAGCTTGGCGCGATCCCCCGGGCTAAAGTCTTGCTGCTCATTTCAGTCTTTGAGGTCTCCGGGCTCGATCACTTCGGCCACTGTGACCGGACATTGCTTTTCCCACCAGGGCAGAAACGCGAAAGGCACGTCCCACCAGGTTTGGCCCGTCAATCGGCATTCAAAGCGCGTGGCCAGCTTGGCCTTGTCCGGCCAGCGGGCCAGAATCGCCCGGCTGTCGGCGCTGTCCTGAAAATACAGGTCGCTCTCGTGATTGCTGATGGGCACGCCCGCCGCGCCGAGGTCGCCGTATAAAGTCGCAGTCATTGGGACTCCTCCAGCAATTGGCGCGCTGCGGCGTACACATCGTTTTCATGCTCGATCAGCCTTCCGGTGATTTCGCATTTCCCAACGATTGCGACTAAACCGCGCAACGCCTCGACCATCGCCGTGCGCTGGTTGCACGCCCGGACAATCATCCGCGCATCCGCAATCCGTTGCGCTTCTCTGGGACGGCTCATCGTGCAAAGCCGTTCCAGTCCTTCGCTTACGGTGATATAGACTTCTGAGTTGTCGCGCTCGACGTGAAGCAGTTCGGGCGGGGGAAGAGCGGGGGTGTTCATAGGCTTAGCGCGAGTCCCGTCATTCCCTCAATCACTTGCCCCAGGTCCAGGTGGCAGCGCGATACAAACTCGCCGTTGGCAAGCTCGAACTTCGCGCGGCATTGCGGATGTTTCATCTCGATAATTCCTTGTCGATGCTATGTCTGGTTTGGTGCATGTTAGACTGTCGCGGCAGGAGCCAGTCTAGCCTCATTCTTTCCAGTTCAAGGTCCTTCCGAAGCTGTTCAATTTCCATCTTCAGCCGGTCGCGCTCGCGCTCGAGCCTTCGCGCAAATTCGCCCGTCACGGTCGCGCACGACCAGAAGCCAATAGGCAGCGCCTCCGCTTGGTCGGTTTCCGGGGTGTCGGAACCGACCCACGGAGTTGCGTCGTGTCCGCCCGCTGGCGCCGGGGCGGATTCGGATTGCGTGTATCCCGTGCCGTGGCACGCGGGACAAATATCCTTGCTGATTTTACCAGACCCCTTGCAAGGCCGGCACAGGTAGCTTTGAGTTGCGTTTTTCATATTGTTCTTTTGTTGACCAATACTTGGCCGGCAGTCATAGGTGAGCTTGATCATTCTGACTCCATTCCCAGCGCATCGCGTACGCTGCTTCGTGGGTGCTTGATTATTGTGCCAGTCGTACTGCACCACAGAGAATAATCGCTGCCGCGGTCGTCGAGTTCGCCCGCACCGAGTTGCGCCACCTCCATCGGTGTGAGCTGGTACACCTCGTGTACCTCTTCGGCCAGGTAGTAGTAGTAGTGACACCCCACTTTGGCAGCGCCTATTTTTTCCGCCCCCAGCCTGATCGCCTCGCCATAGTCCACTTTCACGCTGTAGCTAGTATCAATGCAGTCCACGATGTTGGGCACGTTGATTGTTCGTTTCATCTTCATTCTCCAATCTGTTGGCCAGCCGACACGCATGCCCCGCGAAGAGACGAAGCAGCGCAGCGCACACGCGCCAGCCGGCCAACGGGTTTGAGGATTACTTTGCTGCTTCATCTGCATCACACATAAGCTATTGCCGTGCCACCCGCATAACTGAGATTTACCTCAGCATTCTACCAATCTGTCCCGTTTTGAGACTGGGTGTATTCACCCACACTGGGGACTTTCACCCACCTGTTTTGGGTGTATTCACCCAATAGCCTTGACTCTCACCAGCACAGGACTACCGTTTACCCATGCCTGACCTGTTGGAACAACCACCTTCCGCCAACGCTACGCCAACGCTGCCAGAGCGGAAACCCGTCTTCCGATTCACAAGAGCTAACGCCCGTCAAATGGCCGATAAAGGACGCGAGGCCCGCCGTCAACGCGAAGCCCAACTCCGTCAAACCGTGGAAACCCTTGTCGCTAATCCCGAAGTGGCTTACCAAGCCAAACGGTTAGCTCGTGTGCGCGTGCAACTTGATCGGCTCGACGATGAGTTGCAGCGCTGTTCATTCGCTGACTCGAAGCGGGTTAAGGAACTGACCGACGCCCAGCTTCGCCTCAGTGAGCAAGAACGGGTGTTGAGCGGCAGACCGCTCCCAGGTTCCCGCCGACCACGCGAGGACAGAGCTCGAGTCTCCGCCGGCTGGATCGAGCTACAGCCCGCCCTGCCGGTTGGCCCGGTTGGCCCAGCGCCCCCGGTTGCTCCAGCGCCGACCGACGTGACGTGTTGCGCGCCGGCCAGGCCGCCCGGCTGGGAATACCAGGACCCGCCCGGCTACGTCCGCGAGCCTGTGACCGGGCCCTCCCCGCCGAAAATAGATTAGTAATCAGTCGGAAACATGCGGTTTCGTTGGTGTTTCTGCGTGTTTGTATCCGTTTCGGCCTGATTTGTATCCCGCAGCGCATACCAGGCGTGGCGTTCTAATGCCTGTAGATGCTGGCGATGTCGTAAAGCATCGACGAGAAGTAGGCGCGCACGAACCTATGTCCGGTGCTGGATTTGCCAAGTTGGTTCACTTCCCAAATCAGTCCTTCAAGGTTCAAGTAGAAGTCTCGGCTTTCGTACCAGTCGGCGCGCTGGCGCATCCACCTTTGCTTAGCGATCTTCTTTCGGACCAGACTTCTTAGCGTGTAGTCCAGGTTGGAAATCTCGCACTCGCTCCAGATTATCGGATTGACTCGCCTCTCAATCCGCCAGTGAGCCCACACGCACCTTTCCTTGAACGAGTCGAAGTAGCGTTTGGATAGATGGCCATTGCAATCCGAACACGCCCAGCACATAGGGCCGTGCCGGCTGTGTTCTCCCTTGCGCTTTCTGTCGTTAGTTTGATACGCCACCGGGATTACATGATCCCTGCACGTGGCCGGGTCTCCGCAGTAGGTGCAGTCGCGCTCGTCACCGAACGTAAACGACGGAAGGACAACGATTTCGTCGGGTATCACTCGGCAGCCTTTCGTGGATGCTTCTTGATCCAGAACGCGTTACGGCAACTGGGCTTGCAGAACCTCCTCCATCCGCGTGTCTTCTTTATCTCCACACCGCAATGCTCACAGCGCATGGTTGCGTGTTCCTTTTCCATCCCTAACCGTAACGCCTCTACAGAGCGTTGTCAACGCATTCGGCTATGCCATGATGGTTTGCTGTGCTCTGATGCCACAGGCAGGCACCCTGCCCCAAGGAACGCCAAGCCTGGCCCTTCCTGTGACTGGCCACGCTGGAGGTGAGGAGGGATGGGGTGGCATGGTAGGCTCTCTTTTCTCCCGGGCCCCCCGTCGCCGCCCTGCCACCCCCGGCCCCCGGATTCGGGTAGCCGCCCGGGTGGTAGCTCCCCCTTCTTACAGCCGGGCTGGTTTTTGTGGGTTTCGGGTTTTTACGGTTGGGTTGTAGAGTTGGTGGGTTTTGGTGCGGATCTGGATATTATCATTATCACACCCTACGGGGGTGTGTGATAATGTGATAATATCAGCCCCTTTATCAGATGAATTATCAGCTTAATTATCACGATATTATCATGATAATGATATTATGTGGGGAAGTAGAGTTTATCTGATTTCCTGAATGAAATGGCCTTAGACTTGGCAGCTTTCTTGATATAACGGTAGGAAGATGGGACTGAGCAACCGCAGTCAATCTGGATAGCTTTTGAAAGGTCGAATTTGGTCATTCCTGAAAAAACGCAGATTTCTTTGATTTCGGAGGGTGAAATGAGGGGGTCTTTTGAGGATTTTCCCCTGACATCATCCTTCCAGTTTTCGAGGGAGAAGTTGGGGTCTACGGAGTAGAGCATGGTTTTGGGGTCGAGGGTTACGGCGAAGGTTGGGAATTCCTGGCCGTTGGAGCATTTCCCGCAGGATATGACCACGGTGGAGTTGGAGTCCGGGGTTCCCGGGGAGAGGTTGATTTGGGCGCGGGACCAGGCGAGGAGGACTTTGGAGTTACGGGCGAATGAAAGGCGGTCGTAGCCGGTGGCCTTGGAGGCCCCGGCTTTCCCGGTGATGGCGTGGTGGAGGACGATGATGGGGCGTTCGGGGTTTTTGGCCTTGCTTAGGCGGGAGATGGCCAGGCAGGTGGTGGCCATATCGGTGTCTTTATTGAGGTCTCCGATGCCGAAGTTGTAGAGGGAATCCCAGATCACGCCGTCGCATTTGGAGTGGGTGATGGCGTCCTCGATGTGTTTTTGGTTCTCAGGGGAGTCGAGGGAGAGGAAGGAATCCGAGTCGGTTTCGATGGTGTGGATGACGACTTGGTCGTGGAATCTGGCCCATTCGGATTCGGATAGCCAATCTCGGATTGGGCGCAGATCGGATTGGAGCCGGCGGTTGGAGTTCTCGGCCTGGAGCAGCAGCCAGCGGAGGTCGGGGCGTCGGGTTTCAAAGGAGAGAAACTGGTGTTCGGATATGATGGACGCCAGGAGTTGATAAACCATGCGGGATTTTCCGACGGAAGCGGGACCGGCGATGACGAGGGACTGGCCGAGGGCGAGCATCCGGTCGCCGAGGATGCGGTCGTGGTCGCCGAGTTGGAGGCTTAGGATGTCGTTGGCCTGGCGGAGGGTCAGGACGCCGTTCTTGGTGTTGGATTCGGCGTCGAGGTCTTCGAGGGTCTTCCGGGCCATGCGGTCGATGGCGCCGGCTTGGGAGGGGTTGGCGGTGATGGCGCGGGCGGCTTCGTCGTAGAGGGTGGCCTTGCGGCGGAACGAATAGGCATTCCAGAGCTCCTCGCACTCCCATTCGAGGATGCCCGCCGGCAGCGGCATGGGCCTGAGACTGAGGAAGTTGAATACCTCGGTCAGGTCGGCGCGCGCGGCGGCGGGAGAGAGGGCGATTTCCTGCTGGACGGAGAGGATGGTTATGGGCCGCTGGTTCAGGTGCAGTTTGAAGGCGGCGGCGGCGACGGCCCCGTAGCGGAGGTCGTCGAAGGATTCGGGCGCGTGCCGCAGCAGCTTCAGGCAGTGTGTCGGGATGGGGTCGGGGCACTCCTGAAGCACGGTGGCAATGATCTGGGACTGGCGCTCGGCGTGGATTCGCTGAAGCTCCGGGGAGCGCAGGGGAGGTTTGGAATTGTTCATTTTTTCATCACTTTTTTCGGACGGCCGCCGGGCTCGTACACCCAAATTTCAAACTCCGCGAATCCAGGCTTGGTACCAAAGGTGTGCATCAGCTTGACGCCCCACTCGTTGGCCAGAGTCTGGTTGACGGAGTTCATCCAGGCGATGTAGGGGCGAAGGTGTTTTACCGTGGTCTTGCCCGACCACTCCACACCCCGGATGTGGTTGAATCCGTCTTTCGGTCGGGGGCAGGCGTCTTCGACTATGGTTTTACAGGAAACACCATCCCCAAAGTCGCAGCAGAAGGTTTTCATGCTGCATGGCCTTAGAACGGGATGTGCTGGATGTTGTGGTCGTGCCGACCGAATCTTAGCCCGCAGCAGCAGCACGGATTCCACCAATCGAGGAGGCGGAATTTGATCCTGGATGGAAGGGCATTGAGCTTCCAAAGCGCCCTGGCCGGCAGCGTGAAAATACCGAATGCGTGCCAGTCGATGCAGTCAACATCCCATTCCAGAGTTTCCTTGTCCATGCCGCATCGCTTGCACAGGACGCGCTCCCCGGTGCAAAGAGTTTCGAGTTCTGACGGATTCTTATGTCCAACGATTCTGCATTTGTTCATCTAATCACTTTCATTAGAACTCTCTATTGCTCCGCCGTTGGTTGTGACGCCGGCAACGGTAGTGAGGAACCGAAACCCGGCGGAGCAATGGAAAGTTCATGTTTTGCCAACGTCACAGTGCCGATTATGCCCCCTCTCGGGTCGCCGTCAACGGAAATTCTTTCGGCTCGCCGGCCAGCGCCGCCTGCAAATCCCGCTCAGCGGCGGCGACATCGAGTTCGTAGCGGCAGCCCTCGAACGCCCGCAGCGCGCGGAGGATGCGATCCAGACGCTCAGCCCGGGCGGTGAGGTCGGCGAGGCCGGCGGGGGTCATAGCGAAAGCTCCGGCTGCTTGGTCGGGCCCGGTCGCCAGAAGCGAAGGCCCCATTGCTTGCGGTTGAGGATGTCTGGGTTTAGTCCGGGATAGCAGCGCATATTCAGAATCTCGCTGAGGGTCCATCCCTGGGCTTCGTAGTTCACGGCCTCTTCAGGGTGATTGGTGAACACGATCAGACGGTTGGGATTGGGGGCTTCGCCGGGCATTATCGTTTCTCCATTGGGCATAAGCCAGAGCATCGGCCTCGCAGAAAAACTGCGCCACAGCATCATTGCCGGCGCAGACTACGCGCTCGGGGCCGGCGGGGTATTGTGGTGCCATTCTCAAAACGCTGAACTCCTTTCCCTGAGCCTTAGCCACGACGGCGGGCTTCCGGGGGTGCGGGAAGCCCGGCTCGGTGTGGCGATCATGTGATGGGTTCACAACTCCCTCCTCACCCTCGCCAGCACCCACGCGCACAGGCAATAGACGAGCGCGTTGGGCAGCCGGCGAGGCAGGAAGATTTGCATGATCGCGGCCCCGGCGAATACCAGGGCCGCGAAGGCGAGGGCGGTTTTCACAGCGTAGCCGTGGTCGAGTCCTTCTTCGCGCGTTTCTTGCCGATGTCGCTGCGGGGCTTGCGCGGGGCCTTGCTCTTGGGCTGGCACGTTAAGATGGCCACTACATCGTCCGTGTGAGCGACGATCCAAGCCGCTGAATTTGTGTCGGATTCGGTGGGAGAATTTTCTGCCCCCATCAGGGCGAGCAGTTCATTCTGCTGCGCTTCCTCGATGGTTGGAAAGACGCGCTCTCCCACGCGGTACGCCTTTGTCTCCTGGATCACGATGCACCTACTTCCGGCTCAGGCAGTGCAAGCTGGAAATCGGCGTTTGTCATCTCCCGGCAATCGACGAATTCGCCCTGAGAGCCGTCCGGGTTCTGCTTGTGGAAATCTTTGCTGCGGTTTTTGGGATCGAGCGTCACGATGCAGTTGGTGAGCTTCATCGCGTACCCGCTCGTGACGTTATCAATCAGTCCGTCGCGTTTGATTTCTTGTGTCTCGATGCGGGCGGAGAAGTCCTTTCCAACCGCGCTCTTCTGCTGTTCGAGTTGGTTGATCTCTGAACAGGTCCGGCCCAGTTCCCGGCTCAGGTCCAACAACTCGGGTTCGCTGAACGTGTGCTTGGCGTAGATTTGTTCGATGATTGGCTTTGGTGTTTTTGGCATGGTGATTACTTTCGGTGTTTGGTGGTTGATGATTTGGGATTGAATGACCGTTTGAGTTCAGCGGCCCCGGCCCGGATCGCCTGATTGGCCAGCCGGCAAAGGCTGACACCCCACGGGCATCTTGCCTTGACGGCATTGAGCAATTCTTCGTTGTCGGGGTCGAGCCTTATTTGACGTATCCGGTCGTATTGCGATGACATGCGGGCAGATTACACCAGTGACCCACTATGGGGCAACTTAAATCTTCAACTATTTTTGTGGAGCGAACTGCTCCCAAGGCGGAGGCGGTGCGGCGGCGGGCGCTGTTGACGCGGCCTTTGGATTCACTGGCACGTTCTGCCTCAGGCCGGGGATTCTCGTCTCCAGCGACTCGCCGATATTTCGGGGCTTGAGCCGGGCGGGAGGTCCGGTGATTCGCTGATAGAGATTGGCGGGCGGTGTCTCGCGGCGCTGGTCCAACACCTGAGCCACCCACGCCACAGCTTGAGGAATAGCGACTGAACCAACCTCGCTGCCGATGGTCTGCTGGCGGGTATAGGGGCTTTTCAAGCCCTGAAATAATCGGCTCGGTCCTTGGATGAAAGGCACTTCCTCGGCCAATCCCCACGAAGCGGCCAAC
>Ga0224533_1000081_pt1 | contig 12432 bp, 10 predicted proteins | sample 714E11014metaG_FD_172018 | JGI IMG/M metagenome (GOLD analysis project Ga0224533, IMG submission 172018) | Peat soil microbial communities from Stordalen Mire, Sweden - 717 E1 10-14 | ecosystem: Environmental > Terrestrial > Soil > Wetlands > Peat | place: Sweden: Norrbotten County, Stordalen... | reverse complement strand
CCAGCGAACAAGGGCCTCGACGGCCATGATGCTCCCCGTCGACAGGGTCAGTTGCGGTTGGTAGTAGAGGACGAGTTCCTCTCGCTCGAGCGCGCCACGCAGCTCTCCGATGAGCGCGAGCCGGTCCGGAGTGTGCGAATCGGCAAGGCGCTCGTAGATGGCGAACCCGCCGTTGGCAGCCTTCGCGGCGTACATGGCGACGTCGGCGTGCTGCAGCAGGAGTTCCGCGTCAGCGCCGTCTCTCGGAAAAGCCGCAAGGCCGATGCTGGCGTCGACCCTGAGGGGCAGGTCCTGGACGATGATCGGTTCCTCGAGACAGCTCGACACCCGCGAGACGACCATGGCGGCGTCCTTCTCCGATGCTCGCGGCAGCAAGATGGAGAACTCGTCGCCTCCCAGCCTCGCGATCGAATCGCCCTTTCTCGTCACCTTCGACAACCGCCAGGCCACCTCCCGCAGCACGTCGTCTCCGGCTGCGTGGCCGAGAGTGTCGTTGATGTCCTTGAACCGGTCGAGGTCGAGCATGAGGATTGTCAGCTCTTCGTTGTCCCGAGCGGCCACGTTGAGGGCGTGCTTGACCCGATCGTGAAAGAGCATGCGGTTCGGCAGACCGGTGAGCCCGTCGTACAGGGCTTGATGGCGGAGTTGCTCCTCGGCTTGGTCGCGGGCCTTCTCGGCAGCCTTCTGCTCGGTGATGTCCCTTACCAGCAGGCAGAATCTTCTCGAGGCGCCCCTGGATCCGGCGATCGGTGCGACCCTGCCCTGGAACCACCGGGAGCCCGCAGGCACGTCCAGGCAGTACTGCCATAGTTGCGGGCGATCGGTCTCCAGGACCCGGCCTATCACTTTGGCAAGGCTGTTTCCGATCTCCTCGCCGAGAGCCTCCCGGTGTGTCTTGCCGAGCAACTCGTCGCGGGGCACGACGAGCAGCGCGTCATTGGCCGTCCAGATCTTGAGATAGGTGCCGTTCTCGTCGAGCTCGAAGACGAGGTCGTCGAGCGAGGAGAGGAGCGCTTGCAGGCGGGCTTCACTTTCCCGCAGAGCCTCACTCGGCCCCCGGTGTTCGGGGGCTCCAGCGCCGCGGGAGCTGACCCGTGCGGTTCCCGACGGGCCCTCGACTGAAGACGCTTCCGCGAGGGCGTCACCCTGTGCGGTCCGCTGTTGCAGGTCCACGTTATTGGTATCGGCTCGCACGCCGACTTGGTTGACTCGAAAAGTTGGTCAGATCACGTCGAGATCGGTCCTGACGCTCAGCTGTTGGGTACAGCGGCGGCAAGGACCCGGGCGGTCCTCTGCGACTCAGCTGCTTGTCCGCTGCTGCCGCTGGCTGACCGAATCACCGAAATGCGGTCTCGGACAGTTGCCGTGCCCGGCCAAGCATGGGCGCTGCGCCCACGTACGCGAAACCGGCAGCCGCTCTCTCGGCGATCTGTGCTGACTCGCCGAGCCTGCCTTGGCGGGCGAGCCATTTCGCGCGGTCGAGCTGTGCACGTGCGACCCAGACGCGGTAGCCCAGAGCACCAAGAGCGGTCTCGGCTGCTACGAGACCGGTCGCCATCCCGGCATAGTTGCCTCGAGCACTGGCGACAAGTGCCCTCGCATGGGCCACCTGAGCCCTCAGGAACTGGGGAATCGCGCCTTTCGGGTGGTCGGCGAAGATGTCGGCCAGTCGGTCGGCAGCATCGAGGTCGCCGACAGCGATCGCCGCGTCGATGACATCGGGAAAGCTGAGGCGACCTCGTGGGCGAGGGGAAGCCCGCCGGCGAGCGCCCCGTCGATTGCCCGCGTCGCTGCATCGAGGCCGGTGTCGAACTCGCCGGCCCACGCCGCAGCAGTGTTTGCCGGCCGTTGTGCCAGCGTGGAGCCAGTGGCGTGCTGTGGCCTACGGCCCTTTCCGTATGGCGGTGTCCGAGCGTGGTGTTATAACCTCGTGCAACCTTGCGCCGGGCTTTCGGTGAGCCTGGGGGGCGACGCAACCGAGGCGGGGAGAAATGCACATGAAGATCAGTGACAAATCACCACACAGGCACATAAGGTCCCAGGCCGCCATCATCGCAGTCGCGCTATCGGGTGCCGCGCTGCTGGTCCCGGGCATCGGGACGGCGTTCGCCACGCCGAAGGCGGCCCATAATGCGGCGGTCACGATCCCGACTCCGCCGAAGGACCCGGCTGTAGCTGCCCTCGTGCCGGCGAGCATCAGGGCCAAGGGCTCGGTCTCGTCCGCGATGGACGCCACCTATCCCCCAGACGAGTTCGTCGCGGCCAACGGCTCGACCATCATCGGCATGGACGCGGACTTCAGCGCAGCCCTCGGAGCTGTCATGGGAGTCAAGTGGGTCGATGTCGCAGCGACCTTCGACACGATCATCGCCGGCCTGCAGGCGAACAAGTTCGACGTTGGCAACTCGTCGTTCACGGTGACGACACAACGTGAGAAGCAGGTCAATTTCGTCACCTACTTCCAGGCAGGCGAGGGCTACTACGTGGCCAAGTCGAGCACGCTGAAGCTGAACGACGGGCTCAAGAGCCTGTGCGGCCGCACGGTCGCGGTCGAAACCGGGACGACCGAGCAGACCGACGCCAACAGCGCAGTCAACCTGTGCAAGAAGGCCAAGCAGAAGCCCGACACCGTGCTTGCGTTCGCTTCCCAGAACGAGGCCAACCTTGCCATTGCGAGCGGGCGTGCCCAGGTCGGCTTTGCCGACTCCCAGGTCGCGGGCTACATCGTCCAGTTGGCGAAAGGCCAGTTCAAACTCGATGGACCGGCGTTCGGGGTGGCACCGTACGGCTTTGCTTTCGCGAAGTCCTCGAAACTCGATGCCGCAACTCTTGCAGCGGTCAAGGTGCTCATCAAAGACGGCATCTACGCGAAGATCCTCGACAAGTGGGGAGTACAGGCAGGCGCGATCACCAAGCCGGTGATACTTCTTTGATCGAAGTGAAGGCTCCCGACCGGAGGTGAGCCGGTGATAGCTGACGGCGAGATGGGGCACCCCCCGGAGGAGATCCGGGCGGTGCCCCTGCGCCATCCAGGGCGGTGGGTCGGAACGGCGGTCCTGCTCGTACTCGGGGCGATGCTGGTCCACGACATCACCACCAATCCCCGCTTCGGCTGGGGAATCGTCGGAACCTACTTCTTCTCCACGCCGGTCGTGCAAGGCGTGGAGAAGACACTTGAGCTCACATTCGTCGCAATGGCGATCGGCGTGATTCTCGGTGTGCTCTTCGCTGTGATGCGGCTCTCGCCGAACCCGATTCTCTCGGGTGCCGCATGGCTCTACATCTGGTTCTTCCGGGGCACGCCGGTGTACGTGCAACTGCTCTTCTGGTACGTGATCTCGGCTCTCCAGCCGACGATCAGCCTGGGCATACCCTTCGGGCCAGAGTTCGTGCACATGAGCGCGAACAGCATTGTCACCCCCTTTGTGGCTGCCCTCCTCGGGTTAGGGCTCAACGAGGGCGCTTACTATGCCGAGATCGTGCGAGCCGGGATCCTCTCGGTCGACCACGGCCAGTTCGAGGCGGCGCAGTCGCTCGGCATGCGGCGTGCTCCGCTGATGCGACGGATCGTTCTGCCTCAGGCGATGCGCGTCATCGTGCCGCCGACGGGCAACGAGACGATCTCCATGCTCAAGACCACGTCGCTCGCGGTCGTCGTCACCTATCCCGAGCTCCTCTACCAGACAGAGAACATCGCGGCCAGGACATACGAGACGATCCCGCTGTACATCATGGCGAGCTTCTGGTACCTGCTCATGACCACGGTGTTGACTATTGGTCAGTACTACGTGGAGCGCTATTACGCCCGCGGCACCTCGTACGCGCTCCCACTCACGCCGATCCAAAAGCTCAGGCGCAACCTGACGACACTTCGTCGCGTGCCTTTCTCAGCGACTTCAGCGGGCGGGTCTTAGGTGCCTGCTCCGATGATCCGTGCCGAGGCCGTCCACAAGCGCTACGGCCTGCTCGAAGTGCTCAAGGGGATCACCCTCGAGGTCGCGCCGCGCGAGGTGATGTGCCTCCTCGGGCCGTCCGGGTCGGGCAAGTCGACCTTCCTTCGCTGCATCAACCACCTCGAGAAGATCAATTCAGGTCGGCTGTACGTCGACGGGTCGCTCGTCGGGTACCAAGAACGCGGCGGTCGTCTCCACGAGCTTCGCGAACGCGAAGTCTGCCGCCGGCGTACCGAGATCGGGATGGTCTTCCAGCGTTTCAACCTGTTCCCGCACATGACGGCGCTGGAGAACGTCGTCGTGGCACCGGTGCTCGTGAAGAAGGACTCCCGAGCGGTGGCCACTACGCGTGCCCGAAGCCTGCTCGACCGGGTCGGACTGTCCAGCAAGGTCGACTCTTATCCCAACCAGCTCTCCGGCGGTCAGAAGCAGAGGGTCGCCATCGCCCGGGCGCTCGCGATGGAGCCGAAGCTCATGCTCTTCGACGAGCCCACCAGCGCCCTCGATCCTGAGCTCGTCGGCGAAGTCCTCGACGTGATGCGTGGATTGGCCGAGGAGGGGATGACGATGGTCGTGGTCACTCACGAGATCGGCTTCGCGCGTGAGGTCGGCGACACACTGGTGTTCATAGACGAGGGCGTGGTCGTCGAAGTTGGCGCCCCGCGAGAGGTCATAGCCAACCCGCAGCACGAACGAACCAAGGCCTTTCTCTCGAAGGTGTTCTGAGACTGAGCGCCGACGAGCGCCTCGACAGCAACTGGTGGCGCGCGGGCGACGGGCGAGCCCCCGATCGGTGGTACCGGTGCGCGTGGCCGCGCCGAGTGACATCCGGTCCGGCGGTGAATCCGCCAATCGAGCCCTTGAGGGTCGGTAATGAAGGCCTGCCCTGGCCCCGGTTCCTTCCGGCCGGCCGAGGGCCTAGGCAAGGCGGTCGGGTGTGCAGCGCGGCGGGCGCCTGGAGCGTTGTAATTGACAGGGAGGTTTCATGGCGCTCGAGGGTGCTGACCAAGAGGAGTTCGAGCGCTGGTACCTAGCGACTAGGAACGCCCTCACCGGAGCGGCATTCCTCTACGTCGGAAATGTGGACGAAGCTCTCGACCTGACCCAGGAGACCTACGCCCGCGCCTGGCAGCACTGGAATGTTGTCTACGGGCATCCGAACCGTGACGCCTGGATCCGGCACGTGCTCCACAACCTGGCGGTCAGCCGCTGGCGGCGCCTCAACCTCGAGAGTTCGCGCGCGCCGTCCAGGGTCGAGGCGTACGAGCCGGTGGATACCTACGATCTCGATCTTGCCCGTCTCGTCGCGAGGCTGCCCGCCAATCAGCGACGGGCTTTCGTTCTGCACGTCGTGTTCGATCTCTCCGTCGATGACGTCGCCCACGAGATGAAGTCGCCCGCCGGCACTGTGCGCTCGTGGATCTACCGCGCCAGGACCGCGCTCGCATCCCAGATCGAATCCGACACACGTCTGACGACCCGGAGGTGACAAGGATGGACGAGGACTCGGACCACCTCGATCAACTGTTCAAGGATGCGGCACAGAATGCCGCTGGGCTCGCCGAAATGCTCGATGCCAACAAGGCGATCGAACGGGGCACCAGACGACGCACCTTCGCCCGACGCCGAAAGACCGCCCTCTCGGGGACGGTCGTCCTCGTCGCCGTCGTCGTTTTTCTCGTGCCGCTGCCGCAGCTGCACCTGTTCGGCTCCAGTCCCGCGCACAGCGGCAACGGTCAACACCACTCGAGCACCTCGAGTCCGATCTCGTCGGCCTCGAGCCCAACTTCCACAACCGCTCCAGTGACTGGAATCGGCCCGCCCGGTGGCGTGATGCCGGCAGACTTCCAGCCTGCCTCGTTCACCGCGGTCAGCCTCGAGGAGTGGTGGATGCTCGGGACCGCGAGGTGTCTGACCGGTTCTGGTACCTGTGACGCAATCGTTCGCACGACCGACGGCGGTTCCAAGTTCGCCGGAATCCCGAGCCCGCCGGTCAACGCGAGTCATGTGACGCAGTTGCGCTTCGCCAATGCCCTCGACGGGTACGCCTTCGACCCGGAGCTGTGGGTGACGACAAACGGGGGAGGAAGCTGGGCGAAGGTCACCACCCCGGGACCGGTAGCCGAGCTCGAGGCGGCTCAAGGCGAGGTATATGCGCTCACATGCCCCGCGGGCTTCGCCAGCTGTACGTCGATGGATCTCCTCCGTTCACCTGTCGGGCTGAGAGAATGGCAGCACGTGACCACGCCCGTGAGGCTCGGCTACGGGGCCCAGTTCGCTGTGAGCGGTCCCAACTTGTACCTCCTGAGCGGGAACGACCCGCCTCTCGTCCTCTTGTACTCCGCCGACAGGGCCTCAACCTTCCACAAGAGGGTCGATCCCTGTACGCCGACTCTCGGGGGAAGAGTGATGGCCGCCGCTGACGGGAGCCCGACGCTCTGGGCCGCATGCCCGACGGGAACCATGGCAGGAGTGACGCTGTCGACCAATGGTGGAAGGACCTGGCAGGTCGCCACGCCCAGTGGGGAGTTCCCCAACAGCGTGGGGCTCGCCGTTGCGTCTTCATCGGTCGCTCTCGCCTGGCCCGGTGAGGAGACCTCCAAAGTGCCACCGGCCACATTGGACCGAACGAGGGACGGGGGCAAGACCTACTCTGCTGCGCTGTCGGTATCTCGCACCTCGACGGTTCTTTGGGCCGGGTTCAGCGACGCGACTCGAGCCTACGCGCTGATCGCGCGGGACGGATCGGCCACGACCTCAACGCGCCTGTACGAGTCGAACGACGCAGGCACGACATGGCACCGGGTCCCGATAGGGAGCTGACCAGCTTATTGCGGCTCGCGCCGAGTCGAGGCAGCGAGTCACGGCATGCTCGTTTCAGGTGCTCCGGGTCGCCGTTGATTTCCCAGGCCGTGCCTTGGCGCGTGTGCCCGCCTTGGTTGCGACCAGGACTTCTCTAGCCCCGGAGCCGTGGCTCTCGGGCGCGCGCCGGACGATCAGTTCGCTGTGGCCGAAGTCCTCGTCAGAGATGGCATAGGAGTCGGCAGCGCCGATCAAGCTGACACCGGCCTTGGATGCCGCGTGGATTGTGGCAATCGCCCGGTCTTCGTCCGGGCGGCCCTCGTCGGAAAGTGGACCGGCCCCCAAGCCGATCTCGCCTACCGATCTGGAACCGTTCCGGCGCTCTTTCATGTCGCCTCCCGCTGGATGCCACGTGCTATGCGAGCTGCCATGTAACAGATCGCGACGTCTCGGTCCACCGTGATTCGACCTCATTGGCTAGCGTGAGCCGGCTATGGCGATCCGCCCAAGATCTGGGACAGCGGCACCCTCGCTCGAGAGGCGCTCGCTTGTCTGAGCACTCCGCGACCGACACGCCGAGCCGCCGTTTCTTGCTGGCTGCCGGCCTGCTGCTCGTTTCGTTGAACCTCCGGCCCTCGATGAGCGCGCTGTCACCGGTTCTCGGGGCGATCCGGCGCTCCACAGGGCTGTCTGCCGCGGGGGCCGGGTTGTTGACGACTCTCCCACTGATCTGCTTCGGCCTCCTGGCTCCGGTCGCGCCTCGTCTTGTACGTCGGAGAGGTACCGGCAGGGTCCTGCTCGGATGTCTCACAGTGATGCTCACCGGCATCGTCGTGCGCTCGACGAACTATGCCGGTCTGTTCATCGGCACGCTGCTCATAGGCATGGGGGTCGCGATCGCGAACGTCCTCATGCCGGGCATCGTCAAGCGCGACTTCCCCGGACACGTAGGCCTCATGACCGGCCTCTACACAGCGATGCTCAGCGCCGGAGCTGCTCTCGCGGCAGGGACCACCGCACCTTTAGCCCGGGCGCTCGGCGGTGACTGGCGCCTTGCGATCGGGGCCTGGGCGTTGCCGGTCGTGGTGGCGCTCGCGGTGATAGTGCCACTGAGGTCACACGCCCGGCCCGCAACAGAGATGGCGACTGTCGGCGAATCGACAAGCGCGCTGTGGAGGAGCCCTGTCGCGTGGGCGGTGACGCTGTTCATGGGCGTGCAGTCGCTCGAGTTCTACTCGACGCTCGCCTGGCTTCCGACCGTGTTCCACGACCGGGGCGTCTCGGTCGTGAGCGCGGGCCTGCTGCTGGCGGTAACCAATACCGTCGCCATCGCCTCCGCGCTGGTCACACCCGGGATCGCCCACCGGCTGGGCGATGTCCGTCCCGCAGTGCTTGGGGCCGCAGCGCTCGCCGCGAGTGGGCTTGCGGGTCTTCTTCTCGACCCGCGACACATCGAAGTGCTCTGGGCCGTGCTGCTCGGCGGCGGTCAGGGAGCGACGATAAGCCTGGCGCTGATGGTGATGGTGCTGAGGTCTCGCAACCAGCACCAGGCCATGGCACTCTCGGGCATGGCTCAAGGTGTCGGCTACCTCATCGCGGCGATCGGTCCCACCCTGGTCGGCGCGCTATACGACGTTGCGCACAACTGGAGCCTGCCTCTGGCGGTGCTCCTCGCTCTAGTCGGCTTGCAGGCATTCGCCGGTTATCTCGCAGCCAGGGATAGGCCCATCACCGTGGCTGCTCGTGTGGGCTGAATCGAGCCCGTCAGTCCTGACCCGACGCAATTCGGTACTCGCCGTCCACGCGGCGCGGGAGATGAAGGGGGTTCTGCTCCCGCACGGCGGCTGGCAGCAGGTGGTCCGGCATGCCCTGGTAGGTGACGGGCCGGAGGAACCGACCGATGGCAGCGGCCCCCACCGAGGTGTGCAACGGCGAGGTCGTGGCCGGATACGGGCCGCCGTGCTGCATGGCCCAGGTCACAGCCAGACTGGTCGGCCACCCGTTCCAGATGATCCGCCCCGCCTTGTCCGCGAGCAGGTCGAGCAGCTCGGGAACGACCTCGTCGTCTAGCTCGCCGTGAACGGTGGCTGTGAGCTGACCTTCCAGCATCTTCGCGACCTCGATCAGGTGGCTCTCCTCCTCATACTCGACCACGAGCGAGACGGGGCCGAAACACTCCGCCAAGAGGTGCTCGGCGTCCGATAGGAGTCCCCCGACGCTCGAGCGAAGCAGTGTGGGTGTTCGCGCGCCGTCCGGTTGCCTGCTCCCTTCCGCCAGAACCTCGACGCTCGGCCGGTGCAACAGTGCCTCGAGCCCTTCCTGGAAGGCCGCATCCACCCGGTCGTTGAGAAGCCGGGCGGACGGCTGTGCGACGACCATCGTGCGGATGCGGTCATAGTCGAGGACCCCTACCGGTAGCAGCAGGATGCCGGGCTGTGTGCAGAACTGCCCGACCCCCAAGCTGAACGAGGCGACGAAGCCGGAAAGCACCTCGTCCAGTCGGGCGGCCGCGGCCCGCATCGTCACGAACACGGGGTTCACGCTCCCGAGCTCTCCGTAGAAGGGGATCGGCCTAAGGCGTCCGGCGGCGATGTCGAACAGCATTCGGCCCACCTTCGCCGATCCGGTGAAGGCGACCGCGCTGATGTCAGGGTGGGTGACAAGCTCGCGGCCGGCCTTGTCGCCTTCGACAACGGCGAAGGTGCCATCAGGCGCTCCGGCGTCGCGCAGTGCCGCACAGACGATCGCGCCGCAGCGGGCCGAGAGCTGCCTGTGACCGGGGTGTGCCTTGAGGACCACCGGGCATCCGGCAGCCAGAGCAGAAGCTGAGTCGCCGCCGGCGACACTGAAGGCGAACGGGAAGTTGCTGGCAGCAAAGACCGCCACTGGGCCGAGCGGCCGGAGAAGACGGCGCAGGTCCGGTCTCGGTCCCAGCGGCCAGCTCTCGTCTGCTGTGTCGATGCACGCCTGGAGGTAGTCGCCCTCGTCGATAACCCCGGCGAGGAATCGCAGCTGGAAGGTCGTGCGGAACAGTTCTCCGCGCAAGCGCGTCTCGGTCAAGTGGGACTCGCTGATCGCCAGGGGGACGAGCTCAGCACCCGCTAAGTCCAGACGGTCGGCGACTGCACGCAGCACTTCGGCTCTGTTCGACGGGTCGAGCGCCCGCCACCGTGGAGAGGCGTCAACGGCTCGCTCGACTACATCGGACACTTCGAGAAACGATGTCTCGGGAAAGTTGGTGTCGATGTCAGTCACGACGACTCCTTGGGAGGGCTTTGTTGGATGTGCGGCCATTCGATGCCGGGAAAGCGCTGGCACCCTGTGGCTAGATAGTGACTCCCCCGACGTATTCCGGCTCAGGGGGGCTTCCGGGATACAGCTCGGCGAAGCGCTCTGCGTCGTCCTCCGGATGGAAGCCTATGGCGTCGCCGCCCACAGTGGACCACCAGCGGCGCGTGTTTGCCGAGACGCCCCACACGAACCGGAAGCCTCCGTGCTCACTTGCCAGCGACGCGCTTGCAAGCCGCACGAAATCGGCTGGCGAGAGCCATGTGGAGAGCATGCGGTGGTTCTCGGGCGTATCGAAGCAGGACCCGATGCGCAGACAGACGATGTCCATCGAGAACTTGACGCTGTAGAAGCGGCACATCGCCTCGACTGCCGCCTTGCTGACGCCGTAGAGGCTGTCGGGCAGCGGTGCCACATCGTCCGGCAGCGGCCGGGGTCCTCGGACATGAAAGCCGACCGCGTGATTGCTGCTCGCCACCACGACGCGCGAAACCCCGTGCCGTCGAGCCGCCTCTAGGACCTGGCGAGTCCCTTCGACATTGACCTCGGAGAGGTCCGGCCACGGCGCGTCGCCCGCGAAGCCTCCGAGGTGGACAATCGCGTTCGCGCCACGGCACACCACGTCGAGCAGGTCGGGATCGGTCACCGACCCCAGGTGGATCTCGACCGGTTCACCGGGTAGGGCCGCGGGCGGCGCGACGACGTCGACAAGGCGTGCCTTTGAGGCGACGTCGTCGAGTGACGAACGCAGATAGGTCCCGAGTCGTCCGGCGGCGCCGGTGATGACGAGGGTCCGCGAGGGCGTCACCCGGCGTCCGGCTCTGCTGTGGCGCCGCTGCGGGCGAGGAAGTCGAAATCGCATCCTTTGTCGGCTTGACCGATGTGCTCGCTGTACATGGCGCCGTAGCCACGTTCGAAGATCTTCTCCGGTGGTGTCCAAGCCTGCCTGCGCCGGCGGATCTCGTCTCGGCTCAGCTCGAGATGCAACCGCCGCTCGGCAACGTCGAGGGTGATCAGGTCGCCGTCTTGCACCAGCGCCAGAGGCCCTCCGACGAAGGACTCGGGCGCGACGTGCAGGACGCAGGTGCCGTAGCTCGTCCCGCTCATCCTGGCGTCGGAGATGCGGACCATGTCCCGGACGCCTTCGCGCAGGAGCTTGTCCGGAATCGGGAGCATCCCGTATTCAGGCATGCCGGGGCCGCCCTGGGGGCCCGAGTGGCGCAGCACCAGCACAGAGTCTGCGCTGACATCGAGATCTGGTTCGTTGACGCGACCTTGCATATCTCTGTAGTCATCGAAGACAACCGCAGGCCCCGTGTGCTTCAAGAGTCGCGGCGAGGCCGCGAGATGCTTGATCACAGCACCGTCCGGCGCCAGGTTTCCCCGCAGGATGGCCAGCCCGCCATGTTCCGAAAGCGGGTTCTCGGCCGGCCGGATGACCCGCTCGTCGTGGACGGCGGCGTCGGCGATGTTCTCTCCCAGGGTCCGTCCGTTGACCGTCGTCCGTTCGAGGTGAAGGAGCTCTTTGATCTGAGCCATGAGTGCGGGAAGGCCGCCGGCGTAATAGAAGTCCTCCATCAGGTACTCGCCGCTTGGACGGATGTTGGCGAGCACAGGAGTGGACCTCGACAGGCGGTCGAAGTCGTCCAAGCTGAGCTCCACACCGCAACGCCCCGCCATCGCGACGAGGTGGATGACCGCGTTGGTGGAACCACCGAGAGCAAGGACCACCGTTACCGCATCGAGGAAGGCGCGTCTGTCGGAGATCTTGGACATCTTCAGGTCCTCGCGAACCATCTCCACGACACGCGAGCCGCTCGCGGCCGCCATCCGGTGGTGAGCCGAGTCCACTGCCGGGATCGAGGATGCGCCAGGGAGCGTGAGTCCGAGGGCCTCGGCGACAGCGGTCATCGTCGAGGCGGTACCCATCGTCATGCACTGACCCGGCGAGCGTGCCATCGCGGCTTCGAGCGTGTCCCACTCGGCCTCGCTGATGATCCCGGCGCGCTTTTCGTCCCAGAAGCGCCACATGTCCGTTCCGCTGCCCAGTGTCTCGCCGTGCCAGTGACCTGTGAGCATCGGGCCGGCCGGCACGTAGACGATGGGCCTGTCCGCGCTTGCGGCGCCCATCAAGAGCGCAGGTGTGGACTTGTCGCAGCCGCCCATGAGCACGGCACCGTCGAATGGGTACGAGCGGAGTATCTCCTCGGTGTCCATCGCGAGCAGGTTTCGGTACAGCATGGGCGTCGGCTTCTGGAATGTCTCAGAGAGGGTGGCCACCGGCATCTCGACCGGATACCCACCGGCCTCCCAGACGCCGCGCTTTACTGCCTGGGCGCGCTCGCGCAGGTGCATGTGGCAGGGGTTGATGTCGCTCCAGGTATTGAGA
>Ga0224533_1000080_pt1 | contig 12440 bp, 11 predicted proteins | sample 714E11014metaG_FD_172018 | JGI IMG/M metagenome (GOLD analysis project Ga0224533, IMG submission 172018) | Peat soil microbial communities from Stordalen Mire, Sweden - 717 E1 10-14 | ecosystem: Environmental > Terrestrial > Soil > Wetlands > Peat | place: Sweden: Norrbotten County, Stordalen... | reverse complement strand
GTCATGGATACCCCTCACGCGAGCGAGCCGCTGTTCGAGGTCCCCCTCGGGCCTGAGGAGGGTGTCGGGGTGCCCCGAGCGAAGGTCGACAAGACATTCCGGGCCTATGACCAGCATCAGCTCTACCTGTTGCCGCCATCGATCGACGACTGGGTGCCTGAGGGCCACCTCGCTCGGTTCGTCTCCGAGCTTGTCGAGGAGGTGCTCGATCTCGAGCCGTTCCTCGCCTCCTACACCGAGGTGCGCGGTTACCCGCCCTATGACCCGCGCCTCATGGTCAAGCTCCTCGTCTATGGCTACCTCGTCGGCGTTCGCTCCTCGAGGGCGATCGAGAAGGCCTGCAGTGACTCGGTCGCTTTCCGGTTCCTTTCGGCCAATGCGGCGCCTGACTTCAGATCGATCGCCCGGTTCCGCCGTCGCCACCTCGAGGCGCTGCGAGGGATGTTTCTTCAGAGCCTGAAGCTCTGCCAGGCTGCCGGCATGGTGCGCCTCGGGCGCGTCGCCCTCGACGGCACCAAGCGCCGGGCGAACGCCTCGCGGCGAAAGGCGATGAGCTACAAGTACATGGGCGAGACCGAGGAGCGTCTCCAACGCGAGGTGGACGACCTGTTGAAAGACGCCGAGGCGACCGACCAGCGTGAGGACAAGGCCTTTGGTCCTGACGGCCGCGACGACGACCTCGCCGGCGAGCTAGCCCGGCGCGAGACGAGGCTCGCGAAGATCCGCAAGGCAAAGGCCGATCTCGAGGCCGACGCTCGGCGAAGAGCAGCCGAGGCCGCCGATCGTCGGGCGAGGGACAAGGGCGCCGACGACAAGGCCGTCGCCGAGGCGGCCACACGAGCGGCGGCGAAGGCGACACCTGACGACAAGGCCCAGCGCAACTTCACCGACCCTGATGCCCGCGTGATGAAGACCTCGGACGGGAGCTTTCACTACTGCTATAACGCACAGGCTGTCGTCGACGACGCCAACCAGGTGATCGTCGCCACCCGCCTCGACAACGACGCCGCCGACGCCCCGGCCTTCGAGGAGATGCTCGACCAGGTGATCGAGAACTGTGGGACAGCGCCAGGTCAGGTACTCGCCGACGCCGGTTACTTCTCGGGCGACAACCTCAAGGCCGCCGCCACGAGAGACATCGACCCGCTCATCGCGACCGGGCGCCTTCGCCACGGCGAGGAGGTACCTGCCGCGCCACGGGGACGGATCCCAAAGCACGCCACACCAACACAGCGAATGGCTCGAAAGCTCCGCACCAAGGCCGGCAAGGCCTCTTATGCCCGGCGCAAGGTGATCGTCGAACCGGTGTTCGGCCAAATGGACGTCGTCCAAGGAGCCAAGCACCTCCTGCTGCGAGGCGCTGACGCAGCCGCGGCCGAGTGGGACCTCCTCAGTGCCTGCCACAATCTCCGCAAGCTCTTCGTGGTGAAAGGGACCACCAAGGTCGCCGTCACCTGAGCGGCCACGGCGCAGACACGATCCCTGGGGGACGTGGGCAAGCCAATCGACACCCGGGATGGCGGCTCGAACGGCCGACGGACCCGCTATCGACGAGATCACCCGGCCATCGGCGTCACTAACGGCCGTTGGCTCTCCCGTCAGCCGTTACTGGCACACGCTCCTAGGCCGTCGGACGACCGAGAGGCCTGACTCGGCCAACAGACGTGAGATTGCCCGGATGCTCTCGCGGTCGAGGCAGCGCACTTCCGCAGAAGGCTCGTCCCACGAGACGAGGTACGGAGAACGCCTGCCCGGCAGATCGTGACGGAATCCGAAGTGCCAGCCCTGCCGGAGACGGTCTTCAACCCAGCGGACATGCGCCATACGCGTAAGCATCTGGAGCCCAGCAGGTCTTTCCTGAGCTTACATTACGGAAGCAACCGAACGCGAGCGAAACGAGAGTGAGGGCAACTACGCGCGCGAGCCCCATGGGTGATGGCGCCTCCAGTCTTGCGCCAGCCCAGACGTGCCAGCGCGGGCCGATGTTTTGCGTCGCACCTTCTGCTGCGCCACTTACAGACGGGGCGCCGGGAGCTGAGGTACGGCCCGGCGGCTTGCCGGACAATGACTGCACATCGCGACGCCACACTGTCAATGCCTCGTCACGCCGGCGAGCTCATCCAGACCAAGGCTGCGCGAGCACGCGCTGGGTGGGGATCGGTGCAAGCCCGAATGGGTGGGCCTCTTCCTGCAGGGAGCACTCAGGACTGGGCGCCGGACACTTCGGCGGTTCGTTCTCACCCCACGGCTGAACGCTGAAAACTACCCCTTGCTATACGCCACTCCACCTGCCATGCTGACCCGACGATCGAACGTGGTCCGTGGTGGGTCCCGAGCACTGGTCGTTCAACTCCAAGCGCGAGTTGACGATGTCGTCAGGTCTAGGGGGGAGGAAGTCGCTGTGTTTCAAGGCAGCATTGGTGACGTAGTCCGTGCATGAAGGGCCGACGGTGCATCGCGCGCCGTGCGGATATTCGGGCCTGCATCAGCGGACCATGTTCAGATGGAACGCCAAACCGCGGGGCATCGCAGTTCTGCGTGCGTCTTGTCTCGTCGTCCTGGTAGGTGTCGCCGCTGTCGTACTACGTCAGAACCCGGCAACGACAACGTTGCCGGGTTCTGTCCAAGGGGCGTTGTTGTCGAGCAGCCCAGGTACCCTCATCGGACCGGCCCGTGAGAAGTCAGTGTCCTTCCTCGTGCTCCTACGTTCTGCCGCACGGCCGACCTGCCTCGTGCAGTGGGCGGGCTCGGAGCGGCTCTCCGTGCAGTGGCCGGCTGGTCAGCGGTGGGCAACGATCTCCGGCGCTCCCGACAACGTCGACCGTAGCTTCAATGTTTCGATCGACGACTATCGCTCCCCAACGGGCAGCGTCGTCTTCGCAGCTAATCATCAGGCGGCTGTGCCGTCCGGAGTGTGTGGTGAGCTCGCAGGAGTCGGGACCATCCACTCGTTCATAGAGCCGACCAACTCAGATGTACCCCAAGGCGGATTGAGCAGTGTCGATCTGCTGAGAGCCTACGACGCCCTGCCCCTGACCAACGCCGGCCTCAACGGCCAGGGAGAAACGGTGGTCTTCATGGAAGGCGGAGGTTTCTTGCAAAGCGATTTCAACACGTTCGCGGCCGACGAGAAGCTGCCCGCTTACAACCTGACGCTGGTCGGGAAGAACACTGGCTATGACGATGAGACCACGATGGACATCGAGACAGTGCACGAGATTGCCCCGCAAGCGCATCTCGTCTTCTTCAACCTGAACTCGATCAGCAAAGCGACATCCGATGCCGATCTATTTGCCCAGGCGTTCATCGAGTCAGCCAAGCTCTGGCCGGGCGCGATAGTCAGCATGAGCCTCGGAGAGTGCGAGACCAATACGCAGGCTTTCAACGATTCCGACCTCGTCGCGCTGAACTCGACCGTGATGTCGATCGAGGCAAAGGGCTCGACCGTGTTCGCTTCCAGCGGGGACTCCGGTGGACTCGATTGCACGCCTAACGCGGACGACGGTCAGGCGCCTCAGAGTTCCTTCGAGGGTGTCCTAGTACCGGCGTCGTTGCCGGCGGTGACGGGCACGGGAGGCACCTCAATGACGACCGACGCGGCGGGCAACTACATCGGCGAGACGACGTGGTCGGAGCCTCTGTTGTCCCAGGGTACGGGCGGGGGAGTGTCGCATTACTTTGCGCGGCCCTCGTGGGAGACCGGGGTCGGCACCGGGGGACAGATCGACACCGGCAACCATCTCGAGGTGCCAGACGTGAGCTCCGACTCGAACCCGGCTACCGGCAATGCCATCATCGAAGATGGGCAGGCAAGCCAAGGTGGGGGAACGTCACTGGCCGCCCCCACCTGGGCGGGGTTCACGGCCCTCATGGATCAGGATCTCAAGGCCCACCACGATCCCCCGGTCGGATTCTTCAATCCCATCCTCTTCCGCCTGGCCAGCTCCTACGTCCCGTATCCGCCCTTCCACGACGTCACGCTGGGTGGCAACGACTTCTATGCCGCCACTCCGGGGTACGACATGACCACCGGTCTGGGTTCGCCCGACGTGTACAACCTCGCCCGGGACCTGATTGCGGGGAGGTTCTGACATGAGCGCGATGACATCGTCTCCAGCAGATCTGCCGGTGCTCGCCACGGTGGTCTGCCCCTACTGCGCCGTTGTGGTTCCTGATGCGCGGTTCTGCGGCGCATGCGGTGCGCACCTCGTCGTCAGCGGATCCCAGGCCGCGCAACGGTTACACTCCTACGCTGCATTCCCTGACGAGCCGGTCTTCCGAGTCTCGGTTGTGACCTCACTGTTTCCCCACCTCTCGCACCGGGCCAAGGCTCCCTTTCGCGTTGGCTTTGCCGTCTTCCTGGTGCTCCTATTGATCTTTGCCCTGGCAGGCACAACTGCCCCGTTGATAGCTGTCAGCGCGCTTAGCGTGCCCCTCCTCTTCCTCCTCTACATCTGGGAAGTCGATCCCTACGAGGGCAGCTTCCTGCCGCCCACCTTCGTCTGCTTGCTGCTTGGTGCCGGACTCGGAGCCGGCTGGGCGATCATCGGCGGCAGCTATGTGGACAAGGCTCTCCTACCCTCGTTCACCTCCAGCCTCATCAGCGGTTCGTCGATCGTGGCCGCGATCGCGGTGCCTGCGATCGGGCAGCTCCTCATGTGCGTGCCGATGATGATTGCCCGGAGAATGCAGCGCGGGCCGATCGAGTCGCTTGACGGCTTTGTCGCCGGAGCGACCGGTGCGCTCGGCTTCACCCTTGCCGCCACGATCGACTTGATGGCACCCTGGCTCAGCAACGGCCAGCTCACCCACGAGGCGTTCCTCGCCAACATGACCCAGGTGATCCTGCGGGGCGTGACCATGCCGCTGGTCAGCGCCATGGCGACCGGCTTCATCGGGGCGGCGTTCTGGGCCAAGATCGGCTCACGCTCTACCTCGGCCAAGGGCAAATGGCTCACCTCGCCCGGGGTGGCGCTCGTACTGGCCCTGCTCGTGCAGGTAGGGCTGGGCTTCACCGACATTGCTGCGCTGTCGGATGCCGTGCTCGTCGGCATCCACCTCGCGGCGCTCGGCGTGCTGACGTTGGCGATGAGAGCAGGCATGCACTACGTGCTCTTGCACGAGGCCCTCGACGTGACTGTCGGGGCCCCTCGCGTGTGCGCCAACTGTAGCCACCTGGTCCCGGCCATGGCGTTCTGCCCACAATGTGGCGTCGCTGAGCGGGCGATAGCGCGCCCCCATCGTCGACGCGCGACGTGGCCCTTGATCAACGGCGTAACGACACCGTCAGGAGGCATCACGTGAGCACGACAGATGCGCCGTTGCCAGACTCCCCGTGGCCGACCGCGCCGCCGGGCGCTCCCGGCCTGAAAGTGGGCTTCCCTGGAGCCCACGAGCTGGCGTCACCAGCCCGCCGGTTCAGTCACCGCTCCATGGTTCTCCTGCTTGCAGCTGGATTGAGCGTGCTCACGCTCACGCTCATAGTCGTCGCTCTACTCGCCACTCCCGGACCACCCCCGTACTGCAACCCGCTCAAGTGCCAGGGGCCTCCGATCGGCCAACCGCGCAAAGGCGTGAATAGCCAGAGTGCCGTGGGGCCCGCGGTGGTCAATGGCACTCTATACAGGAATCCGCAAGGATTTTCTTTGCGTTACTTCCCGCAGCCAGGCGTCCAGACGGATTCCTCTGGAATCGGCCTGACCTACTCATTCAAGAGTGGAACGGCCTATCTCGACGTCTTCGGCGGCTCCGAAGACGGGACCTCGCCGGAGGCGGAGGTGCAGTACTTCGTCTCCAAGAATTTCCCGAGCGCCCAACCTATCTACCAGCTGCCTGACCCGCTGATCGGCTACCATCCTGCCTTCGGCGAAGCGTTCAATGTTCAGCCAGCCAGCAGCGATGGGACGACCCAGACCGCCCGAGTTCTCCTGGCTGCGACGTCCTACAATGGGTTCGGAATCATCGTGGTCGCTTATGGGGCGTTGCTCCCGACGGTGACCGCCAGGTCAGATTGGTTCAACGGTCACCCCTCTCCCGCCAATCTCAATTTGGCCTATTTCTTCGGGGCAGACTCGCTCGTCAACAGCATCGTCTTCCCTTAGGAACGACCCTGAGGAGATTGGTGAGCCTGACCACCTAGCGGACCGGAATGAGGAGAACTCGACTCCATCGACGCGTTCATGTCGTACTCCCACGACAATCGTCGCTTTGCAGCACGCCTTCAGTCTGCTGTTTCTGGCGGAACGGCAGCAATCTGGTCGACCGAGCTCGCTGAGCCCCTCAGATCGCTCGAGCGGTTCACGCATAGCCCGGTGACCGGTCAGCTCCCAGCGGACGCGCAGGACCTACCTGTGACCAGTCCGGCTGTCGACGCGAAAGACGGGTACGCGACGAGCCTCGGCGTAGGTCACGACGTCAGCTGTCCCGCCGCGTCCGCGGGCCGGCAGGCCGTCCCACACGGCGACAACGGCGTCGCAGTTATCGACCATCAGTTGGCCGGCCCGCTCGTAGGCCTGTTCCCGTGTAGGCATCACGTCGGCAACCTTCACCGACGCTGCCGCGGCAAGCAGATCGGCGAATTCTCGCCGCGAATCGGCAGTGACGAAATCGTTCGCGTACTCTTGGATAGGCAACGGCAGGACAGCCTCAAGGGTGGCGCCGTCACGGCGGAGGCATTCGTGGACGACGAGGCGATCTGCGCCTTCGGCCAAGGCCGACACCACGATGAGGCATTCCGGCTTTCCGGTTGCATGGCCAGCATCGCCAGCTTCCAGTGCCCGATCGATGGCGATGTTGACCTCGCGGCGTATTTCGACCTCATGGTCGAGATAGCGATGTCCTGTCACACCGATGCGCAGTGTCATGTCCTTTGTGCAGCGAGCCCCTCGACCACGTCTGCGGCGAGGCGGTACGGGTGTCCAGTGTCTGACGTGTTCGTATCGTATTCGCATGTGGACCGCACGTTTGTGAGGCGTTTGCATGAGGCGCTGACCGGACTGGGGAAACAGGTGTGGGTCGATGATCATGGCATTCCACCAGCATCGAGGTGGGCCGATTATCTGAAGAGGCGATTGAAACCGCGGATTCGTTTGTGTTTGTGATCAGTCCGGACTCGGCGTCGTCGATCGAGTGCCGCAAGGAACTCGATCACGCGGCGAGTCTTGGTAAGCGAATCATTCCTGTGAACTTCCGAGCTTCCCCGTTTGATCAGCTTCCGGCGGTACTGGTCGACCGCCAGTTCGTGCCCGGTCGCGGGTTGTTCGAAGATGACTTTGAGACGACGTTAGATCTGTTGGCGGCCGCAATCGACACTGACCTCGACTGGGTCCAGGACACACGCGCTGGGGCACAAAGGCGATCGAGTGGAACGAACATGATCGTGGTTGGAGCCTGTTGGTCGGTGGCAGTGAGCTGAGAGTGGCGGAGCTGTGGTTGGCGCGTGGCCCTGGAAAGCAACCCGAGCCGACGGCCCAGCAGAACGCTTTCGTGTTGGCCAGCCGCCGGGCCAGCGATCGCCGTCAACGTAGCTTGCTCGGCGGGGCAAGCGTTGCGCTTGTCGTGTCGCTGGCCCTCGGAGGGCTCTGTCGCCGCCGGTTCCAGTGGGACCAGGCGGTCTCCAACCAGAAGATCGCGCAGTCGCGCCAGGAAGCCGCCGAGTCTGAGGCCGCTCTGAGCTCGGACCCCGAGCTCAGCACCCTGCTCGCCCTGCCGGCGCTTCAGGTACGGCCAACGGTTCAGGCCTGACTGCACTTCGAGACGCCCTCCCTCAGCTCCAAGTCCGTAGGACCCTTACTGGAGCCGCACCGATGCAGTCCGCTGTGTTCAGCCCGAACGGCAGGGAGGTCGTTACTGCCAGTGCCGGTGGGACGGCCACGACGTGGGACGCCGCCTCTGGCAAGCCCATTCTTGTCCTCAGCGGACACCGGGGCCCGGCCCCAGCCGCATCGTTCAGTCCAGGTGGGTCCGAGGTTGTCACCGCCAGCGATGACGGAACGGCCAAGGTCTGGGACGCCCAGCCCGTGGGCACTCGCCGGGTGCTCGCCGACCCGACCGGGGCCCCGCTCGGCAGTGGCGGGTTCAACCGGAGCAGAACTGAAGTCGTTGCGGCAGTAGCGATGGGCAGCGGAGTAGCCGACATCTGGAACATGGTCACAGGCCGGCTCGTTCACCGCTGGGAGGACTCGACCGGAGCCACGTTCCCCGGTGCGGTCGACTTCAGCCCTGGCGGGAAGGAACTTGTCACCGCCAGCCAAACGGATGGCACTGCCACTGTCTGGTCTGCCCTAAGCGGACGGCAACTTCTGGTTCTGCGAAGCCCGAGCCGAGCATCTCTTTACACGGCGATGTTCAGTCCAAACGGAGCCGAGATCGTCACCTCCAGCGACGACGACACCGCCCGTATGTGGAGCACCTCCACCGGAAGGCAAGTGCGGGTTATCACCGAACCCGAGGGGAAACTAAGCGAGCCAGTTATCTTGAGTGCAGTCTTCAACCGCAGTGGCAGCGAGTTGGTCACTGCCAGCATTGATGGCACGGCCAGGATCTGGAGTGCAGTCACGGGCAAGCGGCTGGAGGTTATGGCCGAGCCTGGGGGAGCACAGCTGTACTCAGCGGCGTTTAGCCCAAATGGCTCCATGGTGGTCTTCTCCAGCGCGGACGGCAGCGCCCGCATCTGGAGTGCAGCAACGGGCGAGCAGCTGACCGTATTCGAGACGGGTTCCGGCGTCAACGATTCGCAATTCAGCCCAAATGGAACCGAAGTGTTGTCGACCACCGAGAGCGGAAATGCCATCATCTGGTCGACCGAGCTCGCTGGACCTGTGAGCACCCTGGAGATGGTCGCCCACAGCTTGGTGGACCGTCAGCTCACCGCGGCCGAGCGCAGCGCTTACCTGTGAGCGGCCGCGCCCGGGACCGCTTGAACGCGCCCGCCTCAAGGTGGTCCCATGCCGCTGGCGGGCGACAGCTCGTGCACGCCTCGCCGGTAAGCGGGAAGAACTGAGGAGAAGTCGCCGTCAAGCAGCCAGATCCCAGATCGTTTCGCGTGTCGTATGTGGGAAAGTCCCCCTCCGAGTCGCCAGAAGGGTGCCGCTGAACAATTCCCACCACGGATGTCCCAGGTTTTGCGCACGGAATACCGATCGCGCGCGGCGGATCTTGTCAAGCCTGCGTTCCAAGTGGGAACCATAGATCAGCTGCTGCTAGGCGGCGTGGACTCTGGTGTCGAGTCCCCCCTCCGACACCAGATAAGGGTGCAGCTCACAGGCTGTTTCGGCAGGATGGGGGAGTGGCTTACCTTTCTTGCCCCATCTCGAGTCCTCGACGACACGCTGAGTCGAGTCGCAAGTCACGCAGCCCCCGGCGGAGAGCAGCACCCAATCAGACAGCCGTCGCGAAAGTGGTCAATGTTCTGCTGGGACGGGTCGTTAGGACGGTGTGGATCACATTATTGACAAGGCCACGACTGCTGGAACGCGAGGAGTTTGCGAGCGAATGTCTCTCGGTCGCGACCAACCTGTCCAACGCGGGCAGAGACAGCTAATTCGGTTCAAGACTGTGTCGATCACGATTGGAGCTCTTCTGGCCGGAAGCGGGGCCTACGCCTCGACGAACTGGACCGTCGGCCTCGCGAGCGGCCCGAGCGGCGAGGCCCGGTTGGTGACTGCATCCAACCTGACCATCAGGGCCGTTGCTCCACCCGCTGCCGAAAACGGGCTGTACCCGGGCGGCAAAGCTGACGTCGTCGTCACGATCTCCAACCCATATCCGTACCCCGTCACGATTATCGCCGTGAATCTGCCTGCCGCCACGACTTACGCCACCGGGTACACGACAAGTGCGCTAACGACAACTCAGACTCGCTGCCTGGCTGCTGCGCCGAGCGACGTCATTTGGAACTACGCCACGGCTACGAGCGGCAGCCCGCACGCTCTCACGACACCTGTCACTGTGTCGGCTAGTGGCCAGGCCGACAACCCGTTGACGCTCACCTTCACCAACGACGCCAGAATGACGGCAACTGCGCCGGCTTCGTGTGAAGATACGTATTTCTCGATGCCGCCCATTACCGGTGTCACAACGACCGGTGGTTCACCTAAGGTCACGACGAGTCCGGCCACCGACGGCTGGACGAGCTGATCTCAGGATGATCTCGACGCGTCGTGTGAGCGAGGCCCGACCCGGGGAAGAGAGGAACGGGGTGTAAAGATCACATGAGTCACCATGACCGGGTGGCCACCTACGACCAATGAAATGCTCGCGGTGGTTGTCGGGTGTGGTCGCCGAACACAACTTGCAGGTGCGAGTGCGCCATAAGTCTGGTGGGGACCGTGGGGGACCTTCGACTGTCGCTACGAGCACGAGTGCGCCACGAGGCGCTATCAACCGGGTGGAGTGAAGGAACCCACCTCTGGCCTGTGGCGGCAGGCCGGTGAAGTAGGGGGCAGCCTGACCTTGGAAGCGCAGGGAAGGGTGGGAAGCAGCCCCGACAACGACGGGACGGATTGGCACCGCCAGACGATCCGGGTCCGGCAAGCGAGACAGAAAGGTGCATCGCAAGTGAACCAGGGCTAGAACCCTCTCAAGGTGGCAGCAGGCTCCAACCTGGCGGATGTTGGCCGGACAGCAGCGCACGCTGGTTCGGCCTGGCCGCTTACGCAGCACAACTGAGTTCTGAGATAATGCGTGACCAGCGCCGATTTGCCCCTTTGAACTGGGACTGCGTCCCCATCAGCTGAGCTAGCCAGGAAACCTACGTTAGTGCCTCCGGCGTCCTCTCCAGTCGAAGCCTCCGGCGAAAGGGTGTCTGCTCCGAGGCTGACCGCCGCACCCCCCGTAGTCGAGGGGGCTGCGGTGGCTCTTTGTGGCGAAGGCTGCTCGGTGTTGCTTGCCCTTGCTAGCAAGGCTCAAGGCCTAACTGGACCTAGCTGGCCAAACTCGCTACCTTGCTTCCAGGCTCGCATCGAAAGGGAATCTGAAGTGTCTGATATGACAAGCTTCATTCACGGACTACCGAAGGCCGAACTTCACCTTCACATCGAGGGAACGCTTGAGCCCGAACTGCGGTTCAAGCTGGCGGGGCGCAATGACATTGCCCTGCCGTATCGCGACATTGACGAGATGCGTGCCGGTTATGTGTTCCATGACCTGTCCTCGTTCCTACCGGTGTACTACGACGCGATGTCGGTGCTGGTGAAGCCCCAAGATTTCTATGACCTTGCGTGGTCCTATTTGGAGAGGGCGGCCTCGGAGAATATTCGATACGCGGAGATCTTCTTCGATCCCCAAGCGCATACTTCGAGAGGAGTCGAATTCCACTCCGTGATTAGCGGTTTGCGTGGGGCTCTCTTTGATGCCCGGCGGCTACTCGGGATCCGAGCGCAGTTGATCTTGTGCATTCTTCGTGACCACTCGGCGGAATACGCCATGGCAACACTGCTCGAGTCCCTTCCATACCGCGACTCCATCATCGGGATTGGACTCGACTCCGACGAACGCGACAATCCGCCCACAAAGTTCGCTGCCGTATTCGCTCGAGCGAAGTCAGAGGGGTACCGCCTGACAATGCACTGCGACGTCGATCAACTCGATATCGTTGATCACATTCGTCAGTGCCTGAGCGTCATAGGCGTCGAGCGAATTGACCACGGCATGAATGTCCTCGAATCCGACGAACTCGTGGCTGAAGCCGCGACGAGAGGTATCGGGTTTACGGTCTGTCCGGTGTCAAATCGTTACGTCACCGGGGACTTGAAGGACACTGAACTGAAATTGATGCTCGAGCGCGGACTGAAAGTGACCGTGAACTCGGATGACCCGGCGTACTTCGCGGCCTACCTCACCGCCAACCTCGAGTCGTTGGCGAGCTCGGCTTCCCTCACCAAAGCAGAGCTCGTTCAGCTGGAGCGCAACGCTTTCGAAATCGCATGGCTGTCGACAGGCGCGAAGGAAGAATTACTCGCCGAACTTGCGCACTATGCGGCAGGCAACCCATAGTCCAAGGTACGTCATGAGGAGGCCCGACGCCGATCTGTGCGGTCGGTAGCGTCTACGACATCACAGATGGCCGTGTCTTTCGGCGCTAGCTTTCGAAGCCTGGCGCGCCGTGTTTGTCCGCGGTGTCAGCTGCGTTCACGATCCTTTGCGCACGGTCAAGATGTGTGAGCGACCAGGATTGCTGTCAGGCAGGAAGGGCCGGGGGCTTCTGAGCAGACCGGGCTCCTGTGCGGGAGGTACGCCGCGACTATTGCGGGGCTACCGGTGTCTTTTCGGCTTCGGCTGGGACGGACTTGCGAGCAAGCAGGTAGTAACTGACTCCGCCGAATATCATCCCCATGAAGATGCTGAAGTCCGAGCCACCTATCCGGCTGGACAGTGGTGACACGTAGGGGGAGTAGGCGTTGAGCCAAACGGCTGCCGCGATCATCCCGATGCCCAGAGCG
>Ga0224533_1000076_pt1 | contig 12677 bp, 16 predicted proteins | sample 714E11014metaG_FD_172018 | JGI IMG/M metagenome (GOLD analysis project Ga0224533, IMG submission 172018) | Peat soil microbial communities from Stordalen Mire, Sweden - 717 E1 10-14 | ecosystem: Environmental > Terrestrial > Soil > Wetlands > Peat | place: Sweden: Norrbotten County, Stordalen... | reverse complement strand
TACGCCCGAAAATTGCGCCGCTACCGATTCGGCCTGCGTGCAGCGCAACGCCTTAGCCAATGCGAATTTCGGCGCGGCCATGGCGGCATGGCAGGTGCAAAACAATCTTGACGGCTGTATCGCCAACGCGAATCAGAACCCGAATCCCGCCGCTGCTATCGCGCAATGCAACGCAAACTATTCCGGCGGCGGCGCGGGATATGACGCGGCGACCTCGATCCCATACACTGGCGGCGGCTCGTCGCCCGTGGTCTCGGGTGGACGAGTTTCGTTCGCGACGGCAGGCACGGGCCGAAGCGGTTCGCCTTATGTCGGCGACACGTACCAAATCTCGATCGCGGGCGCGACGCCGAATAGCCCGGTTACCGTATCCGGCAACGGCCCATCCGGCTCATACAACGGCACTGTGATGGGCAGTACCGACGCCAACGGGAATTTCAGCAAAGCTGGTGCTTTCAACGCGGGTGACGTGGGCAATTGGTCCGAAGCGTGGGCGGTGGGTGGTGTGCCGTCTGGACAGTTCACATTCCCGGTGAACGCGCCGATACCGACTCTGCCGACAGGCACGCAGCTTACGCCTGCCGCCGCCAGCTCGTCCACCGCGGTGACAACATCGACGCCACCGGCTAGCGCGGACTCGGTTTCTACGTTTTCGTTTAGCTCAATCCCGTGGTGGGGATGGGCCGCGGGCGCGGGCATAGCGCTATTCGCATTCGGAGGTCATAAGTGAACTATTCTCCATGGTTTCCAGGCACATATACATCTACTGCTGCGGCAGGATGCTCTGCTGGATATGCTTTGTATGCGGGTACGGGAGTGCAAAATCAGGTTAATTGCACCCCCACTACATCCGACATTCAAAAATGGATGGCCATTTGGGGAGCAATAAGCATAGCAACGGTACTCTTCGCTCCGGGAATAAGTAAGTTGATTGCTGTGGTTCCAGCTTATGTCTCACTCAACTGGGCGTTAGCTGGAAGCGGGGGGTTCTAATGGACAATTCCGGGATGGTGAAAGTTCTCTTGGTCGCGGGCGCGGGATATGTAGCATATGAAATGGGATGGCTATCGATGCTCGGTCTGACGCCAGCCACTGCCGCTACGACCAGTACGACGCCATCGACCACAACCACCGCACCGGCTACCACGATACCGGCAACGGTTCTACCGCCCGCGCCGAAAGCGCCGTCTTTGGCAACCGCCTACGCGCAACTATTGGCGGCGGCATCGGCCCCCGCAGCCGGATTGAGCGCGGATCAGTGGGGTTACTACCTCAACAAAATTCTCGCCCCATACAATTTGGCCGCGCCAGATCCCGCTCCATTGTTCAGCGCGTTCACGGCGGCGACGGCGAAATCGCTGGCCAATATTCCGGGAGTACCAGACCCATCGGCGACCTGGGACCGCGGCACGCTCTACACCGCTCCCGTCTATTGGCAGGTGATGTCACCCGCTCTTACGTCTCAATACGGCATGACGGGATTGGGCCACCTTGGCAGACTCGCAGTCTACGGGAGCACTTGGTAAGCCATGCCGAACGCACCCAAACCCATCGCTCCACCGGACCCCGCCGGACTCGACCAACTGCTGTTGGCCGCGGGTAAAGGTGTGGCTCGTTGGCTCGAAGGCGTCGTAAGCGCGAAGTTACAGGCCCCAGTCAATATTTGGGATGGCCAGAACGGCCTCGGCGCGGTGCTCGCAGAACAATTGCAAGCGGCAAACGTACCCAATCAGAGACTGCCGGAATTGCTCACACCGCGACTGGTGGCGCAATATGCGGGAGTTAATCCACCGCGCAAGCGCCGTTTGACCTCTCGATATTGTTCGCGATGCAGCAAGACCGTGAACGTGACGAAAGTCGGCTCGGGTTCTTTCTGCCAACTGTGCGGCTCTGAGTTTTCTTCGGGGGTTCGCTAATGTACGGCCTTCGCGGGATCGGCGATACTCCGGGCGCGTTCAGCACCGCATGTGGCGGCGGGCTCGATGCGCTGAACCCGTCGTGCTGGGGAACGATTTGGGGCTCGATGACGGGCAGCACCGCGCCCGCGTCTTCAGTGGCCCCGCCTCCGGCTCCCACCGGGGCCGCGCTGACTACCCCACCCGCATCCGAAGCCGACGCGGCGGCGCTGGTGCAATCGATCGCCAACCAACAGGCCGTAGCGCAACGGGCGTTGAATGCCGGCCAAGTGCAATCGTCCATTTTAGACACGGTTTTGGGTGGCGCGTCGAGCGCGACCACCGCCGTTACTGACGCCGTTACTGACCCGTTCAGTTCGTGGTGGTTAATTGGCGCGCTGGCGATTAGCTTCGCTATCTTGGCAAACATGGCAAAAGCAGAAAGGGTACGGTGGTAATGTATCGAATCGGCGCGGGTAGCGACATCATGGGCCCGGGAACTTCGCTCGTGCAGCGCATCGATTTCAATGAGCGCGAAGAAACCGAAATGCGCGGGCTTGGTTGCGCCCGCCGCGCTGGGCTCTCCGGTTGCGGGTGCGATGCGCCGCCTGGACTGGGCGTCTTCGATTCGATGGACCCAACTACCTGGGGTTGGCAGGAATGGGCCATTGTCGTAGGGGCAGGGTACATGCTGATATCGACCGTATTTACCACCAGCCGCGTTACATCGAGAGTTCGCGCTCTACCCGGAGAGCGCCGGAAAAAGCGCGCGAAGGCGTTGCGCGACGAAGCCAAGCGCGTTTCGTCGCAAAAGGGTTGGTTCTAAACATCCATGGCGGCACAACCACAAATCACGGATCGGGCTCACCGCTACCGGGCAAACAAAATACTCCCAGTAGAAGGCCAAACCTGCCTATTTTGTGGCTCTACTCGTCTACTCGTGCCGGATCACTGGGACGGCCACCCCGACCATACCACTCCGGACAACCTGGAAGTGCTGTGCACGTCGTGCAACATTGCGAAAGGCAAAGCTTTTGTGAATGCCAATCGCGGGCGGCGCGCTCACCAATACAATCCGACCTCGGGCGGTGGGGCCGCCAACGTGGGCGAGTGGCTGCAGGCCGTGGGCGCGATCACGCCCCACCGTGGAGCGACGTACGCGGGCTCCAATTACGGACTCACCTCCACCATGAGCACGGAAGCGGCGGTCGATATGATCCGCGCGACGCCGCAAAGCAAGCGCCGGGCATTCGCCGCAAAGATCGCCGCCGCAAAGCTCGCGCGCAAGAACCCGTTTTGGAGCGCGCCGGACGCCCGCCAGACCACGCCGGCACACGGCGGCATCGCTTACCACCAGTCGAAGCGCAAACCCGCAGCTACCGCGAAACGCGCCAAGGAAGCGAAAGCGGAAAGTGAAAGCTTCTTCAGCGTCCCGGACGAAGAGACGCTGCAAAAGGGATTTTCCAAAGGCCAATCATTGGCCGATATGCTGCGTGGCAACCCTGGGCTTCGCAAGCTCCGTACCGCCAACCCCGCCGCGTTCGACCGAGGCGTAAAGTCGATCCGAAAACGCGGCGGGCGCACGAATCCCGCGTCCGAATCCGCCGATGTATTCGAGGAGTTTCACGGATTCCCATCCGCCGAAGTCATCACCGTAAAGAAAAAGGTTCACCATCATGCGCACCTCGCGGCGCTAGGCGAGCTGGTAGAGCTTGACGTGTGGGGCGTCGATAACGCGGGCCACCAGGTCACCGGTTTTGGCGGCGCGGTACTGGCGACCAACGAAGACAAGACGCAGTTGTTCATCGAAGGCGGCGACCAGGCGCTAAACCTCCGTGAGTGGGGCATCCGCAAGCCGCACGAAATGGAGACCATTGGCCAACTCGTTGGCATCTCGTATTTCACAAACAAGACCCACCTGGGAGACGAAGGCGGCGAAGCGGTCTACGTCCACAAGATGCGGACCACGAACGACAACGGTAAGCACGTCACCGTAAAAATCGCCACGTACCCGGATTTGATTTACGACGTGCGCAATGAGCAACTACTGATTTCCGGTGGCAGCTACGAAATTTTGCGAGAGGGCATTAACAAATGAGCGTACGAATTGTCGCAATAGGCCCGCGTGGGCACAAGACATATGAAATCCGCTGGAAAAACGGAGAGCTTTACGATTACCACGACACCAGGGCGGGGGCGGTTCGAAAGGCCGCACGTGCGAGGCGCGAAGAGAAAGAGTATTACCGTCCCCAAAAAAATCCATCCAAGCTTCAGCGCGCGCTGATGGCTCAAAAAAAACGCACCGAACGCCGCGTCGCCGACGCGCTCGCGAAGTACCTGAAAGTCCAGAACCCAGGACAAAAGGTAACCTCGGCAAAAATCCAGCGCCTGAAAGGCGGCGTCATAAAAATCACGCCTCTCGATAGGGGAAATCCATCAGTGACCCTTCCGAAGTGGACGGTATTGACCAAAGACAATTATTGGAAAGGTGAGATCTGGGCAAGAAACAAGACTGCGGCTAGGAAAGAAGCCATCCGGAGATTTGGCAAACAATCATTCCAGATCTATCTCTCTACCGATCAGGGCGGATACGGTTATTCCGCTCCGCCTCGCCGCCTCTGAAAGAAAATCCGGAAAGTAGTGAAGGTTTAGTCTATGTTCGCTCTCCCCATCTCGAACGCGTCCGGCCTCAAGCTCAACCTCGGTTGCTCCGATGCTCACATGGCCGGCTATGTCAACGTGGACCGCTGCCCGCCCGCCGATCTCATCGCCGATCTGGCGAAGCGTTGGCCGTGGGACGATTCGAGCGTATCGAGCGTAAAGGCGTGGGATATCTTCGAGCATTTACCGGACATCCGCCACACGATGAACGAAGCCTATCGCGTGCTGGAGCCCGGCGGCGAACTGGATTTGCTCGTGCCTACCACGGACGGGCGCGGCGCGTTTCAGGACCCGACCCACGTGAGCTACTGGAACGAAAACAGCCTGTTCTACTTCGTCGATTCGTGTGCCGAATGGCAGCGATTCCACGTCGCCTACAACATCACCGCGCGCTTTCGCGTGCGCCTGCAAGACCACCGTGAGTACCCCGGAAAAGTTTGGAAGTTACACGCAGTTTTGAAGCCGGTAAAACTATGATGCCTACGTTTTCCATTATTCACACCTCCGCTCGCCCGCACAAATGGCGAGAGATCTACGACGCCTGGATGGCCAATTGCGACGATACCGAAGGTATCGAATACGTTCTCGTGATCGATCCCCGTTGGGGCTTCGATCTGGACCCCGCGCTATACGTGGGCTACCCGGTGGATAACATCGTAGTTGTCCAAAATACCGGCCGTCGCTGCTACGTCGATGGCGTGAACCTCGGAGCGAAGGCTTCGAGCGGAAAAATTCTCATCGTCAATGCGGACGATCAATACCCCTGCGAACATTGGGATACCATGATTCTCGCATCTGCACTTGAGCGCCCTAACAGCATCGACGCGGGTTACGTCGTCCCGTTCGTGCTCGAAGTTTCCACTGGCACTCCGGACGAACACCAGCGTGGAATCATGGTGATGCCGATTCTTTCGCGCGGGCGCTACCAGGAACAAGGCGGCTACGTTTTTTACCCCGAATACGAAAGCATGTTCGCCGATAACGATTTCTGCGAATGGGCGCGAAAAGATGGAATCGTGATCGACGCTCGCGGTCTTGTGTTCCCGCATAAACACTGGCAGTTCAATCAAGAGGGGCAGTGGATAAGCGGCAAATCGAGGAGTGGTGGGTTGCGGGCAATGGATGATGTAGACCTCGTTCAAGCTCGTAAAGAAGCTTACGCGCTGGGCTCTCACATCCTGGATCAGCGCCGCGCGTGCGGCTTTAACTCCTCCGATCACCCGCGATCCATCGCTCTCTGCCTATCCGGCGAAAATCTTCATCGCCGTTGGGTCAACTCGATTCTGGACCTCCAGGCTCACCTCATCGCACGTGGATTCGAACTGATGCGCGTGTGGGGATCCGAAACCATCGGATACACGACCAACGTGTATGTGACCCGCGAACAAATGCGCCGCGCGATTGTGAACGCCGATCAGAAGCCCGACCTGGCGCTTTGGATCGACGACGACAATCCGCTCACCCCCGCCCAATTTGACCAACTACTAATGGACCTCGACTCTCACCCGGAGGTTGACGGAGTATCCGGCTGGTGCTGGATACACACCGAAGCGAAAACCAATTTCATGGTGTCGTGCGGGCTCTGGTCTCCCGACCACCTGCACTGGGACCCGTTCCCGACGAACTTCGCCCGCGAGACCGAACCGAGACCCTTCGAAACCGGCGGCTTACCGTGTATGTTGATGCGCCTAAGCGCGCTCGAAAAAGCGGGCGATGGCGCATTCTTGCCCACAGTAGATAACCGGCTCGAACACGGCATGACGGGTGAAGATCTGTCGTTTTTCTTGCACGCCGAACGCGGCGGCGCGAAATTCTTGGTCGATCCAAAAGTGAGAGTCCCTCACCTGAAGATCGTGGAGGTAATTCCCGAGTTTCCAGCGGAGCCCGTCCGCACGCCGGTCAAGGTCGCCTGCATGATTCGAGCCAAAAACGAAGGCCGCTGGATCGCCCGCGCAATCAGAAGCGTAAAACCGCTCTGTCATGACGATGTGTACGTCATGGAGGACGGCAGCATCGACGATACGGTAGTACGCGCGATGGATGCCGGCGCGCATGTCGTGGACAGCCCGTTTGTCGGTCGAGGGCTTGACGAACGGCGCGATAAAAACTGGTTTCTCACGCACGTGAAAAACGCTTGCAAGCCCGACTGGATAATCATGATCGACGGCGACGAAGAGCTCGAACCAGGCGGGTGCGACAAAATCCGAGCCGTCCTGGAAACCAATCCGCCCGTCGATTGCTTCAGTGTCCGATTTTTGTATTTCTGGGATTCATTCCGCACTATTCGCGTGGATGGCGTCTACAACGGAATGATGCGGCAGAGTGTATTTCGCGCCGATTCGGACCTCGAATTCAAATCGTTCTACGAAGGCGACGGCAAGAACACCAACCACGTAGGGTTGCATGTTTCGAACGCGCCGGGTCTCGGGAATAAAACGCTTCGAGTGGCACCTCTGAACGTGTTCCTATACCACTACGGCTACGTCCACAAAATGGATCGGATACGCAAGTATAACTGGATCACGAAGCTGGATCCGCACAACGAAGCGGAAGATTTCTATCTGCACATGATCCAAGGAGACGTTTCGTCCGTTCCAGCGGACGCGAGGTTGAAACATGGCGGGCCTTTGCAATTAAAGCGGCTGCCAGACCGTCTTATCCCGAAATTTGAGGGTCAGCCTCCATTGGCTTGGCAAGAATGCGGATGCGATGCCAGATACAAAATCTGTTCCCGATGCGCCACCATCGAAGAGCTGAACGAGCTACGCGACAGCTTGAAAATAATTGGGCGTGAATTGGAGCCCAGAAGGAAATATTCGATTGGCTTGGCAACAAGCGATCCGGACGACGTTATAGTAGCGGTGCTTGAACCGGGGTAGATCGATTTTTGTACGAGTTTGCCGGCTTAGCCCGACGGGGCGGTTGGTGATGCAGTAAACCAGATTTCGCGGCTTTTCGAAAAGGGCCGTTTCGAGTGGAGAAATCCGCTCGGAACGGCCCTTTCCGCGTTTCTGGGACGGTTTTTGAAAAAGCAAGCGGCCTGCGGGCCAAAAGGAGACGAACGAAATGGCAGTAACTGTAACTTATGTCGCCCGCGGCGGCGGCGTGCTTATCAACGGGACAACGGCCCCGACCGCGGCGCAATCACAGCAACTCGTTAAGATTTCGGCCACGGTAGCCTTCGGCGCCACAGCCGACGTGCAGGCGTTGTTCACACACAATTGGGGCTTGGACGTTAGCGCCCCCACCTATTTGGAGCCGGAAATCCAGTTCTACCAGACGTTGGACGGCACCTACGCCCCGTCACTCACCTTCGACGTGACGAACACCAACGTCGTGAAGATCAACAAAGCGGCGACCAACGCGCCAACCACCGTCGTAGTGATCCTGCGAAAACCACACAGCAGTGGCCAGTAAAGAAGCCGTATGGCGTATAGCGAAATCACGACCAAGATCCAGAATCCGGCATCCACCGGGAAGGGGCGCAAAATGGCAAGTCGCAAAATGAGGGAGAAGCAGCTCAAGTCCAGACGCAATCCACCGAAGGGCCGCGGCAGAGTAATCAGCGGGTACGGTTCTACCGTGATGAATTTCGCCGCGCCTCGCAAACGCCGCAAGAACCCCGGCGGCGGTCACAAGATCGTTATCAATTCTGCGCGCAAGCGCCGAAAAAACCCCGCACCGGCCATCATTTCATGGGCGGCGGGCAATCCAGCAAAAAGGAGCAATAAAAGCATGGCGAAACACAAAAAAAAGAAGCGCGCCACGGCGAAACGCAGCAACCCTGCTGGTAGCCGCCGCCGCACGGCACGAAAAAACGTGAGCTACCGAAGACGAAACCCCGCGGGGTTGGGATCGCCTGTCGATTGGATCTCGGGAGGAGCCGGAGTTTTGGTCGGACTCATCGGTTCGCGCTCGATTCCGCAAATGCTGATGGCGGGGTCCAACACCGGAGCCACCGGCTACGCGATGAACGCCATCTCGGCTATCGGTCTCGGCTTTTTGGCGCATTACGTGTTTCCACGTAAGCCGATGATCGCCGCGGCGGTTGTCACGGGCGGATTCGCCGGGCTGATCGATCGCGTGCTGTCCGACAACACGCCGTTCGGGGCTCAGCTCGCCCTCTCAGGCGTCGGCGACTACGGCCTCGGGCTTTACCAGAAGTCCAACTACCCGTACCCGGCGCGCGTGCAGGGCGCGCGAGGCCCGGCATCCAGCATGTTCACCTGGGGCGATGGGTCGCAGACTTCTGTCACTCTCGCCACTCAGGGAGCCGATAGTACCTCCGCTTGCTAACTGGCAAGCGGCTAACGCGGCCCGCACTCACAAAGAGCGGGCCGCATGACCGAAACCAAATTACGCTTGATTCCGAGAATGCCGGGAGCCGGAACGGACAAGGGAGACACTATTATGACGGGAATCGTTTTCACTTTCGGGCTGTTACTGATGGCCCTTTTCACGCTGGCATGGCCGGCGCTTCGCGACAAGGTATACACCGACTGGCGCACTCCGATGCAACTCATCGTGGGAATCGTACAAGAAGAGTTCGGCATGTCCTATCTGGGAAAAAACACCATGGGGCAAGGAACTCCTATACCGACGATCCAGTCCGGACCAAATGCCGGGCAACTCGATATCAACTCGCTCGTGGGTCAACTCGTTGACCAGCAGAAATCGTACGTGTACGACACTCTGAAACTTGCGCCTGGCGCAACCGTGACGTCGCAGCCCTACCGCATGTTCCAGGTGCCCATCGGGCAGGGCGACCCGTACAACGGCAACATCACGAAGACCGAGCAAGAAACCAACATGCGTTCCGCCGGTTTCTTTAGCCCGCCGTACGATTTCATTTTGAACAACCTCGGCTTCTATGTGCTGATCGGAGCACAGCTCTTCGATATCCAGACGATTTTCAACCTCGGCTGGTTCGAATTCAAAATTCTGGCCAAACAGCAATTCATGGGGCACTTCCAGCGCCACCCTAGTGGCATGGGCGTCTCCGGATTCAGCACGGTCTCTCAGCAGCAAAATTGGATGAACGGACAGGCGGATCCCAGAGCAATCTGGTATTTCGGCGACTGGAAGAAGTACATCCCGCCACAGACCAATTTCACGCTAAACATCAATTTCGGCGAGACGTTCCAGCAGTATTACAACGCCGCCACTTCGGCGTCTCTGCCGGCATCAATCAGGGCCGCGTTCTTCGACAACTCGTATCTGACCTCGACGTCCACGCTTCCCACCCTGTTGTCCCAGGCGCAAGGGGGCAATGGTATTCAGCTGCTCTGCGTGATGAACGGCATCTCCAACGGACCCGTTCAGTAGTAGAGTAGTAGTGTGCTGGACCTCCGACAGTAGAGGTACTGGCGTCCGGCGGCGGGCAATCGATTGGCATCATTCCCGCCGCCAACTTCTCACCGAACAAAAAAGGCTGGCTTATGTACCTGCAATCCAACACGCCTATCATGGCTCAACAGACCGTTGACCAAGCGGTACATGGGGCCGAATCCGACGCGCGCATACTCTGCACGAAAATGCAGGCGGCGCGCGGTCGCCTAAATTCTTACGAAACCCTCATCTCTCCCGAGCAGGCGGCGCAAATTTTCGGGGCGCAGTCTGGAGCGAATGTCGCGCTCATGCAGCAGCAAACGCAGGCGTCCCGCGCATCGGGGCTCTTGGCCGGCATGGTGCCAGACGACACGGTTACCAGCACGTCGGGCGATCCCTCGGTCGCTCAGGTGGTATCGAGCGCTCCGGTTGTCATCCCGCTGAACCGCAACCAGGCGCGATGCTCGCGAACGATCGTAGAGACCCGGCTTCCGAATCCGCAACCCACCCCGACAATGCCGGAAGTGGCACCGACAATGATGTCCACGCCCGCCGGGCAGGTGTCCGTGCAGCCCGCGACGCAGCCCCACTGGAACAATCTGTGCTGGGCTCTCCGGAACGGGGCGGTGGACGCATCCCAGTTCGATAAAACCGAACTCTGGAACCTGGCGATCAAGTGCGGGCAGATGGGCTACGCGGGAGCGTGTGTGGCACCGCCAGACGTGCTGGCCTGGCTGGTACAGGGACGGGCAAATGGGACGCTGCCGCATATCAGCGTTTCGCAAGCGGACTTGGACGCCATCCCCCAAGCCCCGCCGCTTTCGGCCGTGCCCTGTACGCAGTCGTATGCGATGGGGGGCTTGTCAGGCATAGCCCCTCCGTGGTCTAATGCTTGGGTGATGCCAATCGACGATTCTCAAGATTACCCTACCTCCACGCCCGGCCTTTTCGGCTGGATCCAATCTCACCCATGGCTTTCGCTCGCCATCGCCGGCGGCGCGGCGCTCGCCATCGGGCGAAGTGGGGGACAGTAATGCTGGAAAGATGGCTACTCGAATATGGCGGAGGTATCGTGCTTGGCGTCGCTGTTGTGAGTGTCGTCGTCTGCTCAATCGTGTTTTTCAAGAGGTGGTATGAAGATTGAACACCTACAGCAGGCCGCGTCGATTTTGACGAAATGCGGCGCGCAAACGATGCAGGACGGGACGTACGCAGTGCCGATATACCGCGGGTTCGTTCTCAATTGCGTGCTGCAGCCTGGCCAATCGGCGACCTTCACGCGCGAGATCACGGGCAACGCGCCGTGGAGCCTTAGGGCCATTTCGTGCGATCAGACGCCCACGGCTAACCTTGTTGGCTTGCGCGTGCAAATCCAGATGCCGAACGGTCGGAATTTGTTCGGCGGCAACGGCATCGATATCTCGCAGTTCTCGTGGATTGGTTCTTGGCGCTGGCTTCAGAACCCGGAACTCCGTTGCGAGCCGGGATCCAAAATTCAGGTCACGCTGACAAACGCAGTGCCACCCTCTCCTGTAGGATGCCCGCCTGTTCCGCCCTCTCCCTATGCGGTCAATTTTTTGTTTGAGGGAGCCTGCCTGTTCTTCATGCGGGGCGGTGCGCAAGTCTCCGGCTCGCAATCGTTAGCCAGTGAGTTGCCGCGCTACCAGGGGACGTCGAATCAAAACATCATGGCCCCGGCGTGGATGTCCAGCGACTTCCCACAGACCCCGGCTGGCTATGAAGACAATTACTTCATCTACTCCTCCGCTGCCCCAATCGACCAGCCCAACATTTCCAGTTGGACGGTCGGAGTTAATGGGGTTGGAACTTCGGTTGTAACCGTGGCGCCTGACCCGGTGCCGATTGAAGTGCAAATCGATACTAACTACGATTCGTTCTTTGTTACGCGGATTCTGTTCGATTTGCAGCTCACGGCGAACTGCTCAGCCATCGTGAAAGCCAAGATCCGCACGGGCGGCGGTAAACTATTGAACGATTCGGCCATCGACGTGCCGCGCTACCTGAATGGCGCGGAGTTCCCGTCGAATTGGCGGGTGAAGGGCGGTGACTCGGTGTTCATCGACGCGAATTTGTTCGACCTGGCTGGAACGGGCACAGCGACTTTACAGGTATTTCTCGAAGGGTACCGGAGGAAAAAACTATAATGTACCGGCCTCAATTCGCCTATCCCGATCCGCCGTCCCCGTGTGAAGACCAACCCTGTCAGTATTCGTTCGACTCCACGAATTGCCCGACGTTCTTGGGCTTGCTCCCACCTGGCGGGCAAACAAACCGCATCCCGCTACCGCTCGATCAAGACGCGGCCTTTTACTTGCGCGGGATCTCCACCGCAGGCGCGGCGTCGATCCGAATCGAAGATTGCAACGGGAACGCCCTGAGCGATTCCGAGAACGCCCAGAACTCTTCGAATTTCGCAGACCCGTACAAGTATTCCGACACCTTGGGCGCTGGTTTCGTCGCGCTCGAAAGCGGCAATGACGATGTCTTCTGTCCGGCGGGCGGCAACCTGCTCGTGTATTTGTACAACGGCACTGGAAGCACGATTTACCTGACAACTTGCGCGCTCAATCTGTTCGGAGTCAAGCGCTACTATGGAGAGGGTTGCGCTATATGAACGGTACGCCTCTCGTCACGTGCATCATGCCGACGAAAAATCGGCACGAATGGGTAAAACAGTCGATCGAGCTCTTCGAGGAGCAGACGTACCCCAATTGCCAATTGTTGATCGTTGACGATTCTGAAACTTCGCTCGGTCTAGACGATGACTACGTA
>Ga0224533_1000071_pt1 | contig 13183 bp, 12 predicted proteins | sample 714E11014metaG_FD_172018 | JGI IMG/M metagenome (GOLD analysis project Ga0224533, IMG submission 172018) | Peat soil microbial communities from Stordalen Mire, Sweden - 717 E1 10-14 | ecosystem: Environmental > Terrestrial > Soil > Wetlands > Peat | place: Sweden: Norrbotten County, Stordalen... | reverse complement strand
CAATCGGCGCCGCGGGCGGCGCCAACGCTCCAGCGCATCAGGTTCTTCACCCGCCAGGCGGCGTGGCGCGCAATCGCCGGAAGGCATCGGGGCCGGAGCATGAAGTTGTTGAGATTCTCGTTGAAGGCCAGGAAACCCGCCGGCGATAACAGGAGCGCCGCCAGACGCATCCGCCGGAACGGAACATTGGGCACCAGCATGACGCCGGCCAGCCGGACGCGGCTGCCGCGAAGCGCCGCGCGGCAGCCCGCGAAGTTCTCGCGGAAGCCGCGCCCCAAGCGCCAGGGAATCCATCTCAGGTCTGCGTCGTCGGGCGGGAAGTCCGAGACCACCCACAGGGGCAGCTCCGGAAATATCTGGCGCATCCGCTCGATCAGGAGGCGGTTCAGATCGTCGGTCCCGGAGGTGAAAGCGAGCTTGATTGGCGGCTTCAAGTCAGATCAGCAGGTGGCGATGGGGCTGGGCGCCGCCGGCGCGGCAATGCTCCCACAACCCCAGCGCCTGCAGGGCGAAAGCCGTGGATACAGGGTTCACGTAGGGCAGCCACTCGCCGCCCTGGCGGCCGAAATAGAATCCACCGTCGATTCGCGCATCGGAAGCCGCGGCTTGAAAACCGGCCAGCTTATCGGCTTCCATTTGGGCGGCTTCGCGGTCCAGAGGCGTTGCGCCCGCCCAGTCGGCATAGAGCCGGATGCGCAGCAGTTGCGCGTAGACGTCGGCGCGTTCAAAGCGGGGCGCGATCTCGCGAAGCAGCCGCGCCATCTGGCGGATGCCCTCCGAAAGCGCCGCGGCGCACCGCGCTTCATGGGCGCGGGGGAGCAGGCCCTCCAGGAAATAACCAAAGGCGTGCAGGCGGTCCATCACCTTGAGCCGGTCGGGATGGCCGGGGAGAAAGGCGTTCCAGTTCCTCAGAGAGCGCTCCAGGACGCGCTCGTAGGATTCGCGAAAACGGTCCTCGCCAGTGGCATCCGCCAGATCCCACCAGGCCATGGCGGCTTTCAACTGGTAGCAGCCGGGCGAGGCGGACCAGCGTAGGGCGTCGCGCGGCGCGGGGCTCTTTCCGGGCAGGGAGACGACGGGATGCAGGCTGCCGTCTTCGCAGGCGAAATCGGCGGCCATGGAGTCGCCAAGAGCGGTCGCGACGTCGAGGAACTCGTCTTCGCCGGTGACGCGGTAGGCCGCCAGCAGCCCGCGGAGCACGATGCCGGAGTCGAAGAAGTAAGCGGAGGCGGCGGGCTCGGTTTCGAACGGCATGGAGCGCCCCTCGGCATTCCAGGCCTGGCGCGTGAGAAAGCGCGCCGCGCGGAGGGCCGCCTGGAGCCACCGCTCTTCCCTGGTGAGGGTGCGCAGATAGATTAGCGCGGATACGGTATAGCCCGTAATTTCGGTGGAAACAGGACGGTTGCTCTGTAGGTCCGTGCGATAGTAGCGGGCCACGCCGCCATTCGATTCCTGAATGCCCGACCGCAGAAACCACTGCCCGGCGCGAGCGAGATGTGGAGACAAGCCGCTAGTTTAGCATTCGGCCCGGGCCGCGGTTGTCTCAAGTCAATCGCCAGTCGCCGGCTCGCCGGGGAATGCCAGGCAATCCACGAAGGTGTCCTGAAACGCGGGGTCGGAAGCCAGGGCCGCGTGCTCCACCTGGGAGCGAATGGCGGGGATCCACCGCTCCGCGCGCGAGGGCGCGAGCAAGGCCATTTTCACCCCGCGCAGGGAGGCGTTCCCGGCGGGCTCGATACGCGAGAGCGCGGTTTCCAGCAGGCCGATGCGGCGCGCGCTTCGCCGATTCACGTAGTTCCCGAAGGCGCCCGCCAGCCAGACCGTTTGCAAATCCTCGGGGCGCGCGTTCCATCGCGCCGTGAGGAGCCGCACTCCGGCCGCGACGGCGGCTTTGGCGAGTTGCAACTCCCGCAGGTCGGCTTGGGTCAACGACACCGGAGGATCGAGCGGCAGCTCCGCGGCGCCGCCGGCCAACCGGCCGCTGGGGAGGATGGCGCCCGTATCCAGCCCGGCGGCGACCGCATCCACCAGCCCGCTGCCGCAGATTCCGCGCGGCGCCGCGCCGCCTAGCGCCTGGCATACGAACGAGCCGTTCTGCACGGCCACATGCGCGATGGCGCCCGAGGCGGCGCGCATGCCCATGCGGATGCCGCCCGCCTCAAAGGCCGGCCCCGCGGCGGTGGAAGCGCACAGCATTCCCGCCGCGCCGCCCACCACGATTTCGCCGTTGGTGCCCAGGTCGATGAGCGCGGCGAGGCCGGGGTGTTGGTGGATTCCGGTCGCCAGGATTCCTGCCAGGATGTCGCTGCCGACGAAGCTCCCCAGGCAGGGCAGAAAACGAACCGTGGCTCGGTCCGGCAGATCCCAGCCGAGCTCCCGCGGAGCGAAGAAGCGTTCGCCGGCGTGCGGCGTTTCAAACGGCGCGGCCGCCAGCGGGGCGACGTCCAGCCCGCAGAAGAGGTGGTGCATCACGGTATTGCCCGCCAGCATCACCGTGCGCACGGAATCCCGGCGCGGCATCTGGCCGACCATGCGACCCAGCTCCTCCCGGATCTCCACGGCGAGCCTCGCCCCGCCGTTCGCGAGCGCAAACTGAATGCGGCTCATGACATCCGCGCCGTGCACGATTTGGGGATTGAGGGCCGTCTCCACGGCCACCACTTCGCCGGTGGAACGGTCGATCGTCTGCGCGACCAGCGTAGTCGTACCCACGTCGATGGCGATGGCGCAGCCTTCGGCCGGCTCGAAGGCCAGGGGCGATTCGTCGGTGAGCACGGGGGCCGCCCACTGGGCGATTTCGAGGGTCGCGGGCCCGTCCACCCGAGCGCGGCAGGCGAGGCGCCATCCGGCGGCCAGTTCGGAAGGCGTGAAGGCCTCCTCCATCTCGCTGGTAACCGGCAGACGGCCCTGGACCACGCGGACGCGGCAGCCCCGGCAGGTCCCCGCGCCGCCGCAGGGGAACTCGACGCCGCGCTCCGCCAGCGCGGCTTCGAGCGAGCCGCCGTGCTCCGCCTGGAGGCGGATGCCCGAGGGGATCAAGTCAATGGGGTAGGTGACGGGCATGGGAAGCGCTTAAGGCAAATGGTGGGGCGGACCCCCTGGTCCGCAGCCTGCCCCCTGGCCGGCTTGTCGCAACAAGAGCGAATCCAGTGGGTCCGCCCTATCCTCCCATACCGGCTTCACGCCTCCGGCTCCTTATCCATGACGCCGCCGTCATAGCTTGCCTGGATGCGCCAGCCGGGCGGGACAACCAGAAAATCGCTGTCCGGCCACCCGCCCGAAACCAGTTGCTCGAAGAGTCGCAGATCGCCTGGGATGGAAGCGAATTCCCAGCCTCGGCGCGCGGCCTCGGCGCGGGCCTGCTCCTCGAACCGGCGGTCGGGCTCCAGGCCGGTAGCGATGAAGGTCAATTGCCCGTAGCTCCGCCGATAGCCGTTGAATTGTTCGAACAGATAACGCCCGTTCTCCTCGCCGTACTTGGATATCAACTCATCGAGCGTGTACCCCACGCCGGTCTTGTCCCGGACCATTTGCTGGGCGGCCTGTTCCAGCTCGTCGCCGCGTTCCAGCCAACCCGTGGAGCGGAAGTAGACTCCGGGATTTTCCTCGAAATAGCAGCGGTAGCGCTCGCGGCCGCCCATGAGCAGGGCGATGCAATCGTGCGCCCGGGGAACCACCAGGGGCAACGCGCGGCCGGACAAGCCCGCCACGCCGTTTCCGCACAAGCCGTAACCCAGCAGAACAGCGTCGCAGCAATCTGCGTCCACCCGGTCCACCACCTCCTGGAGACGCTGGCGCATGGCCGTCCCGCCCTGGTTGTGAAGGCCCTTGGAGAGAAACTGGATATCCACTTGGTGCGGGGAGCGCGCCACAGCCGCGCACACTTCGCGGTATAGAACCTCGCAGGCCAGCAGCTTCAGGCGCACGGTTTCGCCAGGGCGCCGGCGGCGGCCCGGATGAAGTCCGGCCCGGCGCCGCAGCAGCCGCCCACTATATTGGCGCCGGCTTCCACCAGCGCCGGAACCTGCTCGGCGAACTGCCCGGCGCTGAAGCGATACGCCGGTTGTCCGTACACCAGCTCGGGCAGCCCGGCGTTGGGCTTGATCCAGAGCGGAAGCGGGGTGGCGGCGCGCAGCCGGCGGCAAATGGGAACATACTCGGCGATGCCCACGCCGCAGTTGGCGCCCACGCCGGCGGCCCCCTCTTCGGTCATGCGGCCGGCCGCCTGTTCCGGCGTCACGCCGGTCATGGTCCGGTCCTTATTCCTGCCGGAATCGAAGGTGAAGGAGACCCATACAGGCAGGCCTGTCTCGCGGGCCGCGGAGAGCGCCAGGGAGGCCTCCGCCAGGTCGCTCATGGTTTCTATCAGCAGCGCGTCCGCGCCGCCTTCCGCCAGCGCCGAGGCCTGCTCGCGGAACGCGGCCGCCACATGATCGGGGGAAATCTCTTCGAGGGCCAACATCTTGCCCGTGGGGCCCATGGAGGCGAATACCAGTGCGCGCCCGGCCGCCGCCTGGCGCGAAAGCTGCGCTCCGGCGCGGCAGATCGCGGTGGCATCGTTTTCCAGGCTGTATTCCGCCAGCGCCACGCGGTTGCCGCGGAAGGTATTTGTCAGAATGACCTGGCTTCCGGCCTCCACGTAACAGCGGGCCACCTCGGCTACCCGTTCAGGATGCAGCAGGTTCCACCGATCGGGACACTCTCCTGCCGCCAGACCGCGCTTCTGCAATTCGGTTCCCCAGGCGCCATCGGCGAGCGCCGGACCGGAAGCGATAAGGCCGGGAAGAGTCACGCACCCACCAGTTTGCGGGCCAGGGCCACGGTCGTCACCGCATTTTCCCCGTAGCCATCGGCCCCTATCTCATCGGCATAGCGTTGCGTCACCGGCGCGCCGCCCACAATCACCTTGACCTGCCCGCGGAGGCCGGCGGCGTCCAGAGCGTTCAGGGTGGTCCTCATGGCGGGCATGGTGACGGTGAGCAGGGCCGACAGGCAGACCAGGCCGGCGTGGTGCGCGCGGACGGCTTCCACGAACGTCTCCGGCGCGACGTTGGCGCCCAGGTCGATCACCTCAAACCCGCCGCCCTCGAGCATGGAAGCCACGATGTTCTTGCCAATATCGTGGAGGTCGCCCTTCACGGCGCCGATCACCACGCGGCCGGCCGATTCCGAGCTGCGCGCCGCCAAATGGGGCCGGATCAGCGCCAGCGAGGCCTTCATGGCGCGGGCCGACAGCAACAACTCCGGCACAAAGTACTCCTCGGACTCGAAGCGCCGCCCCACTTCGTCCATGGCGGGAACCATTTCCCCCCGCACCAGATCGAGCGCCGCCGCGCCGCGCTCCAGCGCCTGGCGCGTGGCTTCCACCGCCTCCGGGGCGCCGCCGTTCAGGATCGCATCGTATAAATCGGACATGCCATGCCGCTCTGGATGCGAGTGACTCCTTCCTAGAATTTCGGGATTGCCTCTATGGACTCAATCTCCCCCATTTCGGGGCGGCGGGTCAAGGGGCAGGCTGGGCAGGGCTTTTGGCCGGCATCGCCGGCGGGCACGGGGTGGCGCGCCGCGACGCGGAAAGGAAGCGGCCGCCTCCACCGGGCCGGAGTGCGCCCGGCGGCGCAACTTCGCAATCAGCAGGCGTGAGCGCCGCGGTCTCTCTTCGGATGCGTGCTGCGGTGCAATTGGGGCCGGGCCGGGCTCACCTTGAGAAGCTTGCCTTTCCACTCGCTGCCGTCGAGGGCGACGATCGCCTTTTGGGCCTCGCCGTCGTTAGCCATCTCGACAAACGCGAATCCCCTTCGCAGACCCGTCCACCTGTCAGTCATCATTTTGAAACGCTCAACGGCTCCATGACCGACAAACATGGATCGAACCTCGTCCTCGGTAACGCCCGGGCTTAAGTTTCCTACTCGGATGTTGTTCATTAGCTTCTCTTTCTCGCGCTTCGCGGCATGGCAGCCGAACCGTCATCCGGCGGCCGCGCTACCAGCGCTTCTTCCCAAACCCTCCGCCGCTCGATCGCTCGGTCTTCGCGCGAGCTTCGCTCACATTGAGAGTCCGGCCGTCATAATCCGTACCGTTTAGGGCCGTGATGGCCTTTGTGCCCTCGCCATCGTCGCCCATCTCGACGAATCCGAAGCCTCTGGGCTGTCCGGTGTCTCGATCCGTACAGATGTTCACGCGATCCACCGCGCCATAACCCGCAAACAGGGTTCGAACGCCATCTTCGGTGGTTCCAAAACTGAGATTCCCGACGTAAATATTCTTCATGGTCCGAATTCCTTTTCTGATTTGAAAGCGGCTGGTCTTGGAGGTGGACGAAGATAGCGGAAGGCTAAGAAAGTCGGCCTAGAATTGCGGAAGCATCAAATCTTTTAGAGTATAGCACGTTTGCCATCTTCCCGCCGGCCAGAACGGCGGAGCCGGGGGTCAAGAGAAGGTGGCTCGTGTGCTAACCTGAAGTATACATGAAGAAAATCTCGGTTCAGTTTACGTTGGAAGAATTACAGGCTGCGGTGACTTTGGCCTCGGATCAGATGTTCCGCGTGAAGTACATCGACCCCAAAATGCCCGGATATGTCAGCAACCAGGGGAAACTGGATGCTTCGAAGGCCGCGCTGCAAGCTCTGCAGGACGCTCTCGAAGAAGCCAAAGGGCTCAACGCCAAGGCATCCGCGTAGAGAAAGGTCGGCAGGGCAGGCCCTCCCTCCAGCCGGGCGCGCGCTGCAACGCGCCACATCGCCCCCGAAAGGCAAAGCCGGCCGGGGTGACGTGGCTTTTGTGCGGCGCACACCGAAAAGCCGTGTAAGTTCGGCACGCCGCATGCGAACACATTTCAGTGGATCGGCCGTACGGCTTCTGACATCGCCCTTTTGACACCCATTCCCAAAAGGGCTACCCTTAAAGACAAAGAGCCGAGCTTTCTTACTCCCTCTTCGGGTTGCCTGAGCTAAGTCGGGTTATCCGGACACCTTTCTTAGCCAACCGATTCCGGAGGCCGGATCATGTTGCATGAGTTGGGTAGCGTCGTTTTGCGCGATGAGCCTTCGTTGCGCAGCCGCATTCTCTCGTGGTTTTATCCGAACCGGGGGTGGAACGGCGCCTCGGCGGGCGTGGAGTCCGCGGCGCTAGTCGGGATCGATGCGGCTCACTCCCGTTCTTCGCGCCAGGAGGATGCCACTAACCTCTTCGCGAAGCCAGGGCGGCCGGGCCTTGGCGACAGGAGCATATCATGAACGGCAAGATCTCGGTCTTCAGCCGCAAGGGCGCGTCCGGCGCTATCCAATCCGACCAGGGAGAGCGTTTCCCCTTCGATGTCGCCGCGGTATTGGCGTACGATGTCGCCGGGCTCAGCGCGGGGCAGGTGGTCAGTTTCGAACCGGATGGCGGTTTGCCTGCCAAGGCCATCAACGTATCCGTCCTCCCGCCGGCGTCCATTCACTACTCCGACGATAGGTACAAGGAGATGCGGCGCCTCAGGTACGTGGGGTTCGACCAGCAGCGCAACATCCGGACCTACCGTTTCGAGAGGTTTTCGCCGGGCGAGCCGACCGAGCGATTCTTCGTGGACACCGATCTGGCATTATTGGGCCAGCATAAAGTGAAACTTCAGGAAGGTCCGGCGTTGTGTCTCCACCTGTTGGCGCACGCGCTGGGCGCGGAGCCGGCCGGCCCACAAACTCCGCACGCGGTAACGGAACAGCATATGCTGGCGTTTCTTGCGAGCGAGGACGAACCAGCCGGAAAACTGCGCGCACGTAGCTGGCTGCGGTAATACTCCGCGGGCGCTTGGAGCGGCGGCATGGGTGGCGGGACGGTTAAGTAATGAAACGCCGTGAGTAATCGCGCATGAGCCGCGCGAAGGTTTTCGGTAAGATGCGCGTAACAGTACAAGTCGCTTGAATAGGTATCCGGTAAGTGACGCCCATTGCTAATCAGCTCCGTTTCCACTACCTTTAAGGTGAGCCGAGTATATCTCTCCCCTCTTCGGGCCGCCTGAACTAAGTCAGACCTCCTGGATCGAACTCCCTTAGCCAATTTACCCGCCAGCGGGATGGAATGGCATTCGTCATCTCCGGCGCCGGGCACGGAGCATCGCAATGAACAATATCGGTTCGCAATCGAGACCCGGTTTTCGGGCTGGCGACGAGGTGTTCTTAGCCTCGGGCACGTATCAAGGCACTGCCGGAGTCTTTCTGGGTTTCCACAAAGACGCCAACTGGGCGAACATCCGGGAGCGCAACGGCAGCGTCCGAAGCCACCCGGTGGCCTGGCTGGCCGAGGCGGCGGCCGGCCCTGGCGAGGCCCGGCCGGAACAAGCGGTTATCGGAAAATAGCCGCGGTTGCCGGCCGGCCCCACCCCTGGCGGCGCGCGGTTAGAATGGGAGCGGACATTCCACTTCCATGAGACTGAGCATCTTTCTTCTCCTGGCGGCTTTTGCCGCGCAGATTTCGGATCGGCCGGCGGTCGGGCAGGCGGTCGCGCCGTCCGCGGCGCCGGTGGTGGCGATCAAGGTGGACCAGGTCGGTTACCGTACCGCCGCGCCCAAGGTGGCGCTGGTGGCGGCTCAATCGCCGGCGAGCGATTTCACGGTGCGGCGCGCGGCCGGCGGCGCCGTGGTCTTCCGCGGGAAGCTCTCGGCGCAGACGCACGACGCCGACACGGACGACATGGTGCAGGCGGCGGATTTTTCGGCGCTCAAGACCGACGGCAAGTACTACGTCGATGTGCCCGGCGTGGGCCGGAGCTGGGAATTCTCGATCGGCCCCGACGTCTATGCGCGGGCGTTCTACATGGCCATGCGGGCCTTCTACGGGCAGCGCTGCGGCATCGCCGTGGACCTTGCGCCCGATTTTCCGGCGTATAAACACGCCGCCTGCCACCTGGAGGGCGCCTGGCATCCTTCCTCCGGGAAGACCGGCCCGCGCGTATCCGCCAAGGGCTGGCATGACGCCGGCGATTACGGCCGCTACACCGTCAATTCCGGCATCACCACCGGCACTTTGCTGTGGGCTTGGGAGCTGTTCTCCAGCCACGTGAAGGGCGTCAAACTGAACATCCCCGAATCGGGCAACAAGACGCCCGACATCCTCAACGAGATCAAGTGGAACCTGGACTGGATGCTCTCCATGCAGGACGAGGATGGCGGTGTGTGGCATAAGCAGACCAGCGCCCAGTTCTGCGGCTTCATCATGCCGGAAAAGGACACCCTGGTGAGCTATGCGATCGGCACGGGCAAGGAGCCGTTTAAGAGCTCCTGCGCCACGGCCGACCTGGCCGCCGTGGCGGCCATCGCGGCCCGCGCCTACAAACCTTTTCAGCCGGACTACGCGGCCGAATGCCTGCGCGCCGCGCGCAAGGCCTTCGCCTGGGTGGAAAAGTATCCGAACGTCACTTTCAACAATCCCCAGGGTGTGGGGACCGGCGGATACGGCGACGGCAACTGCTCCGATGAGCACCTGTGGGCCGCCGCCGAACTGTGGCGCACCACCGGCGAAAGCGATTACGAAAAGTACTTCCTGGCGCACTACGGCGACTTCAAGAACGCCGGCGGCCGGGGCGCCAGAGGCGGCGGCCAGCCGACCGCCGCGCCCGCTCTGATCCACGCCACCAACCCGCAAACCTGGGGCAACGTGGCCAACCTGGGGCTGTGGACTTATGTGTTGGGGAAGGGCAAGGACGCCGCCGCGGTGGCCGCCATTCGCGACGACTCGCTGAAGGCGGCCGATGAGATTGTGCGCCGCACTCCCCTACTCCCATACCACCACAGTATGACTACCGGCGACTATGGCTGGGGCTCCAACAGCGTGGCGGCCAATTACGGCATGCAACTCCTGGTGGCGAATGCCTTCAAGCCCAACCCGCGCTATGTGGAAACGGCCTTGGACAATCTGCATTACCTTCTTGGCCGGAACACGTTTTCCGTTTCCTGGGTCACCCAGTTGGGCGCCAATCCCTACAAGCATCCGCATCACCGGCCGAGCGGCGCCGACGGCATCGACGATCCCTGGCCGGGAATGCTCTCGGGAGGGCCCAACCGCAGCCGGCAGGACCCGGACATGACCAAACTGCTGCCCGCCACCTACCCGCCGGCTAAGGGTTGGGTGGACGTTCAGGGAGCGTATGCGGCCAATGAGATCGCCATCAACTGGCAGGCGCCCCTGGTGTTCCTGCTGGCGGGCGCGTTGAAGTAGGCTCCGCTATGTTTCGGGGCGCGGCCGTGGAACTCTACCACCGCGCAGCGCCCCCGGCCTCTGGCTAAGAAACGGCCAAAACGAAACGTCCGGCTCGCTTTCAAGCCGCTCAATTACGCCTGATGAAGTGCACCACCAAAGCAATCACCGCTATGACCAACAGAATGTGAATCAGCCCGCCGGCAACGTGGAACGCGAAGAATCCGAGCAGCCACAGTACCAGCAAAATAACAAACAGCGCTAGAAGCACTAAAGACTCCTTCGTACGTTCAGGGTGTTCCGCCCGGCAACACGTGACGGCCTTTGGTGGCCTCATCCGGCGCCCTGGCCCCCGTCATTCCCACACGGTTTTAGGCGAAACCCCTTTCTGCGAAGCACGAATCGTGCCAAACGCCATCTTCTATTGAGCCGATTCGTTTGCCGAGGAGCTGGGCGCCTGGTTTGAGGAGGGAATGGTTCCGGCAAGCGGACCACATACGGTCACCGGAAGTGCAGGATCTACTGGAGCATGCAGGTTTTGCCGCCCGATCGGATCGGCGATATCTCAAAACAAAGATCCTGGGCGCTTGACCCGGTCCAATCGGCGGCAGGCGAAAGGCCTGCCCCCGCGCCGCCTGCTTCAGGAACGTCCCTTGATCGAGTTCCTGGAACGCCTTCCGCGGTTGCTCCTGGGTGTTCATCACGATGGGGCCGTACCACGCCACGGGCTCCCGGAGCGGCTGTCCCGAGCACAGGAGGAACCGTATTCCGTTCTCCCGGCCTGTGCGGCGAGCTCGTCGCCGCGGTCGAACAATACCAGCCCGCCGTCTTCCACCACGGACCCCAGACAGTGCAGAACCCCCGGCGCGCAACGCCCACTGCCGAAACGGTTTACGAATGGTGCACCGTAGAGTTCGGATACGTTCTGGCAGAAACACGCCGTTTCCGGACTGACTGAGTCAGGGTCTTCGCGCCTCACGGCACGGACAATATCGACGACCCCTGGCCGGGGATGCTCTCCGGAGGGCCCAACCGCATCCGGCAGGACCCGGACATGACCAAACTGCTGCCTGCCACCTACCCACCCGCAAAGGGTTGGGTGGACGTTCAGGGAGCGTATGCGGCCAATGAGATCGCCATCAATTGGCAGGCGCCGCTGGTCTTCCTGCTGGCGGGCGCGTTGAAGTAGGTTTCGCCATATTTCCCGAAGCAGCCCTATACAACCAGGGCCGCTTCACACCCCCTCTCCAGTTTCCCCAAAACCCGCCGATAAGATACATCGGGTGGGCAGTGTCTCCATCAACGACGCGCTCCGGCCTTGTCTGATCCGAGGAATGGCGCGGCAGGCGAGTTACGGCTGGGCGATGTACGCCTTGTTCACCGGGCTTTTCTGCGCGCAATCGAATTTTGGGGCACGGAACCCGGCTGCGGTGTGGAGCTTCGTCATCCTGATCTTTGCCGCGGGCGCCTCACGGGTCTGGTGCGCGCGCAGGATTCTGTCCACGCCGCCGGAGCGCGCGGAAACCTGGGTCCGCGGGTTCATAAGCTCCATTGCGCTGCAGTCGGTAATGTGGGGAGCGTTCGTTTCCTTTGCGCTGTGGAAGTGCTTCGGCCGCTGGCCGCTCGAGAGCGCGCTCCTCATCGCCATTACCGCATTCACCGCCGGGGGTTTCAGCCTGCTCTCGCCCCGGCCTTCCCTGGCTTCTCTCCACATCGCCGCGCAGTGGATACCGGCATTTGTCTGGTCCCTCCTGGCGCGCGACCGCTTCGGATCGCTGATACTCACCCTGTTGGTGGCCTTTCTGCTGTTCGCAGCGGTCATGGTAAAGGTGCAGTACACCCACGCCGTGACCATGCTGCGGACGCAGATGCTCCTAGAGGAACGCGGCGAACAACTGCGGCGCGCCAAGGAGATCGCGGAGGAGGCTTCCGCCGCCCGGGCGCGGTTCGTGGCCAATATGAGCCACGAAATTCGCACTCCGTTGAACGGCCTCCTGGGCCTGGCGCAGGTTCTGGAGGAGACCGGGCTCAACTCCGAGCAGAGCGGCTTGCTCGCTTCGATGCACCGTTCCGGCGACCAGTTGATGGCGGTGGTGAACGATGTGCTCGATTTTTCCAAGATCGCCGCGGGCCGGATGGCGATCGAACACGTGCCGTTCGATCTGGCTTCGCTGGCGCGGGAAGTGGCGGCGCCGGCCGCCGCCGAGGCGGAAGCCAAAGGGCTGCGCTGGAGGCTCGATTTCCAGCCCGGGCCTCCCGGCGCCTGTGTGGGCGACCCGGTGCGCATCCGGCAGGTGCTGGCGAACCTCTTGAACAACGCCGTGAAGTTCACCGAATTGGGAGAGGTCGCCCTGGAAGTGCGCGCCGGGCGCCCGGGATGGGTCCGATTCGCGGTTGTGGATACCGGCATCGGTATCGCGCCCGAGCGCCGCGAAGAGCTCTTCCAGGACTTCACGCAAGCCGACGCTTCCACTACCCGGCGGTTTGGCGGTACGGGACTGGGTCTGGCCATCTCCCGGCGCCTGGCGGAGCTGATGGGCGGGTTTCTTTCCGTGGAGAGCGAAGCCGGTAGGGGTTCCCGGTTCTTCTGCGAGATTCCGCTGCCCCGCCGCCAGGAGCGCGTCGGCGAGTTGCCCGGCCAGGCGCCGGCCGGAGCCGAACTTCGCCTGACTTCCGAATGCCGCATCCTGGTGGCCGAAGACAACCCCATCAATCGCGCCATCATCACGCGTTTTCTGGCCCGGACAGGAGCTTCGGTCGATGTGGTGGAGACGGGGAAGGCGGCCGTGGACAGCCATTTCAGCCGGCCCTACGATCTTATCCTGATGGATTGCCACATGCCGGAAATGGACGGATATGAGGCCGCCGCGACAATTCGTCTGCACTCCCGGGGCGGGGATGTGCCGATCATCGCCGTCACTGCCAGCGCCTTCAACGAGGACCGCGAACGGTGCCTGCGGGCCGGCATGAACGACCACGTGGCCAAGCCCTTGCGCCGCGAAGAGCTATT
>Ga0224533_1000069_pt1 | contig 13284 bp, 7 predicted proteins | sample 714E11014metaG_FD_172018 | JGI IMG/M metagenome (GOLD analysis project Ga0224533, IMG submission 172018) | Peat soil microbial communities from Stordalen Mire, Sweden - 717 E1 10-14 | ecosystem: Environmental > Terrestrial > Soil > Wetlands > Peat | place: Sweden: Norrbotten County, Stordalen... | reverse complement strand
CGGCTGTGTAAAGAGATTGTGAGCGAATAATGCCCGCACTTGGCAAAATCTCGCCAGTCCGGATTGAACTGCTCGACAGGAATCGGCATGACAGAGCGGGTTTTGATTGTGGTGTTCCGGCTCTCAATGTGTACCTGCAGCGGCAAGCGGCGCAGGATGTAGAAAAGCGTGCCGCCGTGGTTTACGTTGCAGTCATTGAACCTCCCTCAATTGCAGGTTATTACACACTCTCTCAGTTCAGCATCAACCTTTCACAACTTCGAGAAATCGTGGCAAAGACGCTCACTCGCTATCCTGTAGTTTCCACGACATTGCTTGGCCGGCTTGCCATTTCCGGAGCATTAAAGGGCCGTAGATTGGGCGAGGAGTTACTTTTTGATGCTTTACGGCGATCCTTAGCTCAAAGCGTGCATATCGCTTCAGCAGGTGTAGTTGTGGACGCCAAGGATGAAAAGGCAGCGGCTTTCTATGGCAAATATGGCTTTATACCGATCCTCGACGCGAAATATCGTCTTTTCTTACCTATGAAGACGATCCAACAGATGTTCTGAAAACGTATTGTTCAAGGGTCAGAACTTCGCCTCAAACGCCCGGAAGCGCCGCTCAAGCTCCCACTGCGCGGCGGCCTTTTCGCTGGCGTCGAGGAAGGACTTGCAGTCGGCGGAGGGATTGTCCGCGCCGAGCGGCTGGGCCTTGCACGCCGCGGCGGGCATGGTGAAGGCATCCGGCGCGGCCCAGAGACTCGCGCCGGGCAGGAAGCTGTGCTCCATGCCGGTGCGGGCCAACTGCTTCAGATCCATGTAGCTGAGGCGGTAGTCGAGGGCGGCGCGGACGTATTCGCGGGTAATATCGATGCGGCTTACGCCTTCATCGTCGGTGGAGAGCGCCACCGGCACGTGCGCGGCGCGATAGAGCGGAAAGGGGTGATCGGCGCCTTTGACTCCCAGGATGCCATCGTTCGAGCTGAGGTTGATCTCCACCATCACGTGCTTTTGCGCCATCTCCTTGAGCAGGCCGGAGGCGTCGTCCTCATAGGCCACATCGACGCCGTGGCCGATGCGCTCGGCGTGGCCCAGCTCGACGGCCTGGCGGATGTGGAAGCGCAGCCCCTCGGGCGGCACCTGCACCGCAGCCAGCTCGCCGGCGTGCAGGCTGATGTGCACCCGCGGATAGACGGAGTGCAGGTAATCGAGCATCTTCATCTGCAAGGTATAGTCGCGCATGGAGATGAAGCCGTCCTCGGGCATGACGAAGTTGATGCCGACCCAACTGGGTTCATGCGCGTCCATGCTTTGCTGGATGGTTTCAAAGCCCAGCAGCGTCTGCGCGAAGACCTGCTCGGGCGCATTGCCGCGCAGCACCTGGTAAATGTAGCGGACCTCCTCCCGGCAGGCGGGCGCGGCCTGGGGGGTTCCGCAGTGCTCGATCTCGCGGCGCAGCGCCTCGGCGGCGCGCACATCCTCGCGGTCGATAAAGATCTCGTCGCGCAGGCCGAGAGCGAGCAGCGTCTGGCGGTACTGGGCAAAATCCTGATTCAGGGGGTTTTCGTGGGCGATGGCGGCAGCGTGCGAGAAGACAGGCGTCTCCATCAGCTCGACATATTGCTGATTTTGCGCGGCGGCGCGGCTGGCTACCTCGTCCACCCACTCGCCGATGTGCCGCTTGTTCAGCCCGCCAAAGCGGCCAAAGGTCGAGAAGAACTTGTCGTGGCCGCTGAAGCCGGGGGTGGGCACAAAGCCGCGCATCGAGAAGGCGTCGATCAGGCGGTCGTATAGCTCCTGATTGGCCGGAAGCTGCGCGGCCGGCGTCAGCGGCGGCGTGCAGGGGGGCTTGGCAAAGCCCAGGGCTGCCGGGTCCGCGCACAGGCCATCCTCGCCGGCGTCGCGGATGAAGGTTTCAGCATAGACCGCGCCGGAGAGGTGGATGTGCAGGTCGGCGCCCTTGGGGAACTGGTCCAGGAAAGCGCGCAGGGCCGTCGGTCCGGCCTGGACGGCGGCCTGATAGGCGTGGGCGGCGCGGGCTTCCGTAATGGACGTCTGGGCGTAAAGGGTGGCAGTCGCGGCGGCAAGAGCGAAACAGGCGGCAAGGCAAGCAGTGAGGCGCATAATGCCTTCCAGTGTAGAGCAGGAAGGTCCGGCGCAGGGAAGGTTTCTAGCCGGGCAATGGCAAAAAGCGAATGCGATTGCCCGGAAGTTTGTGGCCGGGTTTGGCGTGGGAAGTGGGGAGTTGGTATACTGGTGCAGTTGTTGCAGACGACTGTTCGTGGACGCGTCTACATCTACCGGCAAGGCCGGAATCCGCGCAGGAAGTTGCAATATAGTATGCACTGAGGCCAGATAGCTCAGTGGTAGAGCGCGGCCCTGAAAAGGCCGGCGTCGGCGGTTCAATCCCGTCTCTGGCCACCACATTCTAAAGAAGTTAGCTACAAATTAGAGAAATAGACTCACCCGCAGTTCACCCGTGATTGCTATTGCACCACCTGCGAACACGGCGTAAAAAACGCCGTCAGCATATCGCCCTCAATTTCCGGTTCAGCTTGCGGCCACAGAGCATAAAGCCTCATTTCCTTTTCTTGAAGTGTCCCCTACTGGATCGTGAGGCTGACTGTGCCTGAACTCGTCACTTGGGTAGTCGAAGTTGTCGTAGTGGTTGTTGTGGAACTAACCCTCCTCCGCCGCTTTTCAGAATTCAGGACATGTGACCGGCAGACTTGCCGATACGATGCCTTCGCAGAGATTGTTGTTCACTGTCAAGTTGCCCTGGGCGTCCAGCATCACGGTCCAGATGCTGTCATAGTCGTCTTCCGCCCAGGCGGGCGTTGTTGGGGCGCCCCCGTTTGGATAATAGCTCTCGAGAAGTGCATTCACCGTCGACGGGATATGAGCGTGCTCCCATGCCAGCAGCACCTTCTGTGAGGAGAGCTTGCCGCCGGTGAAGAAAAAGTTACTGGCTTGAGTGGATAGCTGGGGCGGATTCTGGGCGTCGAGTTCGAAGCCCGCAGCCAGATAGAAGGGCAAGTTATTGGCGATTGCGTAGGGTTCGACCGTCAGCGCGGGCCTGACATAGGACCAGTCGGAATTACCCACAGCGCTCACTGAGCCTGAAATAGCCTGAGCGGGATCGATCGAATAAACCTGCTGAGGGCTGATCTTGCCGCGCAATGCGTTGGGAAGATCCAGCGCACGCCATTGCCCTCCACAGACATAGTTGCCGTCTTCCCAGTTTGGCTCCGGATGCGCCTCTGCGTGGCGAATGATGTAAAGAGTTTCGTTGGTATTGACGCCCACGGGAATCACAGCACCACCGGCGCCTCCGGTTACTGCGATGTTGAAAGGAGTCGCCGTGCATGAAGTGCTGACCGGAACCGGCGAGGGCAGCGCAGGGTAGGTGGAAAGCGGGCTCAGATTGCTATCGAAGGTAACCAAACTCGCGCTTCCCGACTGCGCAATCGAGATTGCATAGATATAGTTAGGTCCCGCATAGGTCGACGGAAGAGCCAGGTTATAACCTTTACTCTTATTGATATTTGTCAACATGGAGTTGGTGGTCTCCCAGGGCGCCGAAAAGACATAAAAGCCGGGCACGCCTGCGGTGATGATGCCGTTTACCAGAGTTTCGTTGTCGCCTCCCTGGTCGCTGAAATCGAGACCCTGGCAACTCTGGCAGGCTGTTAGCGGCGTAGCAACTCCGCTGGGTGGGGTAATTGGCGCAGGCGCATACGATGCATTCAGCGGGAAGCTGTTGCCGGGCAATGGAGTCCCGCCGTTCGCGTCACTGGATATCGTAATCTGGTTGAGAAGCGCAAACTGCTGAATGGTCTCAAGCGCCGCCATGTCGGGGTAATTGGTTGCGGTTTCCAAATGGGTCATGGGTTCGAGCGCATAGATGCCGGTCACATTCTCCTTCCCCAGGACGTCCTCTTGGAGGTAGGTGGCCATAAGGAGCGAACGATTTAGACCCTGGTTGGTGAGGTTTGCCGTTTGTGGACTCACGTCCCCGGCAGCCTGGTAGGCCGCATCCCCACTCATCACGAAGATCAGGTTGAGATTAGTGGCGCTTAACGGAGTGGAATTTGGCGCAGTCGGACTGGTAGGACTGGTAGGCGCAGTCGGAATGATGGGACTCGTAGAGGAGCCGGAACCTGAAGAACCGCCGCATCCTGCGAGTAGGGTCAGGGCAACGGGCAGCAACATTGCACGTACAACGAAAATTGACATTATAAACTCCCAACGAAACCGGAACCGCATGATCGAGAGACTCTATGGGATTGGTTACCAGACTTGAAGAGTTGCCCGCTGTAGCGCACCAAAACAGCGTGTAAGAGTTCGATTTCGACAATCGGGCTCATCACCTCCGAATCTTAAACAACTTCGATGTGTGCGTGCAGTTCACAATTACACACATTGTTTGTCATCTTATGTTGAACAGGATGATCGCACACCGCTCAAGGGCTTTTCCTAACAGCGCCTACGCAGCCTTTTTCGAATGCATTGAACGGTTGATGCGATGGAAGGCCGCATCGACGCGATTATCTGTCAGCAGCAATCTGCCGCCAGGGAGCCACCTCAATTTGTTGGTGTTCATGCAATGAAAATGAGCGCACTTGTGTTGGACTCAGCGTGACCACTGGATCTCCATGCGGTATCATGGATGGAATTTAGGCCGATTGCGGAAGGGAGCCATCATCTTGGTTCGCCGATTTGGGTTTCTGTCGTTGTTTCTGTTTTTCTACCTGATTGCAGGTATGCCGACAAGCGCATTCGCCGCTCGCGCCACCTGCGATGTGCGCGACTATGGCGCCAAGGGCGATGGGCTAGCGAAGGACACTTTTGCGATTCAGAGTGCAATCGAAGATTGCGAACGGCGGGGCGGCGGCACGGTAAGGCTGACGTCGGGCACGTATCTCAGTGCACCGATCGTGCTCGAAAGCGATATCGCATTGCAACTCGACAGGGGAGCCACGCTGAAGGGATCTCCTGATCAAAGCGACTATCCGGCCAAGATGGAGTTTCGCGAGCCGGGATTGCAGTCTCTGGTGAGCGCGACGAATGCAAGCAACGTTTCGATTACCGGCGAGGGCGTCATCGACGGTGCAGGAGAGCAGTGGTGGGAGATGGCGCGCAAGATCAAGAATGCGGGAGTGATGGGCTCCGATCATCCGCGACCGCGACTCGTCGTCTTCGACCATTGCAAGCACGTTGTGGTGGAAGGCGTGACCATTCAGAATTCGCCGATGTGGCAACTGGTGCTTTACTACTCTGACGATGTAACGATCCGCCACATCAAAGTGCTCGCGCCGGCACGCTCGCCCAACACGGACGCCATCGATCCCTTCTCATCGTCGCACGTGCGGATCGATCATGTGCTGGCCGACGTGGGCGACGACGATATCGCCATCAAGTCGGGGACCATCGGATCGCCGGGGCCGGATGAGCCGAGCCGCGATATTAGGATCACCGATTGCAGATTTCTGCATGGGCATGGGCTTTCCGTGGGCAGCGAGATTGCCGGTGGCGCCCGGGATATTCGCGCGGAGCGCATCCGCTTCGAGGGCACCGACAATGGAATTCGCGTGAAGGCCAACCGCGACCGCGGCAACGATGTTGGGAGGCTCCTCTTTCGCAACATCGAGATGAAGGATGTGAAGAATACGCTGGTGATCAGCGAGTATTATCCCAAAGTCCTGCCCCCGGAGGCGGAAGCGCCGCAGCCGGTGACACGACTGACGCCGCACTTTCACGACATCACCATCGAGAACCTCAGTGCGACAGGCAGCGCGTCCGCGGGCGTGATTGTTGGGCTTCCAGAGGCGCCAGTTCGCAGCGTCACGCTGCGCAACGTGAAGATCGAAGCGAAACAAGGCCTGACGGTGGGCTACGCGGAGATGAGTGGCATCAGTGTGCAGATCAAAGCAGCCGATGGAGAAGGAATCATGAAGCTTGCAGGGGCGAGGGTTATCCTTCAGTAAGAATCTGACGCCAACACGAGAGGCCGCGTCAAGAGTCGCGGCCTCTCGTGTTGGCTCCATTTCAGTTTATTTACCGAGGAAGACCGGAGCAATGTGCCGCGCATAGAGGTTCTCCGTCACGTTTTCGCGATCACGGCTTCATTCGCCGGCAGGGCGTTGCCGATGACGCCCGCCATATAGAAGGTGTAGAAGTCGCAGGCACCGAGGTATCGGTCAACCGTTGTGAGATTGATGTGATCGGCATCGCAATAATAGGAATGCTTCCAGGCGAGCGCCGCAACCGCCGCGTCGGCAGCCTGCCGCGCTGAACCGGGTTCGGAGCCGATGATGGCGTGTTTGCGGTTGGATTCATTGCACGCTGGCTCGATCACGACGCCGTGTTTCTCGGCAAGTAAACAGGCATGCAACTGCGTCTTTGCCTGGTGGGCAAAGCTGTCACCCGTCCCAATGGAATACTTGCCTAGCCGCAAGGAATGATGTGTGATGAATGGGATGTTCTCTTCTTTACTCGTCACGAGGTCAGACCACGGTATACACTCTCTATGACCGTCTGTATGCGCGCCGGATTTCCCAGTGTTCGGCACAGAGGACCGGCAAATGAGTGGTTCTCTCGTAAAAGGCTGATTTTTAAGTAGATTTGAGAGGTGTTTGCTCCATGCCGCGACCCGCGAAGGTTCTCTCGGATACACATCGAACAATGCACGTGGTCAACCATATTCGGTCTTTGATCGAAAATGGAAAGTTGAAGCCGGGCGACAAGATCCCGCCTGAACGCGAGTTTGCGCAGGCGCTCATGGTCAGCCGGTCCAGCATTCGCGCGGGGATTGGCTACATGGCGGCGATGGGAGTAATGAAGGTGCGGCATGGGGTTGGGACTTTTGTGGCCGATGGGCCTCCGGAGTTCGGCAAGGCCTCATTCAGCCTGATGGGCGCCCTGCATGGGTTTCAGTCGTGGCAGATGTTCGAGGCGCGCGTGGTTCTGGAAACCAACCTGGCGGCCCTAGCCGCCGAACGCGGCAAAGATGAGCATTACACGGCACTAGCCGACGAAGTGGCCGAGGTTTTCGCAAACATCGAAAACCCCAGTGAGTTTTTGATTCACGATGTGCTCTTCCACCGGATTGTCGCGCAGGCCTCTGGCAATCCGATTCTGGCTGCGCTGATGGAGACCATTACCTCAGCTCTCTATGACAAGCGCCGCAAGACAGTCGAGCGTTCGATCGATCTGCGCGTATCTGCCGAAATGCACCGCAAGATCTACCGGGCGATTCGCGCTCGGGATGGCGCCGAAGCACGCAAGCTGATGGAGCAGCACCTGCGCATGGCGGAGACTGCGCAGGGAATGGAGATGCCGGTGAATCGCAAAGCCCGTAAAGACGCCGTGCGAGCCATCTAGCTTGCAAAACGAAGATCCGGTTGTTTTGTCTTAGGCGGCCGAGCCCGGCCTAATTGAGAGCAATAACTGGGGACTCATATCAAGTGCACAGAGCCGGGCCGCTTGTCACGTGCCGGGTTGGGTATACGGTACCTGCTCAATAAAAGACGTCTTCTCGGCGTGGATCGTCTACCAGCCTGGGAGGCATGGCAAAGCTGATCGCGGACGCCGGTCCAGTGTGTGGGAGCCACTGGGGGCATGAACCCTCTTAGCGAGTATCCGCGCCTTTGGGTATCCCTTTGAATTCCAGGATTCCGCGAGCGGGGCAGTCGCGCACGCAGCCTAGGGTGGAGGCGTGCGGTGCGCCGGCGAGTGAGGCAAAGGCTGCTGTCCCATCGCAATCTTTGCCAGAGCGATTCCGGCGCAGCATCCGGTTTTTATCAGCAGTTCACGGCGATTTATGAATCCTCCGCAGAAGCTCGTCTCTTACTTTCTATCATCTTCATGGAACTGCTTTTGGCCGTCGCCATCAATAGGCTTGCCGGAACGGCATTTTGCACTACTGGTATGCGCCCTTCTCAAATAATACGTGAAGGTCCTACCAGTCTGGCTCGACCAACCCTCTGGATTTCATCGGATTAACATACTCATTTATAAAGTCTTAACGGATTTCAGCGTTTGAATATTCTTTTGCTTGACAGGAGCGTAGCAGGTGTTGGAGACTAAAAGCGCGCCAAAGTGGTCAGACCTCATAGGCTCAATTTTTCCGATCGCCGATCGAACCTCAGGCCACTGGATGAAGCGACATGATGGAGAAAAAGGAGGCTTTGATGGGAATCGATGCCGTAAATGAACGGATGAAGCTGCGCAAAGAAATCGAAAGCCGGATACACGGGCTTCAGCGCGGTTTTGGATGGATGAGCGCGGCGGTGTTTGCAATCGCCGTGCTTGCGACGGGCGTCGCCAATGGTCAGCTAACCGGCAAGGGTGCGATTACGGGCACCGTCACCGATAAAACCGGCGCGGTGATTGCAGACGCCAGCATCACCGTCCGGAACGACGCGACCGGAATCAGCACCACGACGAAGACGACGGGAGCGGGCGACTACAATTTCCCGAATCTCGATCCAGGCATCTATACCGTAGTCACTACCGCGAAAGGCTTTGAAACGCTGGCACAGCAGAACGTCCATGTGAATGCGATGGAGTCGCAGGCCTATAACCCTGTTTTGACGGTGGGCGGCTCCAGCGTGGAGATTACCGTGACTGCCGAGCCGCCGCAGTTGGAGACCAGCAACGCGACGCTGGGCGCTACGATGGAAAACGAAACGTACTCGGAGCTGCCGATCGAGATGGGCGCCTTTGGCTCTCCCGACCAGCGGCGCGCCACCGACTTCGTATACCTGATGCCAGGCGTGCAGGGCAATGAAACCAATGGCAACGCCACCACCAACGTCGGCGTAATCAACGGCTCCGGCAGCCGCGGCGCCGCCTCCGCTGTCTATGTCGACGGCGTGGTGTTTGTGCGCGCCGGCGGCAACGGCGACCCCCGCTATGTGTGGACCGCGATTTCGGTTGACGCCATCGACCAGTTCCAGGTGCAGACCAACGGCTACTCGGCCGTCTATGAAGGCCAGGGAGTCATGAACTACACCGTCAAGCAAGGCGGCGCCCAGCAGCACGGTTCTGTCTATGAGTTCTTCCGCAATACAGCTCTGGATACCTGGGGCTTCTGGGGCAAGGCCGTCAATCCGGTCTTAGGCGTTGCGGTCAAGCCGATTGAGCACAGCAACGAGTACGGCATCAACCTCGGCGGCCCGCTGATCCCCTTCGGCGGATGGAAGAAAAAGGTCTTCTACTACGCCAACTACAACGGCTTCCGCTACACCAGCGCGACCCCAACCCCGATGACCTTTCCCACGCCGGCCCAGCAGACGGGTGACTTTAGCGCGGTGGGCGTTCCTATCTACGACCCATCTTCGCAGGCCTCCTGCACCGCGAACAGCACCAACGGTTTCTGCCGCTACCAGTACGGCTACGGTCCGGGCGCCACCAAAGGCGCGGCAGGCAATCCGACGCTGCTTGGAGCCGCGCATCCGGTCAATGTGATCCCATCCACCGAGTTCACCACCTTTGCAAAGAATATGCAGGCTCTGCTGCCCACGTCGGGCATCAGCTCGGCTCTGCAAAACAACTACATCGCTCCCAACGCCACGGGGCTCGTCAATTGGTCCACAACGGACCGCATTGACTACCTCATCAATTCGCGGGACACGCTCTCGTTGATCGCGGCCATAGGCCGCCAAGCCAGTTCCAATCCCGTTGGCCAGACCACCGCGGGCCGCAACGTTGGACCGGTCCCATTCAACTACGGTCAGACCTACGCGCCCAAGACGGCGGTCGGCATTATCGAAGAGACGCACGTCTTCACGGAGCACCTGATCAATCAGGTCAAGTGGGGGTATGCCCGCTACAACGGCCCCACCTTTAATCCCGACCAGGCGCCGGCCTATGCCGCGACGACCATGGGTCTATCTGGACTGCCGGCTGGCCAGGCGGAGCAGACCTTCCCCATCGTGACCTTCGCCGGTACCGATCCACCAACAGGCTGGGGTGGCACAACCGCCAATATTACTCTGGCGGAGAACTACACGGCGCTCGATAACCTGCAGTGGACCGTCGGCAAACACTCGTTCACCTTTGGCGGGCAGATTGCATGGATGCTCTACAACACCTTCAGCGCCACAGGCGGATCCACCCCCATCACCCTGGCCGCCGCCGCCACGGAGACCGCGGGCATCTCCAAAGGCTCCTATACTGTCGCGAGCAACACCGGTTTGGCTTACGCCAGCTTCCTGATCGGCCAAATCGACAAAGGCAGCTTTACGGATTATTCTCAGCATCCGGAGTACGGCGCGCGCTTCCGCGCCATCTCGCCTTATGTCCAGGACAACTGGAAGGTCTCCTCGAAGCTGACTTTCGATCTCGGCCTACGCTGGGATTACTTCCCGAGCGTCAGGGAAGCGAATAACGCCGGCGGCTTCTTCGATCCCAATCTTGCCAACCCGGTGACCGGCCTGAATGGAGCGCTGAACTTCACGGGGAACGGCGCGGGCACCTGCAACTGCTCCACCCCGATCAACAACTACATGAAGAACTTTGGGCCGCGCGTTGGCGCAGCCTATCAGCTTGGCACCAAGACCGTGATCCGCTCCAGCTACGGCATCATGTTTACCCACGGCGACGCGGTAGGCGGCCTTGCATCAACTTTGGGTACGCTGGGCTTTGCGGCTTCTCCGTCCTTCTCTTCGACTAACGATCAAACCACCATGCCGGGGCTTGAGCAAGGCGGCTCGGGCTCAATTCCCACCTACACGGCTGCGGCGGGCGTGGCGTCGGGTCCGGCATACGGCACCGGCTACACCAAGACGACTGGCTATACGGGAACCCCTTCTTCCTTCAATTATGACGATCCTTACCTCGGCGGCCGCGCGCCGGAGTACATCAATTGGACCTTTGGCATCCAGCGTCAGATAACCAACGCCCTGGCGGTTACTGCCACCTACGTGGGTTCGGAGGGCCACTTCCTGCAGTTGGATAGCATGACTGCTCGCGGTCCGCAATCCAATGCACTCGATCCGAAGTATTTGTATCTGGGACCGAGGCTGGCCGACACGGGCACCACTGCCACAACGGTCACCGCGGATTGCGCGACCTATAACCTGACTTGCAAGGGCTTGAGCAATTTCGCCACCAATCAACCGTTAAGCACACTCTTGAAGCCCTACCCGTTCCAGACGGTCGCCGACTCTTTCGGGTATGTAGGCAACGCCAACTACCACGGCCTGCAAGTCATGGCCAATATGCGCGTCTGGCGCGGTTTGATGTTCAACGCCAACTATAGCTTCTCGCGCGCCATCGACGACGGCGGCACCTTCCGCACCGGCTACGCGATTCCTGCCGGAACCATTGCCAATCAGCCCAGTGCCGCCTATACGGCGGACCGCATTGAACGTACCGTCTCCACCTCCAACCAGCCGCAGCACTTTGTCCTGACCACGGTTTGGGACTGGCCGCTCGGCAAGACGATTCTCGCGGATAAAACCCTGGAGCGGGCTATTCTCGGCGGCTTCAAGTTTTCCGGCATTTACCAGGCCTACTCCGGCTCGCCGCTGGCCATTACCGCATCGGCTTGCCAGACGAATCCCGCCAGTGCGCAGAGTTCGTCTTCGTGTGCGCCGACGATGAACCCGAACTTCTCTGGACCGGTGCGCCAGAATGGAAAATGGGGGAAAGGCGTAAGTTCAACCGCTGGACTTCCTAACAGTTACAACGCCGTCAGCTTCATCGTCCCCAGCACCGGCACCACCCCCGCTACCTTAGCCGGTCCGTTCGTCAACCCCGTTTCAACAGTACTTAATGTGGCAGGTGGGCCCGCGCCCTCCTACACCTTCGGCAACGCGCCGCGTACCGCTCCCTACGGCCTCACTGGCCCCGGCAACTTCCAACTCGACCTTGCCGTGGTGCGCAGCTTCCCGTTGCACCTCACAAAAACCTCCGCGCTGAACTTCCGGGCAGAGATGTACAACGTCACTAACCACACCCAATTCGCTGTTGCCAGTACGGTTGTCGGCAACGCGGCCTTCGGACAGGTAACCGCCAGTTCCGTCGCCAACCGCAAGATCGCGCAGTTCTCGGCACGCATCGAGTTCTGAGCTTAACCATAGCTTGAATTGAAGAGGCTGCCGCGTGACCTGGCAGCCTCTTTCCTTGCTCGGAGTTACAAATGAGACTTTCCCTGCTTATTCGCTGGCTGCTGGTTGTTGCTGTGGCAACGAGTTTTGCGTTTGTGGCGCGCGCGGAAGAGAAACCCTGGTCCGGGCGCGCGGCCGATGCGGCGATGGCGCGTTGGCCGAACGGCCGCTTTGTCTCCCCGGAGGCGCGCTGGGCATGGAACTACGAACTGGGCACGCTGCTGGAAGGCTTTGACGCCCTGTGGCTGAAGACCGCGGACAAGCGCTACTTCGACTACATCAAGAGTTCCGTGGATCAGTTTGTGGAAGCGGACGGGTCGATTCCCACATGGAAGCTGGAGGAGTATCAACTCGACAGCATCCTGCTGGGCCGGCAGCTCCTGCTGCTCTACGGCGTGACCCAGGACGCGCGCTACGCCAAGGCCGCGACGCTGCTCTTCGATCAGTTGCAGCATCAGCCGAGAACGCCTTCCGGCGGCTTCTGGCACAAGCAGCGGTATCCGAATCAGATGTGGCTTGACGGGCTGTACATGGCCGAGCCGTTCTATGCCGAATATGCGGCGACCTTTCAACATCCGCAGGCCTTCGCGGATATCGGGAAGCAGTTTGCGTTGGTGGACAGTCATGCTCGCGACCCCAGGACGGGGCTGCTCTACCACGGATGGGATGAGTCGAAGGCGGAGCGCTGGGCCGATCCGAAGACCGGACTCTCCTCGCAGTTCTGGGCGCGGGCCATGGGTTGGTACATGATGGCGCTCGTAGACACGCTGGATGACCTGCCGGAGAGCGGAGCGCGCGCGGAGCTGCTGGCGCAACTGAAGCGCGACGCGGCGGCTGTCGAGCGTTTCCAGGATGCGAAGAGCGGCTTGTGGTTCCAGGTGATGGATCGCGGCGGCCAGAAGGGGAATTATCTCGAGTCGTCGGCCGCGTGCATGTTTGTCTACGCGATCGAGAAGGCTGTGCGGCGCGGATATCTTCCCGAAATGTACGCAAGCGTCGCCCAGCGGGGATACCAGGGAATTCTGACCCATTTCATCCAGCAGGGCCCCGGCGGGGATGTAACGCTGACAGGCACGGTGAAGGGCGTCGGGCTGGGCGGCAACCCCTATCGCGACGGTAGCTACGAATATTACGTCAGCGAGAAGACGGCCAGCAACGATCCCAAGGGAGTGGGAGCGTTTCTGCTG
>Ga0224533_1000060_pt1 | contig 13937 bp, 10 predicted proteins | sample 714E11014metaG_FD_172018 | JGI IMG/M metagenome (GOLD analysis project Ga0224533, IMG submission 172018) | Peat soil microbial communities from Stordalen Mire, Sweden - 717 E1 10-14 | ecosystem: Environmental > Terrestrial > Soil > Wetlands > Peat | place: Sweden: Norrbotten County, Stordalen... | reverse complement strand
GCTTGGTCCTCCCGCGCCTCCCAGGCGTCTAGTGCCGCTATTGCATACGGCGCACTCCCAAAAACCGTCCGTCGGCTCGACAACTGTCCGTCCGCAGCCCGATGACTTCGTTCGCAGTGCCCAGCGTTAGTTTCTTGGGACTATCTTGGAATTGATTCTCCCCTGTTTCCTACCGAGCAATTCGTCGGCCACTTTGTTGCCGCCTGTGGAGGGAATCTGCACGCCTCCGCTGAACACCAATGTGGTCCAGCGAATCGGATTCTCCGAGAAGGCAACCAACGGCGTAGTCTCATTGAAAGGGTGCGCCTTGCCGGCTTCCAAATGCCCGATTTCGGTCCCCACGATCCATACTTTCGGAACTCTTGCGTCGTTCTTGTCCAAATCCTCATAGAGCAGCAGAATCATGAACACATCCGACAAATCCCTGTCCGAAGTGAGCGTCCCGGAGAAACTTGTGTATCCATGATGATATGACAGATCGGAACCGTTGAAGGGGCCATAAGTGAACCCGTCGTCCAATGTTGTCAGGGCATCCGGATGGTACAGGAAGGCCCGGAACACATTGTCGACGACCGTCACAAACCCGCTGCCAAACGCCTTGCCGGGCACGATCGAAACCTTGGTGAGCCGATCCGTGGGCACGACGACTCTCCCTTCCACGATCGTTATCGGGTCACGGTAGCTGCCGAACCCGCGGACGATCGTCGGGTTTTCCCGATAGCCCACGATTACATGCTGCTTCCCGTCGATCTCGACAACGGGAACCACGGGCTGGTCAGCCGTGGCCGTGTTCAATTGAGATTCCGCATTGGGGATCGGCTCCCCGTCTTTCGATGGCGCGGCATTCTGGGTCCCTGCATTCGCCAGCCTAAGCAGCATGAGCATGCTGTAGTCGCTGCCGTTGGGGGTCTTCAACAAGAGAGCCACCCATTGGCCGGAGCGTGCAGGCACCACTTCGCTTTCCTTGAAGGAGATGACGTTGGGCTTGCCGACCTCCAGCGCTACGCCGGGAATCCTTTCGCGGGCGTTGACTGTTGAGATGTCCAGATCGCAGGCCAGCAGGAGGTCCTCGGGGGCATCGCCTGCCTTACTGGCCATGAACGTCATCCTCGCGTGGGGTGCCTCGGGTGAGTCGGATCGAATTTCCCTGACTTGGAGCCCGTCATGGGCCGTCTGCTCAAGATATTGTATCCCAGCGGATGAAGTAATGGTGACTGGAACACCGAGGGCGACTTGCACGTTTGGCGGGGATGCCACCAGGCTGAACTGCTCGGGCGCCGAGGCGCCATTGCTCCATGCAAAGCGCGAGCCCTCCAGGGTGAGCGTCTGTTGATCGAATCTTGCGGTAGCGGGCGCCTTAAGGACGAGCATATGGCCATCAGCCGCCATCGTTGCATTTGAAATGTCGATATCGCGGAACGCGCTCTGCCTGAATACGTAGATCCTGGACTCTAAACTGAGTCCCTCAAGGGCGCGAAGGGTTGAAATCGCCGAGAGGGATGCGGCAATGGCCGCGAGGAGGAATCTTGTTTTCATGGCGACAGTATCGTTGGTCTAGAGCGAGGGACTCGGGAACTAGGGTGCGCTTACGTCCACTTTGAAACGGGGCCGATTGTCCACGGTTGAAGGCGGGTCCAGGAGCAGTTGTCTCAGGCTGCCCTTTGCCTCGATTCGGTAAATGACCACCTTGGGCACGCGGTGCCGCGACGACAGCGCAACCAGCAGCAACGCCGCCGCCATTCCGGACGCAGCCAACGCGCGCATGAACCATGTTAGGTCCAGATTGTGCGAGAGTCGTGGCGCCAGGCTAGCGTCTCCAAGGATCTTGCCCATCCGGTGGTCCAAGTCGGCGGAGGGGCATGCAAGGCCCATATCCTTAAGCCTTTTCTCAAATTCGTTCATATTTGTTCCTTGCATAACCTGCTCCTTAGTTGATCCAGGCCCCGACGATACCAAGTGGCCACCGTTGACAACGGCACTTGGCGCAGGTCGGCGATCTGCTGAAACGTGAAATCATTGTAGATCTTGAGCACGATCGCTTCCCGCTCATCGGAGGACAGCGCCTGCAACGAACGTTCGAGTTCGTCGGCTTGAAGAGGCGGCGGGGTCGCATTGGGACCTGGCGACGCAGAATCGCTAAAGATTGAATCCCGGCGCACCCTTCTCCACCGCAAATCATCCAGTGCGGCATTTCGGACACAACGGTAGACGTAGGGACGTAACTCAGTGGGCGTAAACTCCCGCCGCAGCAGCTGCTCAAAAACGCCATGGACCGCGTCTTCAGCGGACTCGCGGTCGCCTGTGATTGAAACGGCATAAGTATAAAGCTGTTGCCGAGATTCGACGTAGAACGTCCGAAGTGTCTCCAATTCGATGGCGCTCATCTCCCCCCATCCGTTGATCGAGGCTTCATAACGAACAACTGCTCCATTCTAACCACGCACGAAGGGACCCCTTTTGCGCACGATAAGTGCAGGCCCATCTCGCGTCCAATCATTGCAACGTTGAGTTTAGCGATAACCGTCTTATGCTAAGTGGGTTATACGGATAGTAGGCCCTGTTTCGGACCACATGCTCCTCTTCATGACGGACGGGGACCTGGCTGTGATCGCACTGCTTGGCGTCACGCGTGCCGGGCTCCTGCGCGCCGGCGCATCCGCCGAGCGCCCGTCCCGGCCCACCGTCAAAGCAGCGGCGGCACCTCGCCCCCTGAGGGCACGAGAGGAAGCTCGGGCGTGTCAAAATAGCGGCGGACGCAAAAGAGCCACACCACCCAGCCGATCACCGAGAGCGCAATCAGCCACTTGAAGGCGGGAGCCGCGAGCAGCTGCGCCGACATGGCGGCCGTCCGATGGTCCGCACCCATCTTCAGATAAAGGTCCGCAACGTCGGTTCTCCAAAAAGTCACAAAGTTGGACACCGCCCAAACGACCTGCATCGCCAGCGCGACCCACCATGCCCGGAGCTGGAGCCGGTAGAAGCCCCAGGCCAAGTACAGGAGCACGGCGCTCATGAGGAGGCACAGCAGCATGCCCCGGCCCCCGGAGACGAAGGCTCCAAACACCGGGAAGCCGTGGAACCGGCCGACCATGCCGAGAAGCGCGATTCCGGCCAGGCCCATGACCAGGCTGAAGGCCAGGACCGGCAGCGGGCAGAGGTCGGTCCACCGCTCCACGGGATCGCGGGCCTCGCAGGTGCGCTTCACGTGGGGACTGCGGTAGAAGAGAAACAGGGCGCCCGGGATGACGATGTAGACAATGAACATGAACACGGCCGCGACGACCTTCGCCACCAGCATGGCGCCGGGTTGGATCGGCTGCTGGCTTTGCTGGGCGATGGCATCAAACATATGCGGAAGGATGAACGCCATGGACACGCACCCTATGGATCCGCCGACCAGCGCCACCGCGGAAAAGCACAGCAGGAGCGCGCGCGCCCAGCGCCGGGCGAGGATCGAGCCGATTCCAAGCCAGACAAAGGCGACGGCCAAGAGCGCGTACACGGTCATCGCCGGAGCCAACCCGGACAACCCCGGCTGCGCGCTGGGGTTTCGGCTGGCGACCGCCTGGCCGATCAGCATGAGCAGGATCAAGAGAAGGCAGATGAACCCGATCGCGATTTCCAATACTCCAAAGAGAACGAGACCGGTCTTGCGGTCGTGATAGTCGGAGGCGGCTGGGGTCGTCATGGGAATGCAACGGGTCGAGGGCGCAGCAGGGTCGGCTGCTCGTGCGCATCGAAGGGAGTCTCGTGTTCTTGCGGACCGCCGGATCGGCGAGCCTTGGTGAGCAGGTTATTCCATGATCGGGCCCTTCGACCGGGGCAATCGAATTGGAACGCCCGCGTCCCGGCGGCCCCATACCTTCCGGCCTCCTACTGCACGGGCGCGTTGTAACCGAGCATATTCAGCTCCACCACGCACTGGCCGATGACGCGGTAGAGCTTGTTGATCTCCAGCATCTCGGCCTCCGTCAGCTTCTTCTTCGGAAGCGTGCGGTCGAGGTAGAAGTACTTTGTCATGGAATTGAACTCCAGGTCCTTGGCCGCCCACATCACGTCCGGGCGCCCCTGCCACCGGATGTACTCGTGGGCGTCGTAGGGGGTCTCCTGCGTCGTGCGGACGTCCACCGTGGTGAAGTCGGGCATGGTGGCGCCTTCGTGAAAGAAGAACTCCCAGAGTTTCAGCTTGGGATCCAGCGGCACGGACGGAACCTCCTGGTTCACGATCTCCTGGACCCGCTTCACCGCCACGCTCATCTGCTTCAGGATCTTGTTGATCTGCGCCTGCTGGGTGAGCGCCGCTGCGGAACTCGGCGACGGCGCGGCCGCTGCAGCGGCCGCGGGCGCCCCGGAATCCTTCCTCGGCGCCGCGGCGGTCGCCCGGATCGAAACCACGACGTTGTCCTTCAGCTTGATGACCGCGTCGGGATAGGTGAGCACGCGCATGGCGCCCGCCTCGATCCGGCTCTTCGGCTCGCCCTTTTCCCTAAGCACCTGGTCGTAGGTGTCGCCGACGCTCGACCCAAGGGCGGCGGCAGCCGACACCACCAGGCAAGCGAGGCATTTCATGAGTGGGTTCATGAGGGAGGAAGCGCCGTGGCAGGATCCATAGTTTAGGCCCCGTGTCCACCCGCATCTCTCCCGTAGGCGGGATCCGATCCCGCTTCCGCGGGCTCGCACCCCATGCCGCGGATCAGCCCCATGTCGTTGCTGTATATTTAACTAAGATGTCTGCCAACCCCGGATTCATCCCGACCCCGATACTCGACCTGCCCCAGGGGAGCGCCGGCTACCAGCTGACGACCGTGACCGCGAACGCCTCAAGCCTCACCGTGGCGCCGGCCACGCTCGCGACGCGCGCCGGTCCCCCGCCCGAGCCGGCATCCACCGTCAGGGCGGCCGCCTTGCCCGCATCCGGGAGGGCCACGTCGACGGCCCGGTCCCGCTTGTTCACGAGGAGCAGCCTGCGGCCGGCAGCCGTGATGAAGGCCTGCGCCTCCAGGGCCTCCGCGCCCGACCCGGCGAGCGCCGTCTCCACCAGCGTGTCGCCCGGGTGGAACGAGTCCCTGATCAGCTTCAGGACCCAGAACCGGGCGTTCGGCCGGTTGTCCTCCCAGTCCATCATGCTGACGCTCGGAAACTGGGTGGGATAGCCGACCAGCTGCGATTCGCCGATGATGTCGACCTGCTGGCGCGCAAGCCCGATGAACAGGTAGGCGTAGAGCGAGCCGGCCAGGTTCCAGTAGGCGGGCGCAATCGGCTTGGTCACGTGCCCGGGGTCGTTCTGCGACAGGTCGTCGGCGGAGATGATCCCGAGCTCATCGGCGTCCGTCCCCGTCCGCGGCGAGAGGCGCTTGCGGATCGTCTCGATGTAGCGCACCGCCGTCAGGAACCCGTCGGCCTGGTCGAAGAAGCTGTACTGCCAGCCGGAAGGGTCCTGCGTCCGCGAAGGCACCGCGTAGAAGTGGTACGAGATGTAGTCGATCGGGATGCCCGGCCTGTGGTTCGCGGGGTTTAGGAAGTACTCGAAGGCGCGCGGGCTGCCCCGGGGGTCCCCGAGCGCGAGCCCCATGAACCGGGTCTGCGGGCTCACCCTGCGGATCGCCTCGACGATCTCGTCGTAGCGCGCCGCGTACTGCTCGGGCGTCGTCGCGTGCTCCCACTCCGGCTCGTTCAGCACCTCCCACACGGGGATCCGGTAGTGGTGGCCGGACTCGTGCCTCACGCCGTTCTCGTCGGTGAAGCCCCCGTTCACGTACCAGCTGACGAGACGGCCGTAGTAGTCGCCGAGCTCCCTGCCGCTCGGGTCCCTCAGCTCGGTCCCCTGCGTGTAGTTCCAATCCACCTGGTCCGGGTCGGCCGGATAGGTCACGGGCTTGTCGGTCCTGAAGAGCCACGCCGGGATCGTGCTGAAGTTGACGACCGTCGGGTGGCCTCCCGTCGCCTCCATGAAGTCCCGGATCATGGGGTCGATGAGGCTGAAGTCCCACGACGTCCTGCCGGGCGCCGGAGGCTCGAGCTCGGCCACGGCGAGCCTCGGATAGGGAAGCCAGGGGACATAGCGCACGTAGTCGGCGCCCAGGTCCTTGACCGCCCCGTATGACGCCGCCGCAAGCGGCCTTCCCGGCCGCAGCGGAGGGTTCACCACCACCTGCAGCGTCGGCACGGATCTCGAGACCATCGTCGCCTTGTCCCAGCCGATCGTGACCTTCACCGCGTCCTCCGCGCGCAGTGCCCCCGCGCCGAGGAGTGCGAGAGCCGCCGCCAAAGGCCGCGCGAAGCCGCGCGCGGCCGGGGGTCGAGCGCGCTCCGGCCGCTGGGAACGTCTCTCGAAGCGGTTCAATGGCCCCATCTGGTCGCCGGTTCCGGCCGGCGCCCCGGGGTCAATCCCGGGGCGCCGCGGAGGACATCAAGGCACCTCGTAGACCTCCGCCAGGCCGACTCCCGTCGTGCCTCCCACCCCGGAGATCTGCATCGTGTAGGCGCCCGGCTGCAGGTTGACGACGAGCGCGCTGTCGGCGCTGCCGCTGGTGAGCGCGAACGCCCCGACCGAAACGGCGATGCTCGCGATCTGCGACGGGGTCGGGCTCGTGTTCGTGCCCCAGCCCGTGTTGCTGCCGATCGTGCTGCCGGTCGCCTGGGCCGTCACCGTGAGGCTCGGCTGCGCGAGCGCCCCGGCGACCCCGAAGGCCGTCAAGGCCGGCCCGTCGGCGCGAACGAGAAGCTGCTCGACTCCCGACCCCCCGATCACGAAGCCCGGGATAAGGATGTTGCCGCCCGTCCCCACCTGGGCCCGGGTCGCGATGTTCACGAGCCGGGCCGTCCCGGTGTACGCCACCTCGTAGACCTCGGCCAGCGCGACCCCCGTCGTGTTGCCCACCCCCGAGACCTGCACCGTGTAGGCTCCCGGCTGCAGCGTCACGATGACCGCGCAGTCCGCGCTCCCGCTCGCTAGCGGGAAGGCGCCCACCTGGACCGCGACGCTCGCAATCTGCGCCGGGGTCGGGTTCGTGTTCGTGCCCCAGCCCGTGTTCGTGGCCAGCGTGGCCCCCGTCGCCTGGGCGGTCAGCACCATGCTCGGCTGCGCGAGCGCCCCCGTGACCCCGAACGCCGTCAAGGCCGGCCCGTCGGCCCGGATGAGAACCGTCTCCGAGCCGCTCCCCCCGATCACAAAGCCGGGGATCAGCACGTTGGCTCCGGTCCCCACGAGCGCGCGGGTCGCGATGTTGATCAACCTCGCCCCCGAGGAGCCCGTGTTCACGTAGAGGTTGCCCACGCCGCTCGTCACCGAGCCGTTAGCGTTCGTGACCGTCACCGTGTACTGGCCCGAATTGGAGGCCTGGGCGTTCGTGACCGTGTAGCTGGACCCCGTCGCCCCGCCGATCGCGCTCCCGTTGAAATTCCACTGGTACGTGAGCGTCCCCGACCCCGAGGCCGTCACCGAGAAGGTCGCGCTCCCCCCTACGGACGCGTACGCGTCCGTTGGTTGCTCGGTTATGTCCGGAATGGTGCCCGAACCGGGGATGATCCGGCGGATGGTGCAGTTCAACGAGTCGGCGACGTAGACGACGCCCTCGGGATCGATTGTGACGTCCCCCGGGGCGTCGAACCGCGCGTTGCCCGGCAGGCCGTCAACGCCGCCCGCATCCCCGGCGACACCCGCGATCGTGATCACGTAGCCTGAGGGGTTTATCTTACGAATCGTGCTGTTTGCGTTGTCGGCGACATAGACGTTGCCCGCGTTGTCCACGCCGACGCCCGCGGGGCCGCTGAAGGCGGCCGCGCTCCCCGTCCCGTCGGAGCTGCCGGCAACCCCGGGCTGGCCCGCGAGGGTGGTCACGACGCCTGCGGGGGTTATCTTGCGCACGGTGTTGTTGCCGAAGTCGGCGACGTAGACGTTGCCCGACCCGTCCACGGCTATCCCGGTCGGGTCGTTGAACTGAGCGGCGGTGCCCGTTCCGTCCGCGCTGCCGGGGGTCATTGCCGTTCCCGCAAGGGTGGTCACGACTCCGGCCGGGGTAACCTTGCGGATCACATCCCCCTTTCCGTCCGCCACGTAGATGTTGCCGGCGCTGTCGACGGCGAGGTTCTCCGGGTCATAAAACAAGGCCTTCGCGCCTGTCCCGTCGTTCTCGCTCTGCACGCCCGCCACGCCAGCCAGGGTGGATACCACTCCCCCCGAGATCTTCCGGATCGTGTAGTTGCCGGAATCGGCGACATAGAGGTTCCCCGCCGAATCTGGGGCGACGCCACCGACCGCGTTGAAGAGCGCCGTGGCCACGGGCCCGTCGGTGCTTCCGCTTGTCCCGGCACTGCCGGCCACCGTGGTGACGACGCCTGCCGACGTCACCTTGCGGATGGTGTAGCTGCTCGAATCCGATACGAAGATGTTCCCGTTCGCGTCCGCGCGCACTCCGCCCGGGCTGCTGAACCGGGCGTTCCAGCCGGTTCCGTCCGCATGGCCGCTCGAACCGGGCCAACCCGCGAGCGTCGTCACGCCGTAGGTGTTGACGGTCAGGGTGGCCGGCGCGCTCGTGACGCTGCCCGCGGTATTGGTCACGATGCACCGGAACTGGTCGCCGTTCATCTGGCTTGTCGTATCGCTGACCAGAAGACCCTGGGTTTGGGATCCGCTGTAGGTGCCGCCGTCCGTCACGTCGGCCCACATCGTTGACCCGTAGGGCAGACGCTGCCATTGGTAACTCTGCGGAATGGAACCGGCGACGACGACATAGAACAGGGCCGGCTGGCCCAGGGTGGTGACCCGATCGCCCAGCTGGCCCGCGATGCTCACCGAAGGGCTCGCGGTCAGGGGCTCGGTAATCAACGCGGAAACGACGGGCACCCCGATGCCCGTCAGAAGGTCATAACCTGTGCCCGCGCTGTATGTGCCGTTGCTTCCCTGGGTGATGTCGCGGAAGGGCGCCGTGCCGATCAGGGGGTATATCAGGGGATTAAGGAGGCCGAGCGGCGCGCCACGCTTCTGGTTGATGAGCGTGCAGAAGGCGGACCAGATGGGCGTGGCCCAGCTGGTCCCGCCGATCGTCATCTGCTGCCCGCCGACGTAGACAAACGCCCCGTCGGCCGGATCGGCGGGCCCGGCAACATCGGGCACAAGCCGCATGTCCGTCGACGGCGTGTTGGTGCCGATGCCGTTGCCCACCTGCCATGGTGGGCGGCTGAAGACGGTGCTCACGCCCCCTCCGCTGCCCTCCGTGGCATTGGTCGCCCACGCCGTCTCGCTCGCCACGCTATTGTCCGGGTTGAGGAGGAGCGTCGTGCCGCCAACCCCGGTCACGTCGGGATCCGAGGTCGGAAACGTGACCTGGGCGACGCCCTCCGCGATTGCGGCGGTGTCGCCCGAAGCGCTGAGGACGGTGACCCCCGCACTGGCAAGATTGGCCATGTACTGGGCCTCGAGGATCAGGTAGTCCTTTGGAACATCGAGTTCATTGCCCCCAATGCAGATGTTGAGCACGTGCAGGGACGGCTGGGTCTTAAGGTCGGCGTATACCTGCTGGAGGATCTCGTCGTTCTCGGCGGGATCATTCGCGCTGGCGCCGTAGATCCTGATCTTCGCCCCCGGCGCCAGCGCGCTGGTCCACTCCACATCAAGCGTCGCTTCGTCAACCGAGTTCTGGTCGGGGGAACTGGCAGGACCTCCCGCAATGGGGACCTGTTCTATGTTGGCCGCCGACTGGCCCGTAATCCCTGTCGCGCTCCAGAACTGCGTCAGGTCGGTCTGCTGGGGAAATGCCAGAGCGTAAATCGCAATGGTCTGACCCGCGCCCGTCACGCCCAGGTTGGTCGCATTGTAGGCGGTCAATATCTGTGCCGGAAAATAAGTGGTGAACTCCTTGGCGTTCGCACGAAGCGCCCTCGGCGCGATAAGCGCGTGGCGCTTGATGTGGGGCTGGAGCCCGTGGATGCCGAGCACGATCGCGGACATGTCCGCAGGCAGGCTCGGGGCGGTCACGGCGGACGTGTATTCACTGTCTCCCTCGACGGCGACGCGCGCGAACGTCACCCCGAACGCCCGGGCGACCGCATCGACCGGGCCCCGCCCGAAGACCGCAAGGTGGTTCTCGTCGGTCCGCGTGATCTCAAGGCCCTGCGCCTTGAGCCACTGGACGAGCCTCTCGTGGTCGGCGGCCAGCGGAAAATACCGCACCACCTTCTCCGAATCCGAAATCAGTTCACCCCGGGCGATCCGCGCCTGCATCTCGTCGAAACTGCGCATGCGCAGGGCCACCTCGAACGTCATGCTCGCGGCGCGCTCGTCGGCGCTCAACACCGTCCGCGAAACGGCCGCTGCGTGCCGTGCGCCGGTGGGCGCCGACGGGATCGCCTTGATGCTGCCCGGGAACTCGGTCCTGTCCGGACTGACGGTCGCCGCGTGCACGCTCAAGCAGCACAGTGCGGCGGAAAACAGGAGGAGCAGCCGGGGATGGTTTCCGCTCACAAGGGACATAAAGGGTATCCGACCGGGTTAACGGGCTGAGGTTTCTCGGGAAAGCAGATCTTCGTTACAGTTTTTGCATGGTATCCGACGCCCCGGAGTGCGCACCGGTTTCCGCACGATCCCATTTCCACCGCTCGGGTCCCGCCCTTCCAGACAAATCGCCTGGGTTACCACCTTGAGAACGCGGCGCGGCCGCGCAAACCGGGCTGGGCACCGTGCGGGGCACTGACGACACCGCCGAATCTCGGACGGGGTTCTCCATCATGGAGCATTTTTGTGTTTACAACCGTAAACAATTATGCGTTTACAACTGTAAATGAAAGTGCCACGCATTTCCGAGGCCGAATGGGAGGTGATGAAGGTGATCTGGCCGAATCCCCCGTGCTCCGCCCATGAAGTCGTGGCCGCGCTCGCCCCTTCGAAGGCGTGGAGCGTGGGGACGATCAAGACGCTCCTCAACCGGCTTCACTCGAAGGGGGCGCTCAGGTTCGAAAAGGTCGGGAAATCCTATCGGTACCATCCGGTCGTCACGGAGGAGCAGCTCCGCGCCGTTGAGACGGAATCCTTCGTCGACCGCGTCTTCGACGGCTCGCTCTCGCCTATGATCGCGCACTTCGCCCGCATGCGGATGCTGAGCGACCAGGACCTCGATGAACTGGAGCGGATCCTGAGGGAAGGCAGGAAGCGGCCATGATTCTCCTCACTGAACTCACGTTGCGCGGCTCGGTGGCGGCGCTCGCGGTCATCGTATTCGACCGGAGCCTTGCCGGCTGGATCGGCGGACCGTCACGGCGCTTCATGTGGTGCCTGGTGCCGCTGGCCTTCCTTGTCCCGCTGCACATTCCCGTCTTTTCGGCGCTCGGACGCCTGCCTCCTGTGGTCGCGGCCGCCTTCGAGGCGCCGATGCTGCCTGCGCCGGCCGTTTCGGTCTCCGGCAACGCCGCCGTGAGGAACCTAAGCCTGGCAACGGGCGTCTGGCTGGTCGGCGCACTCTCCTACGCGGCGCTTGTGCTGGTCCAGACCGCCCGCGCCTCGCGCCGCTGGTCCCGCGAGCGCCTCTCCACGGACCACTCGCTCCTGGAGCTTCTGGAGGACTGCAAGGCTGAGACAGGCGTGACCGTTCCAATTGGTCTGGTCGTCTCGGGCTCGGTCCCGTCCCCCGCTATCATGGGGTGGCTGCGCCCGCGCATTCTCATCCCGGCGTCGCTGGCGACATCGGCTCCGGCCGATCTTCGGCCGATCCTCCTGCACGAGCTCGCCCACTTCCGGTGGTTTGACGTTCCCTTCAACTGGCTGCTGACCCTCGTGCGCTCTCTCCACTGGTTCAATCCCCTCGCCCACCTCGGGGCGGTCGCATGGGCTCACTTCCGCGAGGAGGCCGCAGACGAGGCGGTCGTGAGGCTCATGCGGGATTGCACCGGCCGGGCCTACGGCGACGCGCTGGTGCGCGCGCTGCGCCAGTGCCGGCACGCCGCGGTGCCGTTCGGCGCAATGGCCATTGTCGAGTCGGTCCATCACCTCAAACGGAGAATAACCATGATCAAGCGTTACCATGACAAGTCACCGCGTATCCTGCTGGCGGGATTCGCCTCAATCGTGCTGGCGGCGGTAGTCTGCTCCATATCTGTACGGGCCGCCGACACGGCTCCGTCCGACCTGAAGGCGGCAGCGCTTGCGAGTGCCCAGACGTGGCTGCTGGGGATCGACGGAGGCCAGTACAAGCAGAGCTGGAAGGACGCATCGACCGCATTCCAGAAGCAGGTGACTGCGGATCAGTGGGAGGGAATGCTGAAAAGCGCCCGCGAACCCCTCGGCAAATGCAATCAGCGCAAAGAGGTCTCTGCGGCCCTTCAAAAGGACCCGCCGACTCCCAACGGAGTTCTCAAAGGCGAATTCGTGATCATGCAATTTGATTCCTCCTTCGAGAACCTGAAGAGCGCGGGCGAAACCGTCACCTTCACCAAGGAGGAAGACGGTTCCTGGAAAGCCGCCGGCTACTACATTCATCCGAGGTGAGCCCCGCCACGGGGCGCTCCGGCAGGCCGCTGCAGGCGGAGTCGGGCGCCCCAGGGCGCTCATCCCTTGAGCGCGCCCGCCGCTATCCCGCGCACGATCTGGCGCTGGAGCGCAAGGTAGACGGTAAGGATCGGGAGCGTGACTAAGACGATTCCCGCGAAGAGCATCCCGTATTCGGTCCGGTACTCGGCGGCGATGGAGAGGTTGGCGAGCCCGAGCGGAAGCGTGCGGGCCGTCTGCCACGTGTCTCCGTTCACCAGCATGAACGCATAGAAATACTCCCTCCACACCCCTATGAACTGAAAGATCGCGACCGTCACGAGGCCCGGCCTGGCCAGCGGCAGGAGCACCCTCCAGAAGGCGGAGAATTCCCCGCACCCGTCGACGACGGCAGCCTCGTACAGGGACCGCGGCAGCGACCGGAAGAACCCGGCTAGGATGAAGATGGCGAACGGCAGCCCGTTCGCGGTGTAGACCAGGATAAGCCCGATGCGCGAATTGAGGAGGCCAAGCGCCCGGAGCTCGAAGAAGAGCGGCACGACCGCGAGCTGCGCCGGGATCGTGAGCCCCGCCATCATGAGCCCGAAGACGACCCGGCCCGCCGGGTGTGAGAACCGGGCCAGCGCGTACGCCGCCATCGCGCCCAGTGAGACGATAAGCGCCACCGAGGCGCCCGTCACGACGACCGAGTTCATGAAATACCCGCCAAAATGCGCGCCGCTCCAGGCGCGCGCGTAGTTGTCCGTGCGCAGGTCCGACGCCGAGGGAAGAGCGAACGTGTTGCGGAAGATGGCGTCGTCCGGCTTGAGCGACGAATACGCGACCCAGACCATCGGGAACACGAGCCATGCCGAGTATCCGAGCAGGGCCGCAAAGGCCACCGACCTGGAAAAGCGGCGTGTGCGGCCGGGATCCGTCATCGGCGTCATGAGTCCACGGGCTCGCTCCTCATCCCGCGCAGGACGGCCGCGCTGCCCAGCAGGACCAGCGCGCAGAGGATGACCGCTAGGGCGGCGGCCCTGCCCATATCAAAATCCTTGAACATCGTCGTTACCAGCAGCGTGCCGAGGGTACTCACCGAAGCCGACGGGTCCTGGGACGTGAGCAGCCACACCATCTCGAAGGCGTTCAGCCCCGCAATGACCAGAAACACCGCGGAGATCGCGAGCACCTCCCGGATCATCGGAAGGGTGATCGAGAGGAACTGCATCCAGCCCGGCGCGCCGTCGATATCCGCCGCCTCGTACAGCTGGGGGTCTATTCCCTCCATGGCGGCCAGATATAGGATGAGGTTGAAGCCGCAGGCCATCCAGATGTAGATCGGGATGAGCGCGGCGTAGAGGTTCCCCTCCGAGAGCCACGGGTAGTCCGCGAACGATCGGAGCCAGTCCCAGTGCAGCATCCCGCCGAGTCCGACCAGGCCCGCGTTCACGAGGCCGCCGTGGGGCTGGTAGGCGTT
>Ga0224533_1000050_pt1 | contig 14638 bp, 9 predicted proteins | sample 714E11014metaG_FD_172018 | JGI IMG/M metagenome (GOLD analysis project Ga0224533, IMG submission 172018) | Peat soil microbial communities from Stordalen Mire, Sweden - 717 E1 10-14 | ecosystem: Environmental > Terrestrial > Soil > Wetlands > Peat | place: Sweden: Norrbotten County, Stordalen... | reverse complement strand
GCCGTACCAATAGGTGACCGACCCATAGTGCTCGTCGGACTCATTGGTGCCCCCGTGCTCGAGGCAGATCACGGCATTCCTGCCGAACGGCATCATGTCGGCCAGGAGAAACCGGTACGCCGACTCGACCTCGTCCTCGGCGCACTTGGCCGTGGCCGGGTCGCGTGCGCCAACGGGATGACCCGCGAAGGCAAGCGTCATGTTGCGTCCGCCCCAATAATCGCCGCCGCCGCCCCATTCCTCGGTTCCGGTTCCCTGGCCCTGCGGGCTGCGGCTGTCGTCGAAGAAGAACCGCGGGTCGCCCTCAAGCGTGTCCAGGTTCGCGCGGTCGGAGAAGACGAAGGACGTGCCCACAAAGCTGCCCGACCAATCCCCCCCGCCCTCGGCCTTGCGCGTGTCCAGGAGAACCAGGTCCCTGCCGCGCTCGGGGACGCCGTGGTCGCGGTAGCTCGCGTGGAAGTATCCGACTTGGTTCGGAGCCTCGTCCAGGGGCTGGAGGCGCAGGCCCCAGCGCAGGTCGCGCACGCCCGCGCTTCCATTTCCGCGAAGCTCGATTCTTGCGGATCGGAAGAACGGCATCGGGAAATAGCACGCAAGGTGCGCCCGCCCAGAATCGAAGCGAATGCTGACCGGGAAGGCCTTGACCAGGTATTCGCGGTTGTCGCGGTTGTAGAGGGTGCCGGCTCCGAAGAAGAGCGCCACGGGGGCATCCACGGACGGCTCGGCTCTCCCGTCCCACGTCATGACGAGGCGCATGCGCCCGAGGGCCAATGCATCCCTGCGAGGAACGGACAGGTCCAATGCCCTGACGGTCTCCCCGCGATCGGTCCGATCGTCGAGGACCACGGCGACGTCACCCGGTCCAAGCGCCGCCACGCGGCCCTGCCTTTCCTCGATTCCGACGCGCCTGCCGTAGGGCGTGCCGGGCCGGGGCGCGATGTCCGTTCCCGCTCGGCCTACCAGGTCCAGCACATCCTTATCGATCGGCGCCGACTCATCCCACGACGCAATCGGCCGTGAAAGCGCCGCGCCGCCGACGTACTGGTCATAAATGTAATAACCCGTCCCGTAATGCGTCCGGCCGTAGGCCATCCGGAAGGATCTCTCGAACGGGATCGGAACCCATGACAAATCGGCGCCCATTGTCGTCGACCAGGTGAGCGCGAGGGGAAGGGGGAATGCCGAGGTCGGCAGGAATACCGAGCCGTCGACCGGCTTTTCCGGATTCCCGGTCGAGGACTCGCCCAGGACGTGGTGGGCTCCGTCCACCATATAGTGCCACGGGCTGCCGTGCCAGTGGTTATAGCGGGTGAAATAGAGGACTCCGGGCCCCTCGACATCGAGCGTCACATTGAAATCATCCGCCAATTGGAAGAGAAAGTGGCTGGAATCGGCCCCCTCGTTGCCCCCTGTGCGGTCGTAGGTGCTTCGCATGTAGGCACGCGCGCCGATCCTCTGGCTCGGCCATTGATCCCACATGCGGTAGCAATCGAGCCCGACGGGTATCACCGGCGGGCAGTCGCCAGCCGCCTGCGCCCCGAACATCGGCGCGCCCGTAACCAGCAGTGCCGCGAAAACGAGGGTGGCCGCCGGTCCGGTCGATCTTCTGCCGTGGGGAGTTGCTCTCATGAGTGCCCGCCGTGGCCACCAATCTCGGCCGGTACCCCAATCCAGCAAGCAGCATTTGCGCGTGCATGCATGTCTAGGGAGCCACCCCACGGCTGTCTGATCAGAACCCGTTGATTTCGAGCTGAATGGGAATATCAAACGGTTCATTCGTTGTATCATGTTTCGCAAGCAGTTCAATCAGAGGCACTTTCTCCAAGCAGGAGAGGCTGACGACTTGCAGAACTTGGTGCAGGCTTTGACGGAGCGCATTTTCCTTCTTCGCGATGGCCACCAAGAGGTAGGCGCAGATCGCGGTCCAGACCTGGACACGCACGCCGTTGGGGTCGTTGCTGAAGAAACCGCGCAGGCGAAGGTGCTGCTTGATCCAGCGGAAGAACAACTGTCGGGTAAGGAGCTGGCGCGGTGCCTTGCGGTCCGTTTCCAGCCCCTCCCCATAGGAACTGCTCGTGAAGTTTTCCCTCAAGCAGCTCGCCCGGCGGGCTTCTCCGGGAGGGTTATGTGTCGGTTCGGTCATGACAGCCGCTTTCACGGACCACGCTCCACGCCCGGGAGGGGACGGATTGTCCAATCCCAGTACAGTCCGAGGACCTCGTAGAGGTAGACGTTAGTCCACCGCTGCCATCCGATGCTACTTTTATGTCGTCGCGCACGCCGCGTGAGCAAGGTTCGGACCTTCATCTCCATGTAGTCGCGCACTTCTGCGAAGGCGCGGCTGGAATGGCCCACTCGGAAGTAGGTTACCCATCCGGCCACCTTGGCGTTGATCTTCTCGATGATCTGCTTGGCAGGCATAGCCCCGCTGCGTTGGATCACCTCGCGGATCTCGTCTTTGATGGCTTTCCGGGCCTTCTTCTTCGGGGTCATTAGGATGAAGTATCCGGTCGTCCCCTTGTCTTGCTTGCGTACCCGACGGATGTCGAACCCCAGGTATCCGAAGGCTTCCCCGTTCAGCGTGTTGACCACCTTGGTTTTCTCTCGATTCAGGCTCACCCCGAGTGGAGTCAGCGCTTCTTCAAGCCGCTGGAGGGCGCGCTCGGCCCAACCGCGTTTGGTGTGATGTCCGCTGACGGTGATGACAATATCATCGGCGAACCGATGATAGTTCACCGCCTCGTAGGATCCCTGCGCCGTCTTGCAGCGTATCGCATCGAACATCCAGTCGACCTCGTTCAGGTAGATATTCGCCGCGAGCGGGCTGAAGGGAGAGCCTTGGGGCACTCCGATGTCTCCGCTGACTTTGATGACCTGCTTGACGAGGTGCATGACCTCAGGGTCCTGGACCCGTTTTGCGATCTTATCCAGGAGGACCGAGTGCCGGATCGTATCGAAAAATTTCGATAGATCGACGTCGATCACCGTGGACATCCGCCGCAATACACTTCGCCTGACTTGCGCCAGAGCTTGGTGCTGCGAACGTTTCGGTCTGAACCCGTAGGAGTTCGGGCAGAAGTCAGCCTCGAAGATCGCTTCGAGGATTTGCTTCAGGGCTCCCTGCACCACGCGGTCGCGGATACACGGAATCTGGAGCGTCCTGACCTTGCCATTGTCCTTCGGTATCTCGACCTTTCGGTTCATCTTGGGTCGATACCTGCCTGTGAGCAGGTCTTCCCGGATGGCTTCCAGGAACTGGGTCGCACCCGCGGCTTCGATGTCCGAGAAACTCTGGCCATCGATTCCCGGCGCTCCCCCGTTGCTCTTGGCTATCCGGTACGCTTCCTCGAGAGTCTGCACCTTCGCTACGTGCACGAATAACCCCCAGAAGCGATGCGTCCTGTCCGACTTCGCCTTCCGGTATATCCGTCGTCTCAGCTCCTGCAGATCAATGGGTGTCTTTATCATCTCACCCCTGCCTCGCTTCAACGAGCGTCATACCCACCGGTCCGGGCCCTTCCCTCCTGGCGCGTTTTGCTGCACGCCCATCAACGGTACTACGACCCGATCCGTCACCCTGATGCCTGCACCGGCATTTCCCACTCACGGTTATAGCCAGCGCCTCTTCGGCGGAATTTCTCCGCCGGACATCGAGGGCTTCTCCAGTTTCCACGTCTTCATTCGTACCCTGTCGTCGCTGATACCCCGCCGGTGAGCGCCGTCGCATCGGACTCGTTTCGATCGGCACTTGCTGCTTTCGCATGTTATCGACCATCTCAGCCACCGGAACTGCGTGTGACGAGGCTACTTCTGCGTTCATTCGACTTACAACCGGGTACTTTGCGCACTCCCCTTTCGAGAGCATGTTGCTGGAGGGCTTCACCGCTGTGCTCTCACGCAACGGTGCCTCCCGCGCTACGGGACCTGAGTCTATTGGTCCCGGTCGGACTTTCACCGACTTGAAGACGTGTCCTTGTCTGGACACGCCGATCTGCCAGCGACGGCGGTAGATCTCGGCGATCGTGAGCGCCGGCAGATGAAAGGCGTTCGTCAGGAACACGAGCGAGAGACCGCTTTCCGCATCGAAGTAGCGGATACGCCGAAGGGTCTCGGGGTAGTGCTCGCGACTCTTCCTGAAGTTGAGGCGGATCGTCTGGTCGCACCTCACTCCGGTTGTCTTGTCTACCTTCCTGGACTCGACGACATAGAAGCGCAGGTTGCATTTGCTGCGGATCACAAAGAAGGCCTTCGCGGCATGAAGCCGATGCAGCCTCTGGAAATCCATGTAGCCTCGGTCGATCACATAGAAGCTGTCCGGCTGGACTGGGATCTCGTCGAGGGAAGCGACCTCGTGCCGGCTCCCTTCGTGAATGCTGGCGAAGACCGGGATGTCCGTCCTGAGATCGAGCAGCACGTTGAGCTTCACAGCCGCATGAGTGCTCTGCCACCGCGCCCATGGGAAGAGTGCCAGGCTCAGCTCGATCAGGGTCGCATCCAAAGCGAACAGGCCGAACGGCAAATCCGGCTCCGGAGGCTGATCGACGTACAAACGATGAGCTCGGCGCATCAAGACCGCTGCGACTTCCGCGAACACGTGCCAGTCTCGCTGGGTGTTTGCATACGCGAGATTGCAGCGCTTGACCTTGCCCCGAATGCCGGAGTGGTAAAGCAGTTGGCGACGCGCCTCCAAGCAGGCCTCGATGTCGCGCAGGCTCTCGCGATATGTCAGCTGCGCAAAAACCATCGTCGCGAAATGATCGTACGCGGAGATCGCAGACGGCGTCCGCCGCATCGGGTGGCGAGCGGCGCAGCGCGCGAACTCCTTCGCGTCCAGACCTCCGAGAACCTGCGCCAACACCGTTGTTCGGTAGCTCATCGGGCCAAAATGGCCTCATAAAGGTCGGCGAAAACACTAATCGAGGACACATCGGAAACTCCGTAAAATACGGTCGTTTAATCTCTAACAAACTTTGTGAAGCTCCTTAATCAGACAGCCGTGGGAGCCACCCCCAAGATGCCGCGGCCTTGCCGGCCCGCTGACTCCAAGGCACGATCCCCTAAGGCCTCCAAAGAGAGATTCGATCTTGAATCTTGAGGACTCGGTGAGGGGGAGCCGTAACCGGATTGCCGGGCGCGACCTTGTTGCATAGTGCCTCCATGATGAAATCGAATCGCTGGAAGGCCGGCCGACGGTGGCTCGCGGGAACGGCGGCGGCGTTGCTCGGGCCCGCAGCGGTCGCGGGGGCGGCGGAGCCGCCCGAGGTGGCGCCCCCTCCGCCGCTGATTCCGGTGGAGGACTTTGCCCGGGCGCCCCAATACCTCGATATGCAGCTGTCTCCCGACGGCACCTGCATCGCCTTCCGGACATACCAGAACGAGAGCTCCGGCCTGGGGTTCTTCTCCATCGATAAGATGAAGGCCGAGGAGATGATGTGGGGCGAAAAGGGGTTCTCCGTCGCGGGCAAGAACAACGCCGTCTTCGGCTATCAATGGGTCAGCCCCAACCGCGTGCTCGCCACTACGGCGCTCGGATGGGCCGGGACCAACAGCGATTTCTCCTACTTCAAATACCTGACCGGCTGGGGGCGATGGAGCGAGGAGCGGGAGCGCCCGGGCATCGCCTCCTCGATGGAATTCTACCCGATTGGGATCGTGCCGGACGGCCGGCTGGACGCCCGGAGCGTGCTGGTAACAAACACGCCTGACATCTCCAACGCCGAGTTCCGGCCCGATGTGCTCGAGATGAATACCGTGGATGGGAGCTTTCGCCTCGTGGAGAAAAACCCCGGCAACGTGCGGAGCTGGGGCGCCGACTGGGACGGTAATATCCGCTTCGGACTGATCAGCGACGGCGTGAGCAGCCGGTTGATCTACCGCGCCGCGCCGAGTCAGCCCTGGGGCCCGGCGGTCGACTTTGGCCGCGACACAGTCTCCTCCGAGATCGCCGGTCTTGACGCCGACAACCGCACACTCTTCGTCTTCAAGCCGTCGCCGGACGGACGCAAGGCGCTCTATGCCTTCGACCTGCAGGACCGGAAGTTCAGCGGCACGCTCTTTCAGCACAAGAAGTACGATGTCGCCGCTGCCGTCTTCTCACCCAAGCACCGGCGGCTGCTCGGCGTGCGCTACAACACTGAAAAACCGCGGCAGTACTGGTTTGCCCCCGATTTTACCAGGCTGCAGGACGAACTCGACAAGGCCAATCCCAGCCTCGTGCACGAGATCGTAGACATGGACCTGGACGTGAAGAAAGTCCTCGTGTTCTCGCATTCGGCGCGCGAACCGGGGTACTACACCCTGATCAATCTGGAGACGGGCAAGCTGCTCCGCGTGGCAAAGACGCGGCAGTGGCTCAAGCCAGAGGCCATGGCCGAGATGTACCCGGTCAAGTGCATGGCCCGCGATGGGCTGGAGCTGAACGGCTACGTCACCCTGCCTCTGGGTCGCGGGAAGAAGAACCTGCCGATGGTCACCTTTGTGCACGGCGGACCCTTCGGGCCACGCGATGTCTGGGGTTTCGACCCCATCGTGCAGTTTCTGGCAAACCGAGGCTACGCCGTGCTGCAGGTCAACTACCGCGGATCCGGGGGCTATGGCGACGCATTCTACCTCAAAGGCCGGCAGGAGGTCGGCGGCGCCATCCAGGACGACATCGAGGATATGACCCGGTGGGCTGTCCAGCAGGGCGTAGCCGACCCCAATCGGCTGGCCATCATGGGCGCCAGCTACGGCGGCTACAGCGCGCTCTTCGCCCTCGCCCATACTCCCGATCTGTACCGATGCGGTGTCGCGTGCGCGGCCGTGAGCGATTGGCTCACCCTCTTAAAATCCGCGGATCAGTACGCTGCGTACTCACGTGACGCTTTGCGCTTCTGGGCCGCAGTGCTCGGCGACATGAACGATGAAAAACAGCGCCAGCGCCTCATAGCCGCCTCCCCCGTTACACTTGCCGCGCACGTCAAGGCGCCGCTGTTCATCATGCATGGCGAGGACGATACCACAGTGCCGATCGGCCAGGCCTATGAGATGGCGGCCGCGTTGAAGAAGGCCGGCCACGCCCCCGAGACCCTTTACCTCGACCGGGTTGGCCACTGGTGGCCCGCGAACAAGCGGGGTGTCGTTTTCCTCGAGCGGCTCGAGGCCTTCCTTGCGGCCAACCTAGGGAAATGAGGCGCCGCCGCCAGGGAAGGGGGAGGTCGGGCGCCACAAGTTGTCGCACGCGTCGACCACCGCCCCATGTCGTTTTGCGACGCCGAGAAGCGATTTCACCAGATTTGTAGGCTTGCCTTCGGCGCGCATGGTGTTCAAATGAACGCCGATCAATCGAACGCTTTCTGGCACCGCCCTAAAACCCGCACGACAATGGACCCGGCAAACAAGATCATCTACGTTGAGTTTCACGCCTCGGAGCTCGAGAAAACAAAGGGGTTCTTCGAAAAGGTGTTCGGATGGACCTTCACGGACTACGGCCCCGACTACACGGCGTTCACCGACGGGCAGATCGGCGGGGGCTTCTTCCGCTCCGACAAGCACGCGCTGTACTCCACCGGGAGCGGCCTGGTCGTCATCTTCCATCCGCGCCTTGAGGAGACCCTCAAGCGGGTCGTCGAGCACGGCGGCAAGATCACTCAGGAGATCTTCTCGTACCCGGGCGGCCGCCGGTTCCATTTCACGGAGCCGAGCGGCAATGAGCTGTCCGTCTGTTCCGACCCCTGACCCCCATGATGACTGAGAGACAGGAGCAGATCCTCGACTTCATCCGGGAGTTCCAGCGGGAGAAGGGCGTGCCGCCGTCCTCGCGGGAGATCCAGCGCAGGTTCCGCCTCGCCAGCCAGTCGACCGTGATCGGGCACCTGCGGGCCCTCGCGAACAAGGGGCAGATCGAGCAGCTGGCGGGACGCACCTGGGGGCTCAGGGCCTCCGCGGTGCAGGCGCAGCTCTTCGAGATGCCGGTCTTCGGCTCGATCCCGGCCGGGCTGCCCGCGATGCAGGAGCAGACGCCCGACGAGACCCTTGCCATCAATCCCTCCGTCTTCGGCGTGCGCCGGCGTGGCCCGCACCAGGTGTGGGCGCTGCGCGTCCACGGCGACTCGATGGTCGGCGCCCACATCCTGGACGGCGACCTGGCGGTGCTCGAGCGGCGCGAGCCCCGCGACGGGGACATCATCGCGGCGCTCGTGGACGAGACCACGACGACGCTCAAGCGGCTCGTGCACGTGCGCGGGCGCGCCGTGCTGCGCGCGGCGAACAGGCGCTACCGCGACATCGTGCCCGAGCACCGGCTGGAGTCGCAGGGCGTGCTGGTGGGCCTGATCCGCCGAGGCGTCACCCTCGCGGGTTAAGAAGCATGAATGCAGGTGTCCGGCCCCTCCCAAACCGTCTCCGCCCTGCGGTCGCTTCTTGCCGCGCGCTTCCCGGAAAGGACCCGGAGGCCCTGCGGCGGCGTGTCCGCCGCGGTCCGGTCGGTTGATGACGCGCTCGGGGGCGGGCTGCCGGCGGGGTGCCTGACGGAGCTCGTCTCCGCGGTCCCAAGCGGCGGCGGGCAGACGGTGATCGCCGGGCTGCTTTCGGCGACCCAGGAGGCCCGGCAGCGGATCGCGCTTGTCGACGGGTCGGACGGCTTCGCGCCCGAGGCGGTGCCGGCCGACGTGCTGCGCCACCTCGTGTGGGTGCGCTGCCGCGCGCCCGAGGAAGCCCTTGCCGCTGCGGACATCCTTGTGCGCGACGGCAACTATGCCGCGGTCGTCCTCGACCTGCGCGGCTGCGCGGAGCGCGTCCTGCGCCGGACCCCCGCCTCCAGCTGGTACCGGCTGCAGCGGGCCGCGGAGGGGGGCACCGTGGCCGTCCTTGTCCAGACCCCCTCGGCCCTGGTGCCCGCGGTCCCCTGGCGGCTCGTCCTCGACACCCCCCTGTCCCTGTCGGACGCAGGCGCGCCGCGGCGCGCCGTGGCCGCCCGGCTCGCCGTGCGGGCCGAGCGCAGCCACGCCCAGGCAGAGGAGCGTCTGGCCGGGTGACCTACGCCGTCCTCATCGTTCCGGACTTCGCCCTGCACGCCCTATGCAGGAGCGATCCCTCGCTCCGCGGGCGCGCCGTGGCCCTGGTGGCGGGCGAGGGGCGCAGGGCACGGGTCACGGAGGCCTCGCCCGAGGCGCGCGGCGTCGGGCCCGGGCTCGCGGCGACGCTGGCCATGTCCCGCTGCCCGGGGATCGCGCTCAAGCCGCGCGACCCTGGGGCGGAGGTCGAGGCCCACCGGCTTCTCGTCGCGGCGGCGTTCACGCTTGCGCCGCGCGTCGAGTCGACCGGCGCCGGGTGCTGCACCGTCGACCTGCGCGGGGCGGACCGGGCGCGCACGGAGGCGCTCATGCGGCTGCGGGTCGCCGAGCTGGCCCAGGCGGGGCTGCCGCTGCGGATCGGCGCCGGAGCGACGCCGCTCCTCGCCTCGTACGCCGCGCGGTGCGCCGGGCCCGTCCTCATCGTCGACGACCCGGAGGGTTTCCTCCGGCCGCTGCCCCTTTCGTTCGCGGAACCGACGCCCGGGCAGCAGGAGATCCTCAGGGGTTGGGGGATCGGGACCCTGGGGGCGCTGACCGCGCTGCCGAAGGCGGAGGTCGGCAGGCGCATGGGCGCCGAGGGGGCGCTCCTCTGGGAGCGTGCCGCGGGGCAGTCGGAGCGCGTGCTGCGCCTTGTCGAGCCCGCGAGGAGCTTCGCGGCCGAGTGGGCCTATGAGCCCCCGGTCGAGTCGATAGAGCCCCTGTTCTTCAAGCTGCGGCGGTTCGCCGAGCGGATCGCGCTCGAGCTCCGGGGGGCCGGCTTCGTCGCCGAGAAGCTCTCCCTCACGCTGCTCCTCGAGGACGGCACCGACTACCGCCGCGAATTCCGGCTGCCGGAGCCGGGTGCGAACGTGGAGGGGTGGCTGCGCGTCCTCAATTCCCACCTCGCGGCGGTGCGCACCGACGCGAGGATAGCGGGCGCGCGGCTGGTCGCGGCCCCGGCGCGCCCGCCCGAGAGGCAGGAGGGCCTGTTCGACGCCGGCCTCAAGGACCCGGCCGCGTTCTGGGAGAACCTGGCGCGCGTCGCCGCGATCGTGGGCGACGACCGGGTCGGCACGCCCGCGCCGCTCGACACCCACCGGCCGGACGCCTTCGTGATGGAGAGGCCCGCCGAGGCCGTGGCGCCCCCCGCGTCGGCGCCGGTGCACTCCGCGTGCGGGCCCACGCTGCGCCGCTTTCGCCCGCCGTGGCCCGTGCGCGTCGCCTGCGAGGGGGGCCTGCCCGCCCGGCTGGAGGGGGGGCGCCTCGAGGGCCGGGTGCGCGCGGCGCTCGGCCCGTGGCTCGCCGCGGGCGACTGGTGGAGGCCCGAGGCGTGGGCGGTCGAGACCTGGCAGGTCGAGCTCGCCGCGGGCGGCGTCTACCAGCTCGCCCGCTCGGGGGCCGGCTGGTGCGTCGAGGGGATGCTGGACTAGGCCGCCCATGGCCTACGTCGAACTCCACGCGCGCAGCGCGTTCTCGTTCCTGCGCGCCGGATCGCTTCCGGAGGCCCTCGTCGCCGAGGCCGGGCGGCTGGGGATGCCGGCCCTGGCGCTCTGCGACCGCGACGGGGTGTACGGGGCCGTGCGGCTCCACATGTCGGGGAAGGAGGCGGGTGTGCGGGCGCTCGTCGGCTCCGAGCTCACGATGGAGGACGGCAGCGTCGTGCCGGTCCTGGTCGCCACGCGGGCGGGCTACCGGGGCCTGTGCGGCCTCTTGACCACGGCGCACCTGCGCGCGGAGAAGGGCGAGGGCCGCGTCTGCTGGGGCGAGCTTGCCGGGGCGCGCGAGGGCTTGATCGCCCTCACCGGGGACGAGGAGGGCCCCGTGCGGCGCGCGTGGCTTGAGCGCGGGCCGGCCGCCGCGGCCGAGGCGGGCGCGAGGCTCGCGGAGATCTTCGGCCCGGACGCGCTCTACGTCGAGGTCCAGCGCCACCGCATCCCCGGCGAGGAGCGCGGGAACGCCTTCCTGGTCGACTGGGCGCGCTCCGCGCGGCTGCCGCTTCTCGCCACCAACGGGGTCCTCCAGGCAACGCCGGAGTCGGCCGGCGTCGTCGACGTGTTCACGTGCCTGCGCCACCACACGACGCTCGACGCCGCGGGCCGGCGGCTCGCCTTCAACCGAGAGCGCCACCTGAAGGGCGGCCGCGAGATGGAGGGGCTGTTCGGGGACCTGCCGGAGGCGGTCGCGAACGCGGGGGCGCTTGCGGAGCGGCTCGACTTCACGCTGGCCAACCTGGGGTACCGGTTCCCCGACCACCCGGTGCCCGCCGGCGAGTCCCAGGACTCGTTCCTGAGGAAGATGACGTACTTCGGGGCCCAGCAGCGCTACGGCAGCGTGGTGGGCGAGGTGCGCCGCCAGCTCGACCGGGAGCTTGCGCTCATCGCGAAGCTCGGCTTCAGCGGGTACTTCCTGATCGTCTGGGACCTGTGCTCTTTCGCACGCGAGCGCGGGTCGCTCGTCCAGGGGCGCGGGAGCGCCGCCAACAGCGCGGTGTGCTACGCCCTCGGGATCACGGCCGTCGACCCGATCGAGAGCAAGCTGCTCTTCGAGCGGTTCCTGTCGGAGGGGCGCACGGACTGGCCGGACATCGATTTGGACCTTCCCAGCGGCGAGCGGCGCGAGGAGCTCATCCAGGAGGTGTACCGCCGGTACGGCCGCAGGGGCGCGGCGATGACGGCGAACGTGATCACCTACCGGGGCAGGAGCACGATCCGTGAGGTCGGCAAGGTGTTCGGCTTCCCGGACGACGCCCTGGACCGGTTCTCGACCCTCTACCACGGCGGCGACCTGCCCCAGACCCTCGAGCTCGGGGAGCAGCTGCGCATGGCCGGAGTCGCCGACTCGCACCCGAGGCTGCGGGCGCTGATCGAGACCTGCCGCAGGGTGCGCGGCCTGCCGCGCCACCTGGGGCAGCACTCGGGAGGGATGGTGCTCAGCACGGAGGGCCTGGACCGGTTCGTGCCCCTGGAGAACGCGCGGATGCCGGGGCGCTCCGTCCTGCAGTGGGACAAGAGCGACATCGAGGACATGGGGCTGCTCAAGGTGGACCTGCTCGGGCTTGGCATGATGGCCGCGCTCCAGGACGCCGTCGAGATCTGCGCCCAGCGCGGCCAGCCGGTGGACTTGGCGAGGATCCCGAAGGACGACCCCGCGGTCTTCAGGATGATGCAGGAGGCCGACACCATCGGGGTCTTCCAGATCGAGAGCCGGGCGCAGATGTCGACCCTGCCCCGGATGAAGCCGCAGAACTTCTACGACCTCGCGGTCGAGGTCGCGATCATCCGGCCGGGCCCCATCCAGGGGGACGCCGTGAACCCCTACCTAAAGCGGCGCGCCGGGGAGGAGCCCGTGACGTACCCGGACGAGCGGGCGAGGCCCATCCTGGAGCGGACGCTCGGGGTCGTGCTCTTCCAAGAGCAGATCCTGCGGCTCGCGATGGAGCTCGGCGGTTTCACCGCGGCCGAGGCTGACGAGCTCAGGCGGGCCATAGGGTTCACGCGCTCCCAGGAGCGGCTCGACCGGATGAAGGCGCGGCTCGAGGTCGCGTTCAGGAGGAACGGCGTCGACGAGCCGGCCGTGGCGTACCTGATCAAATCGCTCGCGTCGTTCGCGCTCTACGGGTTCCCGGAGTCGCACGCGATCAGCTTCGCGCTGATCGCGTACTCGAGCGTGTGGCTGAAGGTGCACCGGGTCGCCGCGTTCTACGCCTCGCTGATCAACTGCCAGCCCATGGGGTTCTACTCCCCGGCGAGCCTGGTGCAGGACGGCCGGCGCCACGGCGTCACGTTCCTGCCGGTCTGCGTCCAGTCCTCCGACGCGAAGTGCCGCGTCGACTCCGACACCACCGTGCGCCTGGGGCTAAAGAGCGTCCGCGGCGTGCGCGCCGCGGCGCTCGAGTCGATGCTCGCCGCGCGCCGCGAGCGGCCGTTCGCGTCGCTTGCGGACTTCCTGCGGCGCACGGAGTTCAACGCGGCCGAGCGCCGTGTGCTGGCGGGCGCCGGTGCGCTCAACGCGCTCGCGGGCCACCGCAGGTCCGCCTTGTGGAGTGTCGAGGCCTTCCACGGCGGCGACGACCTGTTCGGGCAGGCGGCCGAGGCCGGCGAGGAGGCGCTCTCGCCCCTCGAGCGGATGACGCTCCTCGAGCGGCTGCAGGCCGACTACACCCACCTCGCGCTCACGGCCGGCGCGCACCCGATGAGGCTCGTGCGCCCGATGCTGCACGGGGTCAGGACGGCCGGGGAGCTCGGGGACATCCCGGCGGGGCAGCGCGTGAGGATCTGCGGCTCGGTCATCACCCGCCAGCGGCCGGGGACGGCGAAGGGGTTCTGCTTCATCACCCTGGAGGACGAGACGGGGCTCGCGAACGCGATCGTCCGGCCCCGGCTCTTCGAGGAGGCCCGGCTGGTCATCAACCTCGAGCCCGCGCTCGTCATCACGGGCCGCCTGCAGAACGAGAAGGGCGTGATCCACGTGATGGCGGAGGAGATCGCTGGCATGCCCGACCTGGGGCTCCCCGAGCAGGCGTCGCACGATTTCCGCTGAAAAGGGGGTGCGGGAATCCATGCGGCTTGCTCGTCCGGCGCTTGATATCACGCTCGACCGGCCGCATCTATAGGGAGCGTTCCCCCTGGCGATCGAATCCGCCGAAACTCTCCCAATGAACTACCCCCGTATTCTCGCTGCCGCGTCCCTTCTCGCCCTCGGCGCAGCCGAGGCCAGATCCGCTTCCACGCCCCAGGGGCTGCCGCGGAGCACGCCCGAGGAGCAGGGCGTCTCCGCGTCCGCGATCCTCGGCTTCGTGGAGGGCGCCGAGCAGAAGATCGACGCCCTGCACAGCTTCATGATCCTGCGTCATGGCCATGTCGTGACCGAGGGATGGTGGTCGCCCTATGCGGCCGCCGAGCCCCATGTCCTGTTCTCGCTCAGCAAGAGCTTCACGTCGACGGCGGTCGGACTGGCGGTCTCGGAGGGCAAGCTGAGCCTGGATGACGCGGTGCTTAAGTTCTTCCCCGACGAGGCGCCCGCCTTCCCGAGCAAGAACCTGCAATCCATGCGTGTGCGGGACCTGCTGAGGATGTCGACTGGCCAGCGGGCGGAGGACCTCGGGAGCTTCCCGTTCATGGGGAAGGCCGACCTCGTCAGGACCTTCCTCGAGCTTCCGGTCCCGGACATACCCGGCACCCATTTCGTCTACAACACGGCAGCCACCTACGTGCTGTCGGCCATCGTCCAGAAGGTGACGGGCCAGACTGTGCTGGACTACCTCGGGCCGCGGCTGTTCGAGCCCCTCGGCATCGGAAAGCCGCGCTGGGATGCGAGCGCACAGGGAATCTCCCTCGGGGGATTAGGCCTCAGCCTGCGCACTGAGGACATCGCCCGCTTCGGGCAGCTTTACCTCCAGAAGGGGCGCTGGCAGGACCGCCAGCTGATCCCCGCGGCCTGGGTGGAGGAGGCGACGTCGCTGCAGACTGCGAACGGCAGCGATCCCACGAGCGACTGGAACCAGGGGTACGGCTACCAGTTCTGGCGGTGCCGGCACGGGGTCTACCGGGGCGACGGCGCGTTCGGGCAGTTCTGCTTTGTCCTGCAGCAGTATGACGCGGTGATCG
>Ga0224533_1000047_pt1 | contig 14716 bp, 12 predicted proteins | sample 714E11014metaG_FD_172018 | JGI IMG/M metagenome (GOLD analysis project Ga0224533, IMG submission 172018) | Peat soil microbial communities from Stordalen Mire, Sweden - 717 E1 10-14 | ecosystem: Environmental > Terrestrial > Soil > Wetlands > Peat | place: Sweden: Norrbotten County, Stordalen... | reverse complement strand
CCGACAAGGCCCCCGGCAACACGCTTTCATCGGGATCCGTCGTCCGCCGGGGTGAGGGCAACGGCGTGGTCTTGTTAACCGGGGCGAAGACGTACTTTGGCCGCACCACCGAACTGGTGCAGCGAGCGCGGCCGAAACTCCACATCGACGCGGTGGTGGGCAAGGTCGTCCGTTGGCTCTTCGTCGTCGTCGGCGCATTGCTGGGCGTTGTGGTCGTGCTGTCTTTGGTCCGCGGCTCTCCGCTCCTCGAGATGGTTCCGCTCCTGCTCATTCTGTTGATGAGTGCGGTGCCGGTCGCCCTCCCCGTCATGTTCACGATGAGCATGGCCGTCGGGTCGAAGGAGTTGGCGAAACGGGGTGTGCTGGTGACGCGCCTCAGCGCTACAGAGGATGCCGCGACGATGGACGTGCTCTGCGTGGACAAGACGGGCACGATTACGATGAACCAACTGGCCGTTACCGGCGTGATCCCGTTGGAGCACGCGACGGAAGCCGATGTGCTGTCCGCAGGCGCGCTGGCGTCGAAAGCAGCCAACCAGGATCCGATTGACCTCGCGTTCCTGGCTGCGGCAAGAGCGAGGCGCATCTTCGACAACCTACCCAAGTTCACGCCTGTCTCCTTTGCGCCGTTTGATGCGAAGAATCGGCGGACGGAAGCTTTAGTCGAGCAGAACGGGCAGCGATTGCGGGTGATGAAGGGCGCCGTGGAAACCGTCGCCCAAGCCTGCGGACTCCAGGCCCCGGCAATCGGGATGTTGGAGGCGCGGGTTGCCGAATCGGCACTGAAGGGATATCGGACGCTGGCGGTGGCGCGAGGCCCCGAGACGGGCATCCCCGCCTTGCTCGGATTGGTGACCTTGTATGATCCGCCTCGGCCAGATTCCAAAGAACTTATTGCCGAACTCCGGGACTTGGGTGTTCCGGTAAAGATGCTCACCGGCGACGCGCTGGCCGTAGCGCATGAGATTGGCCAAGGAGTTGGGCTGCCCAACATCCGGCGCATGGCGGACCTGAAGGCGGCGGGCGCTCAGGCCGCCAACGAGGTGGTGGACTTGTTGGCTGGCACCGATGGTTTGGCCGAGGTGTATCCGGAGGACAAGTACATCGTCGTGCAGCACCTGCAGGCCGCAGGGCACGTGACCGGCATGACGGGCGACGGCGTCAACGATGCGCCCGCGCTGCGCCAGGCCGAAGTGGGAATCGCCGTCAGCACCGCAACTGACGTGGCCAAAGGCGCCGCAAGCGTTGTCCTGACTGAACCGGGGTTGACAAACATCGTCGCGCTAATCGGGCAGGGCCGGACAATTTACCAACGCATCCTGACATACATCATCAACAAGATCAGCCGGACAATCCTGAAGGCCGCTTTCGTGGCCATCGCCTTCATGGCGACGGGTAAGTTCGTTATCTCCGCCTTTGCGATGCTGCTGTTGGTCTTTGTGACGGACTTCGCGGTTATCACCCTTGCCACCGACCACGTCCAACCTTCCAAAAAACCGGAAACATGGAACATCGGAGGCTTCGTCGCGGTCTCCGTGGTGCTGGGTGTCGCGATGGTCGCTGAAACGGTCCTCCTCTTATGGATCGCCTGGTCCCATTTCGGTTTGGAAACCAACAAGACTGCCCTTTACACGTTCAGTTTTCTTATCCTGCTCTACTTTGCCGTATTCTCCATCGTATCCGTGCGGGAACGCCGCTGGTTCTGGGCGACGGCGCCCAGCAAGATACTCGTGTCAACCCTCGCGGCCGAGACGCTCGCTGGCACCGTCCTGACGTTCGTGGGTTTCCCCGGACTCCAGCCATTGCCTTGGTGGCAAATGCTCGCGATTTTCATTTATGCGATGGTCGCATGCCTCGGCGTGAACGACGCCGTGAAAGTCGCAATGATCAAATGGCGCGTTCCTAACACCGTGGCCAAGAATAAGGCGGAACTTAAGCCGGAAGCCAAGGCCGAACCTGAGCCTGACGCCACATCCAAGACACCGTCCGATTTGACGCCGCAGATCGCCACACGGGCGTATGAACTATACGAACAGCAGGGCCGTCGAGACGGTCAGTCAGTTCAGAACTGGGACAAAGCGGAGCGGGAAATTCGGAACGTTGAACCCCATAAATAAAAGGACGCGAACAACGACAGCAGAGGCGAAAAAGCGAAAATGAGCATCAATTCAAAGGATTTCCGGGTGGGGCCCGGAGAAAAAGTCAAACTGAGAGAGTGGCCGACAGTTGTGCAGCCCTTTTGCAAATCGAAGAAGCGGTATCAAAAAGTCTTGGGAGAACACGTTGAGGAGCTGAGTTCGCTGCAACGTCTTCACTATGCGTCCAACCGCTATGCGTTGCTGCTGATTTTTCAGGGCATGGACGGTGCCGGCAAGGACGGGGCCATCCGCCACGTCATGTCCGGTGTCGATCCGCAAGGCTGCGAGGTTTCGAGTTTCAAGCAGCCGAGCGCTGAAGAGCTGGAACATGATTTTCTCTGGCGCACGACCTGCCGTCTGCCGGAACGCGGTCGGATCGGCATGTTCAACCGTTCCTACTATGAGGAGGTGCTCATCGTTCGCGTGCATCCGGAGATTCTCCGCGGCCAAGGGCTTCCGGAAGAGCTGTGTGACGAGAAAATCATCTGGAAGGAGCGGTATCGATCCATCGTGGACTTGGAGGAGCATCTCCACCGTAACGGCACCCGAATCATCAAGGTCTTCCTCCACCTTTCGAAGGACGAGCAACGAAAGCGCTTCCTCGAGCGCATTGATGAGCCGGACAAGAATTGGAAATTCAGCCCGGCAGACATTCACGAAAGGCAATACTGGAAGCAGTACATGAAGGCTTATGAGGCTTGCCTGAACGCGACCAGCACCCAGCACGTGCCCTGGTACATCGTTCCCGCCGATGATAAGAAGAATGCCCGGCTGATTGTTTCCCAGATCGTCCTGGATGCGCTCGATGAACTTAAGATGGCCTATCCCAAGACCACCGCAAAGCGTCGGCTGGAATTCAAAGCCATCCGCAAAGAACTCTGATGTGACGTCAGCTGCGAGAGCTCACCACCAACGACTCAATAGCAACATTTTATCAACGGAAGCGATTATGGATAAGAACGTGGCAGGCGAGCCGAAGTGCTCAGAAATTCACGCAGTCAAATGTCCCACCATGACGGACGGCACAAGCCGCGTTGTTGGCAGGCCGAGCTTTCTTAAGACGCTCCCTCGCAAGCTCGAACGGCCTATGCTGCTTCTTAGCTTCGTATGGTTTCTAGTCATTATCGTCGAACTGGTAAATGGCACGGGTCCGTTACTACTGAGTCTCGGCACGGTGCTTTGGGCGTTATTTGTTGTCTATTTCGGCCTGAGATTGGCAATCGCTCCCGATAGAGTGATCTTTCTGAAACTGAATTGGCTCTTTGTCCTGGCTATTCTTGTGCCCATACTTCGGTTTTTCCCTTTCTTTCAAACGCTGCCGCTGGCGCGTGCGCTGACCGCAACGTTTGGAATGCAGGTAATTTGGATGTTTGCCTCGGCCGATCTAGGATTGCGATCGCTCCGTCGGACCATGGGACGCAGGGGCACAGGCTACGCGCTCACCTTCACGGCGGTTGTAATCTTGGCAGGTGCGGCCGGCATGCTTCATTTTGAAAACGATTCACCCGATCCACAAGGCATTCACAGCTACCCGAAAGCTCTTTGGTGGGTCGCAATGCAGATAACCAATATTGGATCCGGGTACCGGCCGGTGACAATTGGAGGGCACGTGCTCTGTCTCGGCATTTCTATTTTTGCGGTGGCAATATTCGGCTACCTTACTGCGGTCTTTGCCGCATTTTTTATCGGGCGAGATGCGGAGGATCCGAAGTCAGAGATTCCGAACCAGACATCCATTCTTCAGCTCTCGGCCGAGGTCGCTCTCTTGAGAAAGTCGATTGACGATGTTCTGAGGCGCGTTTCCGACGCGGCTCCGCGCTCGGCGGAACCGCCACCGCTGGCCGGGGAGCCGAGTCAAATCAAACGGGGAAACGTGTCGGGGGCAACCGTACGGCATCCAGCATGAAATCAAACGGCAAAGATCGATCAACAGGCAGAGCAAATCGGCGCATGCTCAACCCGCAGGTGACTTCCCGAAGCAGCGTTGGGAATTGAACTCTATACGCAATTTTCTCTGGAGACAAAACCATGACCCATAGGCAACCACAACAATTTGAAATCGGCATGGTCGGCTTGGGCGTCATGGGGCGCAATCTCGTGCTGAACATGGCCGACCACGGACATTCCGTGGCTGGCTACGATAATGACGCCACCAAGGTGGCCGCGCTGCGCCAGGAGACCGAGAACCGGGGCATCCGCGCCACGGGGGATATCAGGGAGTTCATCGCGCTGCTTCGGAAGCAGCGCTCGATCATGCTGCTCGTGCCCGCCGGCGCTCCGGTGGATTCGGTCATCAAGGATGTGTTGCCGCACTTGGGCAAGGGCGATCTCATCATCGATGCCGGTAACTCCTACTTCAAGGACACCGACGTGCGCGCGCGCAATCTGGCGGCGAAAGGCATCCAATTCCTCGGCGTGGGAGTGTCGGGTGGCGAAGAAGGGGCGCGTCATGGCCCGAGCATCATGCCCGGCGGGCCGAAAGAAGCCTACGAGCGGGTCCGTCCCGTCTTTGAAGCCGTGGCCGCGAAGGTCAGCGGGGATCCGTGCGTCACCTGGTTGGGCCCTGGATCGGCCGGGCACTTCGTGAAGATGGTCCACAACGGCATCGAGTACGCTGTGATGCAACTGATCGCTGAGACCTACGACCTGATGAAACGTGGCCTTGCTTTGAGCGACAACCAACTACGTGAGGTCTTCAGCGCATGGAACAAAGGTGAACTGAACGGTTACCTGGTGGAAATCACCAGCCACATTTTCAGCAAAGTGGATGAGCGGACCGGCCAACGGTTGATCGACGAAATCCTCGACGTGGCCAAGCAGAAAGGCACAGGCATGTGGACCTCGCAGAGCGCCATGGAACTGCAAGTGCCGATTCCAACAATCGACCTGGCGGTTGCGATGCGGGACCTGTCCGTGTTCGCGAAGGAACGGGAATTGGCCAGCGCGATTTATCAGCGATCCCCGCAGCGCTTCACCGGCGAACACGAGCGGTTCCTCACGCAACTGGGTCGCGTGTTAGCGTTGACGAGGATACCCGGTAAAACCGCCGATCTAAAAACCCGGTTGCCTTATTGGCAGACGCCAAAAGCCGATGGTCTTGATTACCATCGGCTGGCGGAGGAGATTACTTTGAGCGCGGGGCTTAAGCTTCTTCGATTACATCCTTCATGCGGTAGCTTTTCCCTTCGATGGGGACGGTTTCTGCGTGATGCAAGACGCGGTCCAGGACGGCACTTGTCATGGTGCTGTCGTTGTTAAAGATGCGCAGCCAGTTCTTGTATGCCTGGTTGGTGGTAATGAGGGTGGAGCCTCGTTCGTAACGCTGGCTGAAGACCTGGAAGAGCAAGTCGGCTCCCGCCTTATCAATCGGCAGATATCCCAGTTCGTCCAGGATCAAAAGCCGGGGGCGGCGATATCGTTTGAGGGCGTCAGGCAGGCTGTGGGTGGCTTGGGCCGCCAGGAGGGTGTTGACCACCTCGACTGCGGTCGCATAGAGCACCGTGTGTTGTTGCTGGCAGGCGGCGTAGCCCAAGGCAACCGCCAGATGCGTCTTACCGAGTCCCACTCCGCCCATAAAGATGACGTTGGCATGGTTTTCCAGGAAGGCCAACCGGAAGAGGTTTTGGATCTGTGGCCGGTTGATCTTCTTGGGCCAACTCCAGTTGAACTGTTCCAGGGTTTTGAGCACCGGGAAGCGGGCGGCGACGATACGCCGTCGCACCGTGCGGTCCATTTGCCGCAAGGCCTCCCCTTCCATCAAGCGGCTCAGGTAATCCACCGGCGTCCAGTGTTGCTGAGCGGCTTGGTCGGCCAGACTTTGATAGTGCTCCTGCACATAGGCCAGCTTGAGTTGGGCCAGGTGCGTTTGCAGCAGAGCGTCGGCGGGATTCATCGGCCGCCTCCTTCCTGGTCATAGACCGATAGGTCCGGCTCGGGGAGTTCTAAATCCAGCAAATCCAGTTGTCGGGTCAGGTGCAGCGCTCCGGGCTCGGGCAACTTGCGCTCGCGCTGTTCCAGGATGTTGGCAATGTATTCGGCGCTGAAGGCGGCATAATGGAAAGCGTCCTCCAGAGCGCGGCCGACTTTTTCGGGACCGTAGATGTCGCTCAAAGCGACGATTTTTTGCACGTGATGGCGGGGCACGGTGCGCCGGGCTTCCAACTGCCGATAATATTCAGCGGCCTGAGCAGAGAGTGCCAGAAAGCGAGCCAACAACTGCTGCCGACGAGCGGTTTGGCGTTGGGCCAACAGTGGCGCGGCGTGATCCGGGTGCTCAAAATCCTGGCAGCGGTCGTAACTGCGCACGTGCTCAGCCACCAACTGTTGTTCATGGTAGAAGCACAGCCGGTCGGGGAAGGCTTTGAGGGTCAGGACCGCACTGCTGGCATAACGGGCCGGCACCGAGTAACGATTGGTGTCCACAATGACTCGGAACCGGCCATTGGTCCGCACGGGTCTGACCACGGCGGCTTCATAGGGCAAGGCGCTCAGCGGGAGCAGTTGCTTTTGTTCCTGGACAAAGAGATCCACCGGCTTTTGACGCGTCTCTCCATGCACCCGCACATTGGCCACCGTATCGAGCCATACCCGCACCGCCGGATTCATCGGATCAAAGGTGGTGAGCTCCAGTCCGTTGAGGAAGTTGCCCTTGATGTAATCGACGGCTTTTTCTACGCGGCCTTTTTGCTGGGGTTGGCGCACAGCGCAAGGTTTGATGGTAAAGCCATAGTGGTTGGCGAAGTCCAGATAGCGGGGATTGATTATGGCGGGTTCGCCCCGCCGATGTTGGAGCACGGCGACCTTACAGTTGTCGACCATGACCTGTTGGGGAACGCCACGAAAGAACTCAAAGGCATGCTGATGAGCCGCCAGGAAGTGCTCCATCGTTTCAGCCAGACTGAACTCGACATAGAGCATCCGGCTGTGGCAGAGCACCATGACAAAGAAGCTCAACCGGCGACGGGTGGAACCCACACTCACCACCCCAGCCAGTCCCCAGTCCACTTGGGCGCACTCGCCCGGAGCGAACTGAAGCGTGAGGAAAGCCGGTGTGGGTGCCGGCCGCACGTGATGCACAAAGGCCTTCAGAATGCTGTAGCTGCCGGTGTAACCCTGCTCTTTGAGCCGAGGCAACAGTTGGGCGCTGGAGTAAGGATGCCGTTCCAACATCCGGAGGATCGCGCCTTTGAAAGGGTCGAGTTTGCTGGGCCGTTTGGGCATCTGGCAGGACCGATATTGTTCGCTCTGCAACCACTTGGACACCGTGCCCTCATCTAATTGGAGTTCGGCGGCGATTTGCGCCTGGTTGAGGTGTTCCACTTTGTGGAGGTGGTGGATTTGATGGAAGGTGTGATAGTCAATCACTGGGCACCTCCCAGGATTTGACGCAGGATTTGACCGGCGCTCAGAGGGGTATTGGCCCGCGGTGCGGCGGGTTCTGTGTCCAGGGCCAAGACCTGGTAGAGCGGCTTTTGGTAAGCGACCAGGTCGGCGGCGATCAGTTGTTGCCGGGCGTGGACCACTTGGTCTGGCGTCACGTGAATCAACCGTGCCAGAGAGGCTTCCGAGTAGTAGCTCAGACCCTGGGCGTCGGCCACCGTGACCAACACCAGATAGAGAGCCAAGGCTGGCGGCTCACAAGCGGACAGACGATTATCCCGCACCAGGCGGTGATCCAACCAACTGAACTGCGCCGGGATTTGACGCCGGCGTTCGGGACGGAGGAGTTTCTTTTGTGTCATAAACAGGTTTAGCTTTGCATTTGGCCCCAGGCGTCGTGCCCAGGATGTCCATGCCCTTGACTACCAAGCGTCGCGCGGTCTGTTCGATGTCCTCTTGTAACGTGCAGTCAAAAAGGTGGGATATCATGCCTGCCATCAACGGGTTATGAATCCAGACATCTTGTAACGGCGGGCAGACATCTTGTAACGGTGCCTGTAGCTGGGCCGGCGGTTTGGCTGCAACCCTTTGATGGGGAGCGAGATCGAGTGGCAAGCCCTCTGGTAACGCACTGACGGCCGTGGTCGGCGAGTGCTGCCCGTAGCCAGGATGGGCCTTACGCCAAGCCTGAACCCGCTCGACGTGCTGAGGGCCCCGGAAGTAATCCCGGTTCTGTTTGAGCCACCGCTTTTGGCTTTGGGCCTTGCTGGCCTGCCGGCACTCCGGCTGGTTGCAAAACTGCTGGTGGTAACGGTTGCGCCGATCCGGCAAGAATAGCTCGCTACAGTGGATGCAGACGCGCTGTTGGTTCCAATGCTTCACTGGCCCCAAGCCAAATCGGAACCGAACAAAAGGGAAGAATATCCCGGCCGGAAGAAGACGCAGCCGGAAGAAGGAAGAAGAGGTCGAAAACTGAATTGGGAAGAAGACGCCGCTCGAAGAAAACCGGAATCCTCACCGGCGGCCCCGCCGGACTTCTAAAACGCCGCTGTCATCGCGCCCTTTTTGCCGGGATAATTATCATTTACGCACAAGGCATGGCCCTTTTGGCGGTTGCTTCAGACAAATACGGGTATCGTCTGAATCTTGAAGCCGTGGCGCGGATTTGGCGAGGTGGCTGCATCATCCGCGCCGCGCTGCTGGAAGACATCTGCGCGGCGTTCCACGCGAGGCGTGATCTGCCAAATCTGCTGCTGGACCCCAAACTGTCCCACAAGGTCATGGAGCATCAGGAAGATTTGCGCCAGGTGGTATGCCAAGCAGCCGAGTCAGGGGTGCCGACCCCGGGGTTGATGGTGTCTTTGGGTTATCTCGACGCCTATCGCAGCATCTGGTTGCCGGCCAACCTCATCCAGGCCCAGCGCGACTATTTCGGAGCCCACACCTATGAGCGGGTCGATGCCAAGGGCACGTTCCACACGGAATGGGAGAAATAGTGAGAATCTTGAGAACGAATCACCAACTCGAACCGACAGAGCGCAAGAAATAATGAAAACCCCGATCGAATACACAATTGTCGCAGTGCCCTTCCACGCCGATGCCGCAACGCATGAGGAACTTGTGCGGAAAGTTAATGAAAAACTGAACAGCGGGTACGAACTATATGGTCCACCGTTCCTCAGCGAGGAGATGATGTACCAGGCGATGACAAAGCCGATCCTGCCAAACTGACTGGCGAACGGCCAAAGGGAGGCCCATCGCAGGAGAATTCTGGTCACCGACGTCGACGGCAGGCAGGTGAAGGTGCTCGCCACCGGCCACACAGAAGGTGTGGAGATTCCTTCCAGCCCAAGAATACCCCCCGCGAAGATAATTGCGTTTGCAAAGTGCACGATGTAAGGCAGCGCCCGTGCAATTTGCAATGGTTTTCCACCACTCAGCGAGCAGCAAAGCGGACTCTAAAACGTCCTAATTGGCTCAGGTTAAGGAGTTTACTGAATCGGGCGTGAGGTTGGTTCTCCATTAGCTAGAGAAGAAAGAGGAATCTAAGAAAGCAAGCGAACCGACGTCGTAATGGCAAATATGAAACACAATAAGTTTTCCCGTCACCAAAACCAAGCCCCGGCCAGCGCATCACCCCCAACTACGCCTGGGGACTTGGACCAAAGCGCAATTGGTTTTGTGCCATCTCCGGACGAAGTGGCCAGAAGGGCATACCTCAATTATGTCAACCAGGGAGCGCAGCCCGGGCACGATGTGCAGCACTGGCTGGCGGCCGAAGCGCAATTGATCGCGGAACGCAACCTTACTCGGGTTCACGGTTTTCATAACCGGACATAAAATACACATCCCGGGATCAACCTGGGTGCGTTCGCTGATAAAGTCGAACGTGGCATCCAACTCAAAACAAAACATCAGTTAATAATCATATGGCAAAAGTACTCGGCATCGATTTAGGGACGACGAACTCCTGCATGGCGGTCATTGAAGGCGGCGAGCCCGCAGTGCTCGAAAACTCCGAAGGCAAACGCACGACGCCTTCCGTGGTGGCTTTCACCAAGAGCGGCGACAGACTTGTGGGGGAGGCGGCCAAACGGCAAGCCGTCACCAATTCCCGCAATACGATCTATTCGATCAAGCGGTTCATGGGGCGGAAGTTTGACGAGGTGCAGGAAGAAATCAAACGCGTCCCCTATAAAGTCGTCCGCGCCGCCAACGGCGACGCCGCCGTGGAAGTGGAAGTGGGCGGCAAACCCAAACGATTCAGCCCGCCGGAGATCTCGGCCATGATTCTGGGCAAGCTCAAAGCCGATGCCGAGACGCGGCTGGGCGAGAAGATCACCCAGGCGGTCATCACGACCCCGGCCTATTTCAATGATTCGCAGCGCCAGGCCACCAAGGATGCAGGCCGGATTGCAGGGTTGGAAGTGCTCCGCATCATCAACGAACCCACCGCCGCCTCGCTGGCCTACGGTTTGGAAAAGACGAAGGACGAGAAAATCGCGGTGTACGATCTCGGCGGCGGCACGTTCGACATCTCGGTGCTGGAGCTTGGCGAAGGCGTGTTCCACGTCAAAGCCACCAACGGCGATACTCATCTCGGCGGCGACGATTGGGACAATCGCCTCATGGATTGGATGCTGGACGAGTTCAAACGGGACCAAGGGATGGATTTGCGCAAGCAGCCCGATGCCTTGCAGCGTATCAAGGAAGAGGCGGAAAAGGCCAAGATCGCCCTGTCCAGCGAACTCCAATACGATATCAACCTGCCATTCATCACCGCGGATGCCAGCGGTCCCAAGCATCTCAGCCTGAAGCTTACCCGCGCCAAAATGGAACAGCTTTGCGAAGCGCTGTTTGAACGCACCATCGCGCCGGTCAAAGCTTGTTTGAAGGACGCCGACCTCGCGGCCGCGAAAGTCGATGAATTGGTGCTGGTCGGTGGTATGACGCGGATGCCGCGCGTGGTCGAAACGGCGCACACGCTGGTCAACAAGCCTCCGCACCAGGGGGTGAATCCGGATGAAGTGGTGGCGGTGGGCGCCGCCATCCAGGCGGGCGTGCTCAAAGGCGAGGTCAAGGATGTGTTGTTGCTCGATGTGACGCCGCTGTCGCTCGGCATCGAGACGCTCGGCGGGGTATTCACCAAGTTGATCGAGCGCAATACCACGATCCCGAGCCGCAAGTCGCAAACCTTCTCCACTGCGGCGGACAATCAGCCCGGCGTGGAAATCCATGTCCTGCAGGGGGAACGCCAGTTTGCCCGCGACAGCAAGACCATCGGCAAGTTCAAGCTCGATGACATTCCGCCCGCTCCGCGTGGCGTGCCGCAAATCGAAGTCAGCTTCGACATTGATGCCAATGGCATCCTGCATGTCAGCGCCAAGGATCTCGGCACGGGCAAGGAACAGAAGATCACCATCACGGCCAGCAGCGGCCTCTCCAAGGACGAGATCGAGAAAATGCGCAAGGACGGCGAACTCCATGCTGAAGAGGACCGGAAGAGCAAGGAAGACCTGGAGACGCGCAACGAGGCCGACAGCGCGGTGTATCGCACGGAGCGATTGCTGAAGGACAACCAGGAGAAGATGTCCGGCGATAACCGCAGCAAAGTTGAATCCGCCCTTAACGAGGTGAAGGAAGCGCTCAAGGGCAGCGACGTTGCGGCCATGAAGACGGCCAGTGAGAAACTCAACGAAGCCTGGCAGGCCGCTTCGGCGGAACTTTACAAGGCGGCTTCGGAAAAGGCCCACGCTGGCAAGGGCTCCGCAACTGGCCAATCCCGAACGCAGCCCGAAGCTGAGGGCTCCACGGAAGGCGGCAAGCAAGACGAAGGTCCTATCATCGACGCTGAAGTTGTGGAGGAAAAGAAAGCGGCGTAGCGCGATGCACTTCCGCACCCCATGCGCAACCTCCTGGTTGCCGCAAGGAAGGCGAATACTGTCGAGAATCAAATCGCTTTCACAATCTGATGCTATTAGTTCCGTTCTGCTCCTGAATTCGGTGGAGCCGGAGGAAAGAGCAGCATGAGCGATCGATCGAACAACAATCTAAAAGGGAAAAGATCCATAAATTATGAAAAGCAACCTTAAGAAAAGCGACACAGATCTAAAGCGGGACGTGCTCGCCGAGCTCAAATATGAGCCGAGCGTAAAGGTTACAGACATCGGCGTCTTGGTGAAAGATGGGACGGTGACGCTCAATGGCTACGCAACCAACTACGGCGAGAAATGGGATGCCGTGCGCGCGACCAAACGGGTCGCCGGGGTGATGGCAATTGCAGACGACATTGAGGTCAAGCTGCCGGATTCCCAGCGCCGTAGCGACGGAGACATTGCCACAGCGGCAGCAAATCAAATCAACTGTTCCACGATGTTTCCCGCTGGAACCGTCTCGGTGACAGTCCGAGAAGGCTGGATCACGCTTGAAGGCGAAGTCGCGTGGTGGTATCGCAAGGACGCCGCCGAAAAAGCCGTGCTGCATCTGGGGGGAGTCAGGGGGGTTACTAATCAGATCCTGATCAAGCCCATATTGGCCCCGGCGGACGTCGAAAAGGCCATCAAGTCGGCCTTCGAACGGAATGCCCTATTGGATGCGTTTAAGATCCAAGTGGAGACTACGGGGAACAAGGTGATACTCCGCGGTAAAGTTCGCAGCTATGCCGAGCGAGAAGAAGCCGAACGCGCCGCTTGGGCCGCAGCGGGTGTTTTCTCGGTAGACAATCAACTCAAGGTGGAGTGGTATTGGGGTCTTGCGGCGTAACTCTTGCTTCGCCGGCCTCCACGACGGGGAATTCAAGTGCGAATCCACTTAACCAGGCACGTTCACGTTGCAAGTATTCAACATCCAAGTGGGCTGAAGAACCCTCGTAGCGGCAGTTTTAGAATAGCCGCTGCGAGGAGCAGCCTGTGGAATATGCGGATTCCGAGGGCAAAATTCCCGAAGACCAAAACAGAGTGGGACCTGTCATGGTTTGGGACCGGGGCCCTTACACTGCCGAGGACTTGGATAGTGTTGCGGCAAGCCTCGAAAACCGCGAATTGGAATTCGTTCTCCATGGCCAGAAACTTCGCGGTTCGTGGGTGCCCGTTCGCACGCGGAACAACCACTGGCTCCTCTTCACGCATCGTGACGAATTGAGTTTTTATGGAGTGGTTCCTCCTGATCATCTTGATACTTGCGATGTTATTGACTGCTATAGGCGCATTGGGTTTGTTGATTTGGGTGGTTGATCACGATTTTGAGCCCGCGGTGAGAGTCGAAGGTGTTGGAGTCTCAGTCAAAGACGGGGTCGTAACGCTCAAAGGATCGGTTGGGAGTTATGCCGAGAAGGTGACCGCGAACCGCGCCACGAAGCGACTTGCCGACGTGAAAGGGATTGCCGACGAGATCCTGGTCAAATCCGTCGGCCTTGGCACCGTGACCCGCAGGATGGTGCAGAAACGAGCGGTTGAAATCGCCTTCATCAACGGCAGATCCAGGCACAACGTGCTGCAATCCGATTGGGAGCAGGCCAGACGGGAATTATCGGGCGGCGAGGAGATGAATCCCAAGGAGACCAGGCTCGAATCGATTCCCGAATCGGAGTGCTGGGACCCCATGCCGGGGTCCGAAGGCCACAAAATGCCGGAGGCTGCCAGCGATGATGAAGACAGCGAAGGACGAAGTGACAACGAAAGCCTCGCTGAAGCAGGAATCCAAGAAGCGGAGCATGAGCAAATGCTTCAGGCCACCAGCCAGCGGAAGGGTAGTGGCAAGCCTCGAAAGTTCACCAAGTGGCCGTCATGAGCAATCTCTCCAAGCAACCGGGCGTGGGGCTCCAAGTCCGCGGCCTCCGAAAAAGCTACGATGGGCACGAAGTGCTTAAGGGTCTTAGCTTTGAGGTTAAGCCTGGGGAGATTTTCGTGATCATGGGTCCTAGCGGCAGTGGCAAGACGGTCCTGCTGAGGCACCTCGTCGGCCTGGAGGTGCCGGATGCGGGGGACATCCTGATAGACGGCCAAGCACTTCAAGCGCCCGATGCTGTTGCCCGCTATCGCGAGGCGATGGTCTTCCAGTCCGGCGCCTTGTTCGATTCGCTGACGGTCGGAGAGAATGTCGGCTTCTATTTGGCCGAGCACCGTCTTAAACCGCCTGGCGAGATCGCGCGGATTGTTTCCCAGATGCTCGATCTGGTGGGGCTGAAAGGAACGGAAGGCAAAATGCCCGGCGAACTCTCGGGGGGGATGACGAAGCGAGTGGCCATAGCTCGAGCATTGGTCGTCCAACCGCAGTTAATCTTCTATGATGAACCAACCAGTGGCCTCGACCCCCTCTCCTCGGTAGCTATTGCCAGAGTGATCGTGAGCTTGAACAAGCGTATTCATGTCACCTCCTTGGTGGTTTCGCACGATCGAGATTTGGCTTTCGGAATAGCCGATCGCATCGCGGTGATCAACGACGGCCGCATCCTGACCATTGGCACTCCCGACCAAATCAAGCGCAGCCCCGACCCGTGGATTCAACAGTTTCTGAACGCAAGTTTGAAACGCTACGAGATTACTCCCGAGGATTTCCGGCCCCAGGCGGGCGCCCGAAAAAGCCCAATTCCAACCAACGATCCCATGCCTAAGACCAGAGATGAAACGTTGGTCGGAACACAACCATCAAAAACAGCATGCTAGTATGATCGGTAATAGAATTAAAACTGACACAGAACT
>Ga0224533_1000040_pt1 | contig 15208 bp, 15 predicted proteins | sample 714E11014metaG_FD_172018 | JGI IMG/M metagenome (GOLD analysis project Ga0224533, IMG submission 172018) | Peat soil microbial communities from Stordalen Mire, Sweden - 717 E1 10-14 | ecosystem: Environmental > Terrestrial > Soil > Wetlands > Peat | place: Sweden: Norrbotten County, Stordalen... | reverse complement strand
TATATATGTATATATACCTTAATGTATATATATATAAATAAAAAAACCTTAGGCGCCTAGCCCCGGACCCAGGTCCCTATGGCCGCCCGCCGAATCCGCCGTATAGGCAAGATTGATGTGTATGGGCTGGGGAAAACCGTAGGATTCGGCGGGCGGCCATAGGGACCTGGGTCTGGGTGGTGGTGGGCCAACCGGAATCCCTTAAGCAATGCCGTTAGGCTCTTTACGGGCCGAAACCGTAATGCATAGTAAATGCTTTTGCTTATGAGTGGTCGTCCCTGTATAAGGAAATTAGTAAGCAGAAGATATAGGCTTGAATTAAGCAGATAGCTAGTTCGAATGAGATGTAGAATGAGTTGAATAGAGTGAATAGGGTTAGGGAGATGGGCCCAGAAAAGAAGCTGGCTGCTATATAAATGCTTACTAGGCTGAGGACGATATGTCCAGCGGTTATGTTGGCTGCTAGTCGGAAAGATAAGGTGATGGGGCGTACTAGGACTCTAGTGGTTTCGATTAGTACTAGGAATGGGTTGAGTCAGTCAGGGGCTCCATCTGGTAAGAAGTGTGCGGTAGATGATTTGGGGCTGGATCTAAAGGATGAGATGATCAATCTTAGTCACAGAGGGAGGCCGATTCTTAGGGCTATGATAAGGTGTCTGGATAGGCTAAATACGTAGGGGATTATTCCGGATAGGTTGGTGAAGATGATTAGAATGAATAGTGATGACACGATTAGGGGAAGGCCTTTTAGTAGTGATGAGTTGGTGCGTATTAGTTGGGTGAATATGAGTTCTAGTGGGCTTAATTTGGATGCAGATGATCGGGTTAGGATAGGGAAAGCGGAGATTCTTAAGTTGTAGAAGAGTCAGATTGATAGAATTAGGGAGATTGAGATTATAGGGATTAGGGAACTGGATGTTTTAGGGTCAAATGTTGAGAAAATATCTATTATCATTCAAGACTCAGGGGAGCCTATTTAAGACTTTGAAGGTCTTTAGTTTGTTTTAACTTAGAGTCTTAAGATAAGGGTTTGATTAGTTTGTCTCATGTGTAGGACAGGAATGGGGTAAATATGAAGTAAAGGAAGAATATTATTGAGGCTAGTTGACCGATTAAGATGTAAGGTTCTTCTACAGGTCGTATACCGATTCAGGTTAGAATGAGTCAGGATCTGACTAGGCATCAGAATATAAATTGGTTTAAAGGGTAGAATCTTAATCTGATTTTATTGGAGGTATGGCAGAATGGAGGGATGAATAGAATGAGAAGGGCTCTTGCAAGAGCAATTACGCCCCCGAGTTTATTGGGGATAGATCGGAGAATGGCATAAAGTCATAGAAAGTATCATTCTGGTTGAATATGGATTGGGGTTACTAGGGGGTTGGCGTTTAGGAAGTTTTCGGGGTCGGTGAACAGGTTGGGGGCCAGTAGGATTAATAGTAGAAAGAGGGATAGGGCGAGTACATATCCGAGGAGGTCTTTAATTGAGTAGTAGAGATGGAAGGGGATTCGGTCGGAATCTGAGTTAATGCCGATCGGGTTGTTTGATCCTGATTGATGGAGGAATAAGATATGCGCGGCCGAGGCGCCCATGAGAATGAAGGGGATTAGAAAATGGAAGGAGAAGAATCGGTTTAGGGTGGCGTTATCTACAGCAAAGCCTCCTCAAATTCATTCTACGAGTATGTTTCCTACGTATGGGATGGCGGAGAAAATATTGGTGATTACAGTGGCGCCTCAGAATCTTATTTGTCCTCAGGGGAGCACATAGCCTGTAAATGCAGATGCTATGGTTAGGATTAGTATTACAACTCCGATGATTCATGTTTCTTTAAGAAGGTAGGAGTTATAATATAGACCGCGTCCAGTGTGAAGATATAGAAAGAGAAAGAATATGGAGCCACCGTTAGCGTGCGCGGCACGTATTAGTCAGCCGTAGTTGACGTCGCGGCTAATATGGGCTACTGAGGAGAATGCTATTTCGATGTTGGGGACATAATGTATAGATAGGAATAGGCCAGTAGCGGTTTGTATAATGAGGCATAGGCCTAATAAGGAGCCGTAGTTTCATCAGATTGAAATGTTGATGGGAGCTGGAAGATCTACTAGGGAGAAGTTAATGATTTTTAGAACGGGGTGAGTGGTTCGTAATGGTTTAAACATAGGATATAAATGATCGTAAGGGTCCTTTAGAGTGGAGGCTTGTTTTTACGATAACTACTATAGTAATAAATAAGAACACAGTTAATAGAATTAAAATAATGGAGTTGGGGTGGATGAATAGATATTCTACTAGGTTTGTTTGGTTGGACAGGGAAGGTGTTCATATGTCTGTAGTGGAGTAGGTTAGCAAGGTTATTAAGGTTAGGGAGGATAGATATGGTAGGAGAAAGTTAGAGGAAAGGTCTTGGTTAGGGGTAAGTCTAATGAAGTAGGAGAATATTACAAGTATACCTCTTACGTAGATTAGGAATACTAGGAAGGCTAGTCAAGAGGATATAGTTAGACCGTATAAGATTCCAACTGTTAAGGCTACTAGTAGGATAGAAAAGCCCATGATTAAGGGGTTAGGTCTGAGAAGGATGGAGAGGAATAGTGATATAAGAGAGCAGGAAATGATTCATAAGGTCATGTTATAAATATGAGAGTTGAACTCATTCTTTAAGCTTCAAAGGCTTTTGTGCACCGTACACTATAGTATAATGTTAGGCACCTCATCAGTAAATTCTTAGGTATAGACAGATTCATACAACATCTACGAAGTGTCAGTATCAGGCTGCAGCTTCGAAACCGAAGTGGTGGCCGGTAGAGAAGTGATTTAGTAAGGTACGGATTAAGCAGACAGATAGGAAGATAGTGCCAATTATAACATGGGCGCCGTGGAATCCTGTGGAGACGTAAAAGGTGGTGCCATAAATACTGTCAGCAATAGAGAAGGGGGCTGCTATATATTCGCCTAGTTGTAGGAAGGTAAAGTAAATTCCTAGGGCTACAGTTAAGCTTAGGGCTTGGATAGCATTAGTGCGATTACCTTCTATGATTCTGTGGTGTGCTCATGTGACAGTTACACCGGAGGCTAGGAGAACAGCAGTGTTTAGAAGAGGGATTCTGAAGGGGTTGATGGGGGTAATGCCGACTGGAGGTCAGCAGCAACCTAGTTCGGGGGTGGGGGCCAGTCTTCTGTGGAAGAATGCTCAGAAGAAGGCAAAGAAGAAGCATACTTCAGATAGAATGAATAGAATTATTCCTCATCGTAGGCCTTTGGCTACGTAAGAGGTGTGGGCTCCTAGGAAAGTAGCTTCACGTGCTACATCTCGTCATCATTGGAATATAGATAAGGCGATAAGAGTTAGGGCTAATATCAGGCATAGAAAGCCGTGCCCATGAAATCATCTGACTAATCCTACGGCTAGTAGGAAGGCGCCAAAGGCGGAGGTAAGTGGTCATGGTCTAACATCAACTAAATGGAAGGGTTGCCGAGGCATTACGTTTTTTTATTTAAAACTTTCTACTTGGAAGGTAGCCGTACTTTTTATACTAAAAACGTACAAGAGGGAAGACCCGTTTATAAATTTACAGTTTATAGCTTATATTCTCAGCCATCTTGTAGGTTATCAAGTTCATAGGGGTTTAGGTAAGTCGGAGGAAGATAATTTTATAGATGGGAAGAGGTTAGGTATCTGTGAGTAGGATAGTAGGGATGTTAAAAAGATTAAGGATCATATAAGAGAGGCAATTATTAGTCAGTTTATGGGGGAGAGGTGTGGCATAGGTGGTCGCCTTCCGGCTATATTAGCTTGACAAGCTAGTGTTATGAATTAACTAGAACACCAGTTAGAGAATGAAGCGGTTCAGTCGATAAAGGATTGGGCGTCAACTGCTTCTAGGGCAATAGGTATAAAGGTGTGGTTTGCCCCGCAAATTTCTGAGCATTGACCATAAAATACACCTGGGCGTCTAACAGTAAATCCTAGTTGGTTTAGGCGGCCTGGAATGCCGTCAATTTTTATGCCTAAGGCAGGAATGGCTCAGGAGTGGATAACGTCGGCAGCTGTTACTAGAAGACGAATTTCTAGTTGTATGGGGACTACTATGCGATTGTCTACTTCTAAGAGGCGGAATTCACCGGGATTTAGGTTGTCTGTAGGGATCATATATGAGTCATATTCTACTGATTGGAAGTCTGAGTATTCATATCTTCAGTATCACTGGTGTCCAATAGCTTTAATTCTTACAGAGGGTTGTCTTAATTCGTCTGTAAGATATAGGAGTCGAAGAGATGGTAGGGCTAGGAATAGAAGGGTGACAGCAGGCAGGATAGTTCAGATTGTTTCTACTTGTTGGGCTTCAGTGGTAAAGCGTGAAGTGTATTTGTTAAATATTAAGGCAATAAGGGCGTAACCTACTAGGGTGACAACTAGGGTTAGAACCAGAAGGGCATGATCATGGAATGCCATTATTTGAAGTATAATAGGGGATGCAGCGTCTTGAAATATAAATTGACCTCATTGAGTCATCTAAGTGAGCTATATAGATAGCACAGGCCTAGTTAACAGATAGGTGCCTTTGGCATTCACTTATTTATCTAGGATAGGTGATTACTCCTGTTTCTCTTAGATTATGGTAGTCTAGAGGGAGAATGTCTCTTCATTCGATTGCAGTTGGTATATGTGGTCTGGCGATTACACTACGTTGGGCAGCTAGGGCTTCTCATACAATTACAATGAATATTATAAGAGAAACAAAGGAGATTATGGCCCCAACTGATGAGAGGGCATTTCATATAGTTATAGCATCAGGGTAGTCGGAATACCGACGTGGTATACCTCTTAGTCCTAGGAAGTGTTGAGGGAAGAAGGTTAAATTTACACCGATAAATATTAGGAAGAATTGGGCTTTAGATCAGCGGGTATGTAGGGTTACACCGGTAAATAGGGGGAATCAGTGGTGTGTGGCTGCGAAGATAGCAAATACTGCGCCTATTCTTAATACATAGTGGAAGTGGGCTACTACATAATAAGTGTCGTGGAGTATAATGTCTAATGAGGAGTTGGATAAGCAGATGCCGGTTAGGCCGCCTATTGTAAATAGGAAGATGAATCCCAGGGTTCATAGTATGGATGTTGTATATTTGATTTTTGAGCCGTGGAGGGTGGCTAATCATCTGAATACTTTAATACCAGTTGGTACGGCAATGATTATAGTAGCGGCAGTAAAGTAAGCGCGGGTATCGACATCTAGACCTACTGTGAATATGTGGTGAGCTCATACGATGAATCCTACGACAGCAATGCCCATCATAGCATAGATTATACCTAGGGTACCGAATGGTTCAAGTTTAGCGGTATTATGGGCTACGATATGTGAGATAGCTCCGAATCCGGGCAGAATTAGAATGTATACTTCTGGGTGGCCGAAGAATCAGAATAAGTGTTGGTAAAGTACAGGGTCTCCCCCACCGGCTGGATCGAAGAATGAAGTGTTTAAGTTTCGGTCTGTTAAGAGTATTGTAATAGCACCAGCAAGAACAGGAAGTGTAAGGAGAAGGAGAACTACGGTGATGATTACTGCTCATACAAATAGGGGGATGCGTTCTAAGCGCATGCCTTTTCATCGTATATTGATTATGGTAGTGATGAAATTAATTGCCCCTAAAATAGATGAGGCACCAGCGAGGTGAAGGGAAAAGATGGCTAGGTCTACTGAAGGGCCGGAGTGGGCTAGATTGCCAGCAAGAGGTGGGTATACAGTTCAGCCTGTCCCGGCGCCTTTTTCGACAGCTGCTGAAGATACTAGTAGGATTAATGATGGAGGTATTAGTCAGAATCTTAGGTTATTTAGGCGGGGGAAGGCTATATCAGGGGCACCAAGTATTAATGGGACTAAGTGGTTACCAAATCCCCCAATGAAGATAGGTATTACTATAAAGAAGATTATAAGGAAGCCGTGGGCAGTGACTAGAGTATTGTAGAGTTGGTCCCTGCCGAGGAATGATCCTGGTTGAGCTAGTTCTAGACGAATTAATAATCTGGTTCCGGTCCCTACCATGCCTCCTCATAGGCCGTAAAGTAAATATAGAGTTCCAATGTCTTTGTGATTAGTAGAGTAGAGTCATCGCATAAAGGATTATAGGGAGGAGTCCTAGAGAGGATAGTGCAATAAATGAGATAGAGGCTGTTACAGGGCTGTATTTTAGTTTGTGGCTGAATTTAGAGGCGGAAATTGGGGATATGAGGATGTTAAGGCTTAGGTTTAGATAGAAAAAGAGGTTTATAAATGAGCCTACTATTAGGGAAAGAAGGAGTCAGGGTCTGGAGTCTGATAGTAGAAGAATGATTAATCATTTAGGGAGGAAACCTGTTAGAGGTGGGATGCCTGCTAGAGATAAGAATAATATTGTTAGTGATAGTAAGACGAAGAAATTTGAGAAGAGAGTTGAAAATTGATTAGAAGAGGTGATGTTTAGGGATTTGAATAGGAGAAAAATAGGGGCGGTGATTAAGCAGTAGAAGGAGAAATAGATTATACAGGAGAGAGCGTTGTTTATTCTTAGGGCTCCTATTATTCAGCCTATATGGGTAATGGAGGAGTATGCTATGATTGAGCGCACGTGGGTTTGATTGAGTCCTAGTAACCCCCCGATTAATGCACTTAAGGCGGCTCTGCAGGTAATTAATTTGTTGAAAGGTATAGGGAGTAAGTAAGCTAAAAGAATTAATGGTGCGATCTTTTGTCAGGTTGATAGGATTAAGCAGTTGGTTCAGGATAACAGGTTTATTACTTTTGGGAATCAGAAGTGACATGGAGCGGCCCCTAGTTTAATTAATAGGGCGGTTGTTAGTATGTAGAAGAAGATGGAGTGGAACGATAGTGAGTTTAGGGCGAGCCCAGAGTATAGTATTAGAGCTGAACCTAGGGCTTGTGCTAGAAAATAACTAATTGCGGCTTCAGTTTCTTGGGAGGTTTTTATTGTTAGTATTATAGGGATAAATCTTATTAGGTTGACTTCTAGGGAAATTCATACTATTATTCAGTTTGATCTTGAGATGGCCATTAAAGTGCTTAAGATTAGGACAGGAAAGATTATAGCATATACTGGGGTGGTTAACATAGGGATTTGGAGGAGTCGAACCCCCTATTAGAGGTTAGAAGCCCTTAAGATGGCCGCCTAATCCCTAGGCTCAGTTTAAGGATCCTTCTCGTCATTCGTGTAGGAGTCCGATTAGTAGAATAGTGAGAAATAAGGAGGCTACTATATATGGGGCGTTTAAGTTAATTAGATTAAGTATGATAGGGAGAGGTATAATTAAGACGATTTCAATATCAAAGATAATGAAAATGATCCCTAAGAGGAAGAATCGTAAGGAAAAAGGAATTCGTGCAGAGGATTTAGGGTCGAACCCACATTCAAATGGTGAAGTTTTTTCACGGTCTTTTAGTGTGCGCATATTTAAAGCTCAAGCTGCTATGGCAGTTAAGGATCTTAGTAGAGAGGCAACGGTTAGGGCAGTGAGGGTGATAGACATAGGTCAGAAATATATTTATATTTTCTCCTAATTAAAAGTTAGGCGCTTTATCTAGCTCTCTGACTAGACACAGGGAGATAATCCATATTTAACGACATCAAAGTTATCCGTTCTTCCGGCGCAGTGTCTTAAATAATGAGGGGTAGCATTAAGATACAGGAACCAAGAGTTAGGGGAAGAAACCTTTTTCAAGTTAGAGATATTAAGTGGTCATAGCGTATACGAGGCATAGTAGCGCGGATTCAGATGAATACAGTAGAGAGGATGATGGTTGAGGTAGGGATTAGGATATTGTTTAGGAAGGTATCTAGTCCGAAAAATCAAATAGATGAAGTAATTATGCATATGGCTAGAATGCTAGTGTATTCAGCCATAAAGATGAGGGCGAATAGTCCTCTTCTATATTCGACATTGAATCCTGATACTAGTTCGGATTCTCCTTCAGCGAAATCGAAGGGTGTGCGATTAGTTTCTGCGAGGTTGGTAATAAATCATAATAGAAATATTGGAGGGATTAGGCATATTAGAGGGGTTAATGTAGCGGCAGTTTTAATTAGATCTATAGATTTAAGGAGTATAAGGGCGGATACCAGAATTAGAGCTATTCTAACTTCGTAGGAAATGGTTTGCGCCACGCCGCGTAGGGCCCCTAGAAGTGCATATTTAGAATTAGAGCATCATCCAGCAATAAAGATTGAGTAAACGTTTATACTAGATACACAGAGGAAGAAGAGGATGCCGAATGTTATAAATATGGATTGGAAGGGGTAGGGGTATAGTCCTCATAAGAGAAGAGCAAGAGTTAAGCTGAATACTGGGGCTAGAGTGAAAGGGAATTTATTAGCAGCTAGGGGTTTAGATTGTTCTTTAGTGAATAGTTTAATTGCGTCTGCAAAGGGGACGGGTAGGCCTATAATGCCTGGTTTGTTAGGGCCTTTTCGAAGTTGAAAATAACCGAGAAATTTTCGTTCTATTAGAGTGTAGAAAGCCATGGCTATCAAGGCTAGAATATATCTTAGAATAAAGGAGCTGCATGCTGTTAATGACATTAACAAAGGGTATAATCCATAAACAGGGTTTAAACCTGCTGCATTGAGTCTGCCACATTGTTAGAGATGAAGATGAATCGAACATCTATTTAAGACGTTCAAGGTCTTTTGCTTCCAAAGTATCATCCCGCTATTGAGTTTCCTCTCTTACCAAGTGCAAGTTGGTGGTTCTTAATAAACTAAATTGCAGTAGTAAGTGGTAAAATACCATATTTTGATCCTAAATCAAGTGCACTAGTCTGCCAACTTACTATTATGTGTAATGGAAGATTTTAATTTTAGTTTATATTGATTCTCAAGATAGCAATTGTTGCCTTAACTCGGTCCTTTCGTACTAGAGATAATATTTACGCGGATAGAAACTAACCTGGCTTACGCCGGTCTGAACTCAGCTCATGTAGGATGTTATAGGTTGAACAAACCCTCTCGTCACGATTGCTGCGTCGTGAAGAAATCCTAAGCCAACATCGAGGTGCCAACCCCTTCTGTCAATATGAACTCTCTAGAAGGATTAGCCTGTTATCCCTAAGGTAGCTTGATTCTTTGATCTGAAAAACAGGATCAATTTGGAGACTTGTTGGTCTAATATGTGTAGGATGTTAAGTGTTCCTAGGTCGCCCCAACCGAACTATAGCCTAATTTAAGTTTAGATTTTTAGTAAAGCTCTATAGGGTCTTCTTGTCCTGCGGGTGAATATAAGCTTCTTCACTTATATATAAAGTTTTAGGTACTTAAAGGAGACAGCTTTATTCTCGTTTGTCCTTTCATTCTAGCCTACAATTAATAGGCAAATGATTATGCTACCTTTGCACGGTCAGGATACCGCGGCCGTTGAAATTATCACTGGGCAGGATGAACCATAAATATGTGCTTATGGCAATGTTTTTGGTAAACAGTCGGAATAAGAGTTTGCCGAGTTCCTTCTTTAAGGATTTGGAGTTTAACATTGTGTTAAAATAGCAATACTAATTTTTACATTATAATATATGATTGATTGTTATTCAGATATTCCTAAATTGTTGACCATGGAAAGGAGTATTTTCGATATAGATAAACTGTAACGTATTTCTTGATGGCTGATTTTAGGCCTACATTTAGTAGAATCTATAAATTGAATAGGTTTTTATTTCAGGGCTTGTCCCTTGAAATATTATAGAATACAAAGGTATTTATATAAATGTATTATTTATTAGGAAACCAGCTATATTCTTATGCGGTAGGTATGTAGCCTCTAGTAATTTATTTTGTCTTGCTATTGAAACAGGAGGGACTATGTGCTGAACAATAAATTACTAGCTCATGAAGAATTCGGGTTGGAAAATTTATTTTTAAACTTGTAAAACCATTATGCACAAGGTACATTTTATTAATAGTTTATGTATTAAATTTAGTGTTTCCCTTTCGGTACTTTAGTTTTGTTTACAGGGTCAGAGTAAGAATAAGTTGTTTATATTAATATAGTAGTGTGTAAGATAAATGAGAATAAGCAGAATAGGCTGGAAGCCTTGATCTTAGTGTAAGTAAGAGGCATTAGGTATATGCTATATTCTGGATAGGTTCAACTTCCGTTAAACCAACTTTGTTACGACTTATCTCATCTTTCGACGAGAGTGACGGGCGATGTGTGCATGTCTTAGATTCCTGTTCATTATTATATAGTAGAGTAATTACTATCAAGTCCATCTTTGCTTATAGTGTTACATTATAAAGTGGTTATCTTAGTAGAAAATGTAACCCATCACCTCCTTCTCATAGGCTACACTTTGACCTGACGTCTGTAGATTTATTCTCGCATACTGCTTTTTAAGGTATGCTTTTCGACGGCCGTACATAAGCTGAGTTCTAGAGAAGGTAGATCATTCGTGGATTATCGAATTAAGGGACAGGTTCCCCTGATTGTATAAGACACCGCCAAGTTCTTTGAATTTTAAACGGTAGTTTGTAGTATCCAGTATATTTTGGGTCAGTGAATAGAAGGGTATCTGATCCTTGTTTTGGTCACTGATTTGGTGATTATTTATATTAGATAAAAGTAAAGCCTGAAATGTAAGAATTTGACCTCTAAATTTTGTTAATTTATCTTATAGTTATATGTCACGTTACTTTAAGTATTAACATAGGCCTATCGTCTAACCGCGGCAGCTGGCACGAATTTAGCCGGCCTTGAAAACAATTACCACTTCTTAGTTGCCTAAATTAGTAGGATTATTCACTGTGAGAGCCTATGAGTAAGGTACATGTGATTGAATTGTAGTAGTTAATAGAGTAGCCAGAATCAAACTAACTAGTAAGAGAGATTACTCTTATTTGGGGTATGAACCCACTAGCTTAATATAGCTTATCTTACTAAGTATAGGTATTTATTACTCTTGTAAATTTGCAATTTATTGTTGTTTATCAACTACTATACTAAATGTTGCAGAAAAGGGAGGGTGTTAAGATAAGGATGATGGCAGGAAATAGGTGTAGGGTTATCAGGAGGTGGTAGCGGGGGTATATGGAAGGACCAGGATTTATGTTAGCTAGGGTTCAGCCATGATTCAGAGAAGAGTAAAGGAACAGAGAGTATGCGGCACTTAAAAATCTTATAATAATTAGAGGGGTTATTAGGTAAAGGTCTCGACTGATTGTGCCAATGATTAGTATAATTTCTCTTAGTAAGTTGATTGAAGGAGGGGCAGCCATGTTGGCGCAAAGTAAGAGAAATCATCATATAGATAGGAGAGGAGCTGAAATTAGGAGGCCTTTAGTTAAGGGAATTCTTCGTGTATGAGTATTTTCATAGGTAATATTTCCTAGGCAGAATAGAGCTGAGGAAATTAGGCCGTGGGCTACTATTATAGAGAGGGCTCCCCTAAATCCTGTTAGTGAGGCGGATATTACGCCGGCGATTAGTAAGCCTATGTGGCCAATGGAGGAATAGGCGATTAGGGATTTTAGGTCTGTTTGACGAATACAGATTAAGCTAGTAAGGACACCCCCGATTAGTGAGACGGAAGACAGGAAAGAGTATCATGTGGAGTTTAGAAAAGTAAGTAGTGAGGTTATTCGGATAAGCCCGTAACCCCCTAATTTAAGTAGGATTGCTGCCAGGATTATGGAGCCAGCTACTGGCGCCTCGACATGGGCTTTTGGGAGTCATAAATGGACAGAATAGATGGGGAGTTTTACCATAAAGGCTAGGATAGCGAGAAATCATATTAAGGAATAGTTTCTGGTAGAAGAGAAATGGATAAAAGGGTAACATATATTTAGATGGTATATATTATTATATATGTTTATTAAGACTAGAAGTAATGGGAGTCTGGCTGTGATAGTATATATTATTAAGTATATTCTTGCCTGGAGTCGTTCTGGTTGGTATCCTCAAACTATGATTAGGACTATAGTTGGAATTAGAGAGGATTCAAATATAGTGTAGAATAGTAGTAGGTTAGAGGAGATAAAGCATAGAATAAGGGTTAGTAATAGAGTTGTTCTTACTAAGGTGAAGGATTTGAAAGATGCCCGAGATAGTTGAATTTTAGAACTTGCCAATAACATTAGTATAGTGATTCAGATAGAGAGTGTTAGCAGGGAGGAGGATACATTGTCTAGTATTATATTAGAGGTTAGCAATGAAGTGGAGGAATATTGAAGTAAGGGTAGGGAAAGGATACAAGATAGAGATAGTATGGAAGTTATTCAGGGTCAGAATAGACGAGACGTGAATGGGAGTAGGAGCGTTAGGGTTACAGATACGATAGTGATCATATTAAATTGATGAAGTTTTTACAAGGTCCGAGCCAAAGAATCGTGTTATTAGTACAAGGAGTGCTAGCCCCAGGCTAGCTTCACACGCCCCTATTGATAGAATTACGATGGATAAGGTTGTTATTGAAGAGGTGTTTAATGATATAAGGGTAGGTAGGATGAATACTAGTCTTAATATTAAACCTTCTAGGGCTAGTAAGCTTATTAATAGATGAGATTGTTGAATAGAGAAGGCAACTACTAGAATTAAAGGAGCGAAAGTTATGAAGGTTATTACAGATTGGGTCATAGATTCGAGATGAGGTCATCTATCTTCGACTTACAAGATCGCTGCTTCTAATAGCTTTCGAATCTCAGATGACGCTTTTTTAGCGATTGATGACACCCAAGGTCATTATTTTAATAAATTATCGTCTGTGATTAATAAATATTATAATTTTAGCATGAAAAGCTAATGTGTTATTTACACCATAATCAATGTCAAGAGGAAGATCCGTCTTATTAGCTTCAATAATATGCTTTTTGTAAGCTATCTTAACAAAATGATATAAATAAAATTATAATTACACATAGGGATGCTACAGATAAGATATTAGATCTGGAGATTAGATTAGGGGTTTTTGAGATATAGGCGGTACTGATTTTAGAGAGGAGAAGATTAGAGCCCATTCCACCTAAAATTTCTATTCATCCGTGGTCAACTAGTTTTATGGTTGTGAGGCCACTAGAGATGGAGTTGGCTAGTATAAATTGTGAGGATAAAGGTACTAGGAACCACATTCTACATGAGGCATTAATAAATTTAGGTCTTGAAATTAATGGGCTGGGGTTGGTGTGGCTCATGACGTTTAGTAGTCAGCCTATTAAGCCTCCCAGTAAGGCTGTTAATAACGGAAGAATTTTTAATCTTATAGGGAATACTATCAGGTTTTGATTGTCGGGGAAAAGTCATAGTAGGGCTCCACCGCATGTAATGGAAATAATGGATATTAGACATATGGGAAGTATGGTGGAAATACTTTCTTTTGGTAGGGAGTAGGGTATAAAATTGGATGGGCCTCAGATTACACTTAGGCTAAATCGAATAGAATAGAAGGAAGTTAGACCCACGGCAATGAATGCTAATAATATTATGGGTAGGTTTCTTGATCCTGATATTAGGCTTTCTATGATTAAGTCTTTTGAATAGAAACCTGCTAGAAATGGGAGCCCACATAAGGCCGAGTTAGCAATTAAAATACAAGAAGTGGCTACAGGAGTTTGAGCGGTTAGATTTCCTATTCATCGAAGCTCTTGGCCGTGTGAGTGAATGGCAATTAGTTCACCAGCACAAATAAATAGCAGGGCTTTAAATATGGCATGGGTTATTATATGAAATAGTGCCACATTTGGTAATCCCATTCCTAGTCTTATTATTATTATCCCTAATTGGCTTAGCGTGGAAAGTGCGATAATTTTTTTTATGTCGCATTCTGTTGTAGCCCTTAGGCCTGCTATAAATATGGTAGAGACCGCTACAAATATTAGTAAGGTATTGAATCAAGAGCTGCATCTTAGAAAGGGGTAAAAGCGGATTAGTAAGAAAACTCCAGCGGTTACTAGGGTAGAGGAGTGAACTAAGGCGGATACAGGGGTGGGGGCAGCTATTGCTGCTGGAAGTCATCTTGAAAAAGGTATTTGTGCTCTTTTTGTTATCCCCGCGACTAGAATTATTATGACTTGAATGTTAATATAGGGATTGTCTCATATAAATATAATGTTCCAGTGCCCTTGATTTAAGGTTAATCCTAAGGCTATTAAGATTATTACGTCCCCGATTCGATTTGTCAGTGCTGTAATTATACCAGCAGCTAGGGATTTAGGATTTATGTAATATACTACTAAAATAAAAGAAGTGATTCCAAGTCCGTCTCAACCTAATAAGAGTATTATAAAGTGAGGGATGAAGATTAATATGTTTATAGATAGTACGAATAGGATAACTAAGTAAGTAAAGCGATTGATAAATAAGTCATCTTTTATATAGAACTTAGAGAAAAATATAACATTTATAGCAATAAATAGAACAGTCGACCTAAACAGAAGACCTGTTTTATCTAGGATGAGAGTAAATTTTAGGGGTGACGAGTAGAAGTCAAGAAGTAGTCACTCGATTAGTGTCACATTAGATGAGGCAGTAATGAAGACTCCGAAAGTTAGCATGGTTAGAGAGCCTAGGGCTAAAAAGTAAGGGATAGAAGTTTTGATGGGGATAAACTTGGAGATCATAATTGTAAGAGATTCTATTCAGAGTGTGCTCTGAGGCTACCGCCTTTTACATATATGCTAGAACACTAGTAGATACATTTCTGAAACCACAATTCAGCGGTTTAATTAACCTATAGTGTTAAATAGATCAGATTAATACTGCTCCTTGAACGTCTTTTGACTGAATTGTAAGTTGGTGGTTTGTTGTGGTGGAAGGGCTGCTATTTTAGTGAGCTTTTTTATTTTCCCTATTTAAAATTCTCTCCGACAGGGGTGTAAATTTTGCCGGTTCCAAGGGTTACTCGGATCTTTTTAAGATCGGCGATTTAGGACCCTTTGAACTTCGAAAATTCATAGGGTTTTTTCACAGTCTTTTTTTGCTAGTTGCCGACGGAGGCTGCACTTTGTAAAATTCCGGGCTATTATCGTATCTTTTCAGATTTTAGCATAGATGCTAAAACCGGCGGAGGCGAATTTTGCTTTGGCCATTTTGGTGTTTTCGCGGAAAATTGCATGTAGCTATACCTTTTTCAGAAGAACTTAGTGTTTTTTTCGATTTTGGTTCCGCCGGTTTTAGCATCTTTCATGTCTCAGTGGCTGCTATTTTACCCCCCCTCTTAGTTAACTTTAACT
>Ga0224533_1000033_pt1 | contig 16122 bp, 9 predicted proteins | sample 714E11014metaG_FD_172018 | JGI IMG/M metagenome (GOLD analysis project Ga0224533, IMG submission 172018) | Peat soil microbial communities from Stordalen Mire, Sweden - 717 E1 10-14 | ecosystem: Environmental > Terrestrial > Soil > Wetlands > Peat | place: Sweden: Norrbotten County, Stordalen... | reverse complement strand
CCCGTCGCCTTCAGCGAGATCGTGGAGGTAGTACGCGAACGCTTTGGTCTTACCCATCTCGTCATGGTCGGCGACCGGGGGATGATCACCTCGGCCCGCATCGAGGCGCTTCGTGAACTGGGCGGGCTGGGCTGGCTGACAGCGCTTCGGGCCCCGCAGATCAAAGCCCTCGCCGATGACCAAGGCCCGCTCCAGCTGTCACTGTTCGACGAGGTGAACTTCTGCGAGCTCACCCATCCCGAGTACCCAGGCGAGCGTCTCGTCGCCTGCCGCAACCCGCTCCTCGCCCTCGAGCGGGCCCGAAAGCGCGAGGCGCTCTTGTCCTCGAGCGAGGCCGCGGTCGCGCCGATCATCGCCCGGGTGCAAGCGGGCAGGCTCAAGGGCCGAGACGAGATCGCTTTGCGGCTCGGCAAGGTTCTCAACCGCTTCAAGATGGAGAAGCACTTCATCTCAGAGATCACAGACGACCGCCTCGTTGTCGTCCGCGACGAGGACTCGATCACAGCCGAGGCCGCCCTCGACGGGATCTACGTGCTGAGAACGACGATCGGAGGAGACGAACTGGACGCGGCCGGGGTGATCTCGGCCTACAAGGACCTGGCCGGAGTCGAGCGGGACTTCCGCTCCATGAAGGTGATCGACGTCGAGTTGCGTCCGGTGCACCACCGCCTGGAGGACCGTGTGCGCTCTCACGCCTTCATCTGCATGCTCTCCACCTATCTCAGCTTCCACCTCCGCCGCAGCCTCGCCCCTTTGACCTTCACCGACACCGAGCCGCCGACACGAGACGACCCGGTCGCCCCCGCTTCGGCCTCGAAGGCAGCAAGAAAGAAGGCCGCGGCGAAGAAGAATGCTGAGGGCGAGGATGTGCGCGGCTTTCGTGAACTGCTCGAGCACCTCGGGACTCTTACCCGCAACCGCATGCGCGTTGCCTCCTCACCGGGGATCGAGTTCGATCTCGTCGCGACGCCGACGCCGACTCAGCGACGGGTCTTCGAGCTCCTCGGCGTGCCGGTCCCAAAGCACCTCGTGTAGCCAGAACTATCTGGTCCGCCGGCGCGAACTCCCAGGTAGGTGGGCGAGAGCATGCTTTCGGGAAAGTAAGTTCGGCTTAAAAGGGGCAAGCCGGGTGGTGACCTCCTCGGTGAGCGTGGCAATCGAGGCGTCGAGGAAGTCGATATGGTCGATCACCTGACGACACACCACCGCGTGGTGCGCGCCGAAATGCCCCGACAGCGCCTCTTCGAGCTCGGTGATCTTCGCCCGCATGCGGCCCTTTGCCATCTGGGCGAGGACCGCCGGGTCCCGCTCGCCTCGGATCAGGGCCTCGATGATCTCGCGCGAGGACTTGCTCCAGACCACAGAGGCGACCGAGGTGAGCTTGATCCCAGCGTCTTGGAGAACCTTCTCGAGCCGCTGGATCTCACGGGTGCGTGCGTCGACCTGAGTCTTGCGATAGCGGGTCAGTTCGCGAAGCTCGCGGATCGGAGGTGGTGGGACGAAGGAGGGCCGGACCATCCCGTGCGCGGCGACGTCGGCGAGCCACTCCGCGTCAGAGAGATCGCTCTTCCGGCCGGGCACGTTCTTTACGTGTTGCGCGTTGCACAGCCACAGCTCGTCGAAGAGGCCCTCGAGCGCGTAGAACGGTGGCTTCCAATACACGCCGGTCCCCTCCATCGCGACGGTTGTCACCGCGACGTCGGCAAGGAACGCCGCGAGCTCACCGAGACCGCGACGTGTTGTCCCGAAGCGTTTCTTGGTGACACTGACCTCGCCGTCAGGCTCGACCACCCGGCAGCAGACGACCACCGTGTCTCGGTGAACGTCCAGCCCCGCAACCCGGTCTCTGATCCGTTTCATCTCCCACCTCCATGTTCTTGGAGGCTGTCGGGGAGGGCCTCACGAAGCGAAGTCTGGGGTTCGTGCTCGTAGCGACAGTCGAAGATCCTCCACGGCCCTCCGCACCACACTCATCACGCGCTCACGGCGGCAAGTCAATCTCGGCGACGGCTCCCGGCAGCCGGCCACAAGCATTTCATCCGACGCGGATGGCCGTCCCGGTCATGGCCACTCATCGGGCTATGGGTCGTGAGTTACCTGACGTGCCGCTCGCTATGAGCGCGGACTTCCGGACTTGGTCTCGCCCGCTCGAAGTGATCGGCAATCGGGCGCCCCAGGGGCGAAGAAGAGGCCTCGTTCGGGGCGGCATCGGGTGCGGCGACTGGCTGGCAATCGGAGCGATGTTCTGTTTGTGTGGGAAGGTGCAGAACGACGAGGAGATTGGCTTCTCACTGGGGAATTCAGACGAGCGGGAGCTGCTGCTCGATTGGCTCGGCTACCTGCGCAACGCAGTGATGCGCAAGATCGAAGGCGTCAGTGACGCCGATGCCCGATGGACACCCGACGGCCGACTGATCTCATTGATCGGAATAGTGAATCACCTCACCCATGTCGAATGGCGGTGGATCGACGGTGGGATGCTCGGCCACGACGTCAGCCGCAACGAAGGGGAGTTCAACCCCGGCCAGGAGCTCACTGTGGATGCCGCCCTCACCGCCTACCGAGAACGCGCGAACGCAACGAACGCCACCGCGAGGAGACTCGCGTTCCCTTGAAGACCCTTGCGGGCTTGTCGAAGGCACGGACCTACGTTGGGTGCTCCTTCACCTCATCTATGAGACTGCCCGTCACGCGGGCCATGCCGACGCAGCACGAGAACTCCTCGATGGGACCACCGGGGAGTGAGCGAAGCGCCTATCATGCGCCGGACGGCATGGTGAAGTGCCGGCGCTTCGTGCCAGCCTTTGACGCTGTCAGCGACCGCGAACGGAATCGGCAAGGAGAACGAGCACGCTCCCGTCGATCTGCGTGCCCGTCCTTCGAGGCCAGTCGACGTTCGGTGAGGCAATTTGTGTGGGACTTCCAGCTGCCGAACTCCCGAGGACACGGTTAGCCGGGACGGACGCTACCTCCCCGGTGTCAAACAAGCGCACCATCTGGTCGGCGCACCCCGATGGTTCATCTCCTACGCTCTCCGCATAGATACCCTGACATTCCTGTTCACCGACATTGAGGGATCGACGCGGCTTCTCCAGGAGCTGGGCGAACGCTACGCCGACGTACTGATGGAGCACTATTGGCTCCTGCGGCAGGCATTTCGTTCTCACGGCGGCGTCGAGCAGGGCACCCAAGGAGATTCGTTCTTCTACGTCTTCCCGTCCGCTTCGGCTGCCGTCTCGGCCGCCGCGGACGCTCAACATGCGCTGGGAACAGGCCCTCCCCGGGTACGGATGGGCATTCACACAGGCGAGGCGATCCTGACCGCCGAGGGCTACGCCGGGCTCGACGTGCACAAGGCGGCTCGCGTGGCCGCCGCCGCCCACGGCGGTCAAGTGGTGCTGTCGAGAGAGGCACGCGTCCAGATCGACTCCGCTATTCCACTTCTCGATCTTGGGGAACACAGGCTCAAGGACTTCGACGAACCCGTCTGGTTGTTCCAGTTCGGCACGAACACGTTCCCACCGCTCAGGACGACCTCGAACACAAACCTGCCCCAGTTGGCGAGCTCGTTCGTGGGCCGGCGGCGGGAAGCGCACGCTGTGAGCTCCCTGATCCGTAACGGTTCGCGCCTCGTCACGCTGACCGGATCTGGTGGGTCGGGCAAGACTCGGCTGGCGATCGAGGTGGCGGCCGGGCTTGTGCCTGAATTCCGGGCCGGTGTGTTCTGGGTCGGCTTGGCGCCGCTGCGTGAGCCGGGACTCGTGATCGAGACGATCGGGAGATCACTCGGGGCAAAGACCGGGCTTGCCGCGCATGTTGGCGAACGCGAGATGCTGCTGCTGCTCGACAACCTCGAGCAGGTGATCGGGATCGCCCCAGAGCTGTCGATCTTGCTCGAGGCTTGCCCGAACTTGTCGCTGCTTGTCACCAGCCGCGAGCTCTTGCGTATCCGGGGCGAGGTCGAATACCTGGTTCTGCCTCTCGCCGATGCGGAGGCAGTCGAGCTCTTCTGTGCCCGGGCACGTGTCGCACCTGATGCCACTGTCGCCGACCTCTGCCGTGCGCTCGACAACTTGCCGTTGGCAGTCGAACTTGCCGCGGCGCGGTCGAGCGTGTTGTCGCCGGCACAGGCTTACGCGAGGCTCTCCGGGCGCCTCGACGTATTCAAAGGTGGCAGGGATGCTGACCCCCGCCAGCAGACGCTGCGGGCAACGATCGAGTGGAGCCACGAACTGCTCGGCGCGGTCGAGCAGCACTTGTTTGCCTGCCTCGCCGTCTTTGCCGCCGGCTTCACGCTTGAGGCGGCAGAGCAGGTCACCGGCGTCGCGCTCGACAGCCTGCAGGCGCTGGTTGACAAGAGCCTTCTCCGGCACACCGCGGAGCGTTTCTGGATGCTCGAGACCATCCGGGAGTACGCGGTCGAACGGCTGGACGAGCTTGATGAGGCTGCCGAGTTGCGGCGTCGCCACGCCGAGCATTTCTTGGTCCTCGCCGAGCGGGCCGAGTCCGAGCTGGCGGGCGAGCGGCAAGCTGAGTGGCTCGAACTGCTCGAACGGGACTACGCGAACCTGCGGTCTGCGCTCGCCTGGCTCCTCGGTTCCGAAACACCGGAACTTGGTGTCCGGCTCGCGGGCGCCCTGAGCCAATTCTGGTCCAAGCGGGGGTACCTTGCCGAGGGCCGCCTCCGGTTGGCTGAAGCGCTCGCCGTGTGCGATCGCGGCAAGGAGCAAGCGAAGGTGCTCTTCAGCGCGGCGCTACTGGCGACATTGCAGGGCGACTGGCCGGAAGGGAGGCGCCTCTCGGAGCATTGTCATCAACTCAGCCTCCAGATCGGCGAGCTTCTTCTCGCGGCTCGGTCGCTGCTGACGCTGGGACGGGTGACTGTTGCCGAGGGTGATCATGTGCGCGCCTGCTCGCTCTTCGAGGCGGCGGTGGACCTCGCGACCGGGATTGACGACGCGACGACCATCGCGATGGCCCGTTTCAACCTCGGCTACGCGTCGCTGAGCGCCGGCGACTACGTCCGGGCCCGAAAGGAGATACAGGACGCTCTTGCCCACTTCGAGAAGAACGCGGATCCTTACGGCACCTCACGTGCCCTCGCCGGGCTGGGTTCTGTCGCCCTGCAAGAAGGGAGTCCTGACGAAGCAATTGCGCACTTGCGACAGAGTCTGGCGATCTCACGGACGCTCGGAGATCGAGACGACATCGTGTGGGCGCTGCAACTTCTTGGAGTCGCCGCGGTTGGATCGCAGAGTGAGAAGGCGGCCCGACTGCTCGGCTCGGCCGAGGTGCTACGCGAAATGCTCGGCGTCTCGCTCTCGGGCACCGAACTCGCCCTGCATGAGCGAGCGGTTGCTTCTCTCCGATCGGCGTTCGACGCCGAGACCCTCACAAGAGCCTGGTCCATCGGACGTGACATGGCTCTCGCACAGGCAATCGAACAGGCATTGGACAACGACTGACCCCCGTAGCCGACGACACGGCCAGCTGCTCCTCCCGCTGAGCTGTCGGAGGCCGGCTCGCCCGTCTCCTCCCCTCTGCCAGATGTTCGCAATGGGTGTACTCACCTGGGGTGCTTGGTGCTGCAATGCCTCGGAGCGGTCCGGCATACTCGCTGAAGTTTCTCGTCGACTATGTGAACGTTTTGTACAACAACTACGGGGAGTACGTTGACTTCTAGCTAGCTCCGTCGCCGCATGTCCCGCTGTCCCAAGCCGCAGCGGCACGGGGGACGTCACTATTGCAGCGAATGGCGGGGACTTTCCTTGGCCATCAACGGGGACTGCAACTTGGCCATTGACAGGGGACCGGAGTCATTGCGACACAGTGGTCGGTTCGGTCGTTGTTGACAGGTAGCTCACGCACTCGAATTCGCGTGTCGGTGGCCGCGTCGTCGAGTGTTTCGGTGATCGACCCGGGCGACATACACGATGCGCTCGTCTTCGTCGATCCAGTAGCGGACCCGATATTGCTCGACCCGCGCGGTGCGCCGGCCTGCCAGTTCCCACCCGAGCGCGTACAGTTACCGACGAATCCTCCCCGGTGACCGCATCTATAACACGACCATTGTGCTCCGGAGCGTTTCTCGGTGGGCGCGTCGCGGTTGGACGGTTTCTGCTGTCGCGTCACTGGCGAAAGATGCCAGCATCAGTTGTGTTCTCATGCTGTTCTCGACCTCGCCCGCGACGACGCCAAGGCCAATCGAGTCATGTGCGCCCTTAGTGAGCTTTCGAGCAGCCGTCAGTGCCGACTGGCTCGCAGCGTTTCTGGGCCGCGGTTCAGCGACTGTTCGAGACACAGGGGATCGCCATCGGGCGCCGCTGGAGTGGGGACAAGGACAGTCCCGGGACCGTCTATACCTGGAGCAGTTCTGACGGAAAGTCTGCCAAGACTCACACAGGACGCTACGCGGATTACCAGAAGCCTCCCAGGTTCGATCGTCACAGTGGAGGGAGTCCGCTTGTCCTCACCGAGTTGGGCCCCACCCAAGCCAGTCTGGTTCCGAGTTCTGATTGGAAACCGATGTCGAATCTAGAGTTGAGATCCAAGTTTCGTCGTTCCCTGCTGGCTATCCCGGTGACAGCTTTGGTCCTGTCGGCCTGTGGGGCAAGTGGCGCCACAAACGCCGCCATACCGAAAATCTCGATGTCCCGAGAGGCGACCGCCACCACGGTGGCGAAGCCGTCCAGTACGACCCGTGTCGCGACAGCGCCATCGGGAAGTTCCCACGCAGCAAAGGGCAGTGCCAGCACACCCCCATCGGGCAGCCCGCCGCCGCCCCCCGGAGGCGGGTCGGGACCGGGAGGCAATGGTTCCTCCAAGGTGGTGACCGGGACGGGGGCCTTCACGCTCGCCGGTGGGCAAGCCTCGAAGTCCGACCAGGCCATCATGGCGGCATCCACCAATGAATCGGGGGTCCTCGCCAAGGATTCCGCAAAGTTGACATTGACAGACGTCAACGTCTCGACGACGGGCGGTAGTTCCTCATCCGATAACAGCAGCTTCTACGGCCTCGACGCCGGTGTCCTCGCTTTTACCGGCTCTGCAATCAACGAGAGCGGGGGGTTGGTGACCACGACCGGCGACGGAGCCAACGCGGTATTTGCCTACGGGTCGGGCTCCTCGATCACGATTAGCGACACCAAAATCAAGGCGTCGGGTCAGTACGCGCACGGCATCATGGCCAGTGGTGGCGGCTCGATCAAAGCCATCAACGTGACCGTCTCCACGGCGGGGGCGAGCAGTGCCGCGGTGGCCACCGACCGCGGTGGGGGCGCCATCACGGTCATCGGCGGCACCTTCAAGACCTCGGGCCACAACTCCCCGGGCCTGTACTCGACAGGCACGCTCAAAGCGACCGGTGCCACTTTCGACGCCACAGGTGCTGAAGCCGCGGTGGTCGAGGGGTCCAACTCCGTGATCGTGACCAGCAGTCACTTGACTGGTCACGTGAACCGCGGAGTGATGCTGTACCAGAGCATGTCCGGGGATGCCCAGGGCGAAAAGGGCACGTTCACCGAGACTGGTGGGTCGCTCACGGCTCTTGACGGGCCACTGTTCTTCGTGACCAACACGACGGCTGCTATCAACCTCACCGGGGTGAAGTTGTCGGACCCTTCCGGAACCTTGCTCGACGCGGCGGCCTCGAGCTGGGGCACGAGCGAGGCGAACGGTGGAAATGTCACCGTCAATGCCACGCGTCAGTCCATGACCGGGGCGGTCGACGTCGATGACATCAGTACAGCCGTCCTCAACCTCAAAGACGGTTCGAGCCTTAGCGGCGCGATCAACGCCGCCGGGACCGGGAAGAGCGTTACCCTCAGTCTCGACAAGTCCTCCAAATGGACTGTCATGGGTAACTCGCATCTGACCGTGCTCCGCGACTCGGCGGGCGTCTCAGGCTCGAAGGTGACCAACATCGTCGGCGACGGCCACATCGTGTACTACGACGCCAATTCCAACCCATGGCTCGGCGGAAGGACCTACACCCTCCAAGGAGGAGGCACGCTTACTCCGGTGTGAGTGGACTGGCAGGAGCGAGGTGACAGTCCGGGAGCGACCCAGGTAGAGAAGCGACACACCGCCGAATCGGTACTTAGCCGGGTCCGATGGCAGTGGCCGGAGCCGCTTATACGTATCGTTAGGCTCAAGACGCCGAGATAACACTCCGAGGGGGGAACATGTTCACGAGAACAAGGCGCCTGGTAACAGTCGCCACCCTGTGTGGTTGGACTGTGCGTTTCACTCAGCGCCTCGAACGGAGCTGCTGCAGCAGCGACGAAGGCCCCAGGGGTCAATGGGATCTGGCTCGCATACGCGTGGGCGACCGGGCAAGGCAAACCTGGCAGCCCCAACCAAGCCTTCCTGCTGAACAACAAACCGGGTTCCGCTCGCGTCACCGGCACGCTGGCGGAGTTCAAGATCTTGGGGACTTTCTCACCGGTGACCGGCAAGGCAACGCTTGTGGTAGGCGTACAACCAGGCACCACGCAGACGACGAACTACTACGTCAAGTTCGTGTTCAAGTCGCACAGCACCGCTCAGACGAACCACCCCACGTTCTCCGGGTCGTTCGACTACGTGAGCCGAGTGACTGGGGAGCCGGTACCGAACAGCACCGGAAAGGTCACGGCCATCCGATGCTCGTACCAGATGAACGCTGCAGCTATGGCCTTGTGCGGCTTGGATTAAGGAGTAGCACGCAATCGTGCTACTCGTGATCTGATTTTGGTAGGTGGCCTAAGGAGTCGTGCTCGGCGGTCGCGTCCGGCTCGGTCACGGTCTTGGTTATGAATAGAACAGGGACAGCTGGTCAGGCGACGACAACCGCCGCTGTCGTCGCTCTGATTCCACGTGGTCGGTACAGGCAGCGCGACATCGATCGGCCCGATCTCGGAGACGGTCGTGTACTACTCCAAGGGACATCTGCTCGACGCCGAACGGGTCGTGGAAGATCTCCATGGCATCGTCGCGATGGCCGAGGGACCGACGGACGCCGGAGCAGACGTCACGGTGGTCACGGGCTCGGACTATTCCGTGCTGGCCGATCACTCTGCCGCTACGAGCACGACGGCAGCTGCAGCGGATGCGACGGCAACTACAGCGGACCTGCTGGTAGACCTGACGGCAACGACGGCGGAGCTTGACGTCGGCAAGTACTCTCGGACCGCCGAGCCCGGCGGTACAGCCCCTTCCTTCTAAGACCCGAGGGCTTGTCCCTCCGCGTGAGGAAGTGGCCGTAAGGTGCTTTGAGACAAGGCTTCCCGGCACAACGACGCGTTAAGCGCGCAGTGACTCCGGCGGACACCGGCGGAGATGACGGCACGAGATTCGACAGCCCGATACAGCCCTCGCGCAGGAGCGCGACCACGGCGAAGTCACCGCTGGCCCCCGCGGATCGCGGGACTTGAGCACTGCAATCGGTGTGTCGCGTGTAGTCCTCTGCCCGGGGCAGCGGTTGCGACCAGCACTCACCCGGAGTCGACCCAGGCAACCCCTAGAGTGCAATGGTGGCCGTTCGTTTGGGTGGCAGGCGAAGCATGTTGGCATCCACGTGGCATCTACTCGTCGGAAGACCGCTGCGCAGCGGCGAAGCAGCGAAGGAGCAGATCACTCCTGTCGAAGGCCTCTCCGCGCTTTCGCTCGACGCGCTCACCTCGGTCGCTTACGGGCCAGAAGCGATCATCGTTGTTCTCGCGGTCGCTGGCGCCGGGGCACTACATGTTGTGCTGCCAATCACGATAGCGATCGTCTTGCTTCTTGCGGTCCTCGTCTTTTCCTACAGGCAAGTGATCGACGCCTATCCGGGAGGGGGCGGGGCATACGCGGTCTCGCGCGCGAACCTAGGCGTTCGTGCGAGCCTCATCGCCGGCGCCTCGCTAATTGTCGATTACACGCTCACTGTTGCCGTGTCGATCGCAGCCGGTGTTGGTGCGTTGACGTCCGCCTTCCCAGCTCTGTCGCCTGCCACGGTGCCCATCTGCCTAGGAATTCTCGCCGTCGTCACGTTGCTCAACCTGCGCGGTCTCGGCGAGGCTGCCAGGGCCTTCCTTCTTCCGACGATGATCTTCATCGTCGGTCTTCTAGCGATCATTGCGATCGGCTTGATCCATCCACTTGCCCTTCATGCCTCCCAACCCGGGCGGTCGCTGCTCACCACTCACGGTGTTGAGGCCGTGAGCGTGCTCTTGGTGCTGAAGGCCTTCTCTGCGGGTTGCAGCGCGCTTACAGGCGTCGAGGCGATAGCGAACGGCGTGCCACTGTTCAAAGAGCCGAAAGTGGTTCGTGCCAAGAGGACTGAGCTGCTGTTGGGCCTGATCCTCGGCACGATGCTGCTCGGCCTCGCAGTGCTCGCGAGCCGCTGGCACATCGGGCCGCGGTCGGGTCAGACTGCGCTGAGCCAGATCATGGCCGACGCGGTCGGTCGGCACTGGGCGTACTACTTGGTATCGCTCACGGTCACGCTCGTGCTCGCGCTGGCGGCGAACACGTCCTTCGGCGGACTGCCTGTTCTCGCGAGCCTGCTGTCACGGGACGACTACCTTCCGCACCTGTTCGCGCTCCGCGGCGATCGACAAGTCTTCTCGAACGGAGTCTGGGCGCTTGCAGTCCTGTCCGGCGCTCTCCTGATCGCCGTCGGCGGCGATACGAACAGCCTGATCCCACTGTTCGCGATTGGCGTCTTCACCGGCTTCACGCTCGCCCAAAGCGGGCTCGTGGTTCACTGGTGGAAGAACAGGCCTGCCAAATGGCGCCAGCGTGCTGCGATCAACGGACTGGGCGCGACGATGACCGCGATCGCGACTGTCGTATTCTTATTCTCGAAGTTTCTCGAAGGCGCCTGGGTGGTCGTAGTCGCCGTTCCGGCGTTTGTCCTTCTCTTCGTGCGGATCCACAGCTACTACCGGCGCGCCGCAAGTGATCTCGGTATCGGCTCCGCGCAGGAGAAGCCAGAAGCCAGGCAATCCCTCGTGATCGTGCCGGTGACGGCAGTGTCGCGCCTGACCGTGCACGCGATCTCCGAGGGGCTCTCGCTCAGCAGGGAGGTCGTGGCCGTGACCGTCGTGCTCGACGACGGGGGCGAGGGCGAAGCTCGCGCCCAGCTGCTCGAGCAGGACTGGGCCACGTGGGACCCGGGAGTCCCACTGCAGGTACTCCACACCGACTATGCGTCGATAGTGGCGCCGATCGTTTCGTTCATCGACGAGCTGCGAGCTCACGATGACAGGCAGATCGTCGTGCTCATCCCCGTGGTCATCCCGGACCGCGTACGCTATCGCCTGCTCCACAATCAGATCGACCTCGTGCTCTCTGCGGCACTACGGACCCGCCCTGACGTCGTGGTCGCACGAGTCCGGTCGCCACTGGGAGAGTTGGCGAGCGAGCCCGGAGTGACCGAGCATGTCCCGGTCGGGGCCACCGGAGCGACCGACGTCCTGACGCGACCTGGTGGCTGAACCGGTTCTCGTCTCGACCGAAAGGGCGTCAGCGACATCGCGGCCAAGTTCGACCAAGGTGCCAGCGGCCGCTGACCCCTGTTGAGCCTTCCTTGGAACTATCTACCTGAAGCGCCGACTCGTCTACCGCAGAGCTACCGAGAGTTCGCTAGACGCAGGAGGCCTAGCCGAAGCGCGGCGGGAACCTGTCAGCCTGACCCCGACCTGGCGCACCGTAGGTGGGTGCCGGAGAAGGTGAACTCGTATCGATCCCGCCCGCGGGCGTCACTCAGCTTGGCGCCGTGAAGTGCCAAGCGTGAGTTCTTAGTGGGGCCGGAGCAGGCCTCCTCCCTGGCCACATAGCGAGTGGTTCATCAGACGGGTTCCGCTCACAACACTTCGTCACCGACGCGGTCGTCTCGATCGCTATAACGACTTCGTTCTCCCTCGGTGACCTCGAGCACCTGAAGCCATCGAGTCCGAGCAGCTGCTCCGCAAGGTCAGTACCGTCCCTCATGTCAACGGTCCCTCCGTCGAGCTGTCGTTGAACAACAGCAACGATGTCGGGGCCTCCGGCCACGTTGGTGGATGGTCTGCTACCTCAAGACCCCCAGTTCACCGCGAAGAGCCGGTTACAAACTGGCGCAACCGATAGTGGACGAAGTCAGAACCACCCTGGCTCCATCTTCTTAATAGCCAGACGCCAAATGACATTTACTATGATCATGATGGTTTGAAGATTGACTCCAGAAGGCTGTCCTGGTAAGACTTGAACAAGCAAATGTGATGCGTTCTTGTTTAGTACTCTTAGCAAAAGTACAAACAATCCCAGTGCTATAGCCGTCTGCACCGTCGCCACCTGCGTTTCGAGAGTTCCCGGTGCGCAAACCCAGATGACCCGGGGGAGATAGCGTCGGTGTCCGTCTGCGTGTTCCGCATCGATTCGGCTGCACGACAGACATCGCATGGGTGGCAAGTGCCACTGCCCAAGCAAAGCGGCCTCAGGCGGCTTGATCGGCAGCTGCCAGTTCGAAATACTGGAGGATGGCACCTGCGCTCTTTTGAATGCGCTCACAGGATGCCTTGATCCCGGCGACTGCCAGGTCGCCATCACCTGCCCAGGTTGCGACATACCCGAAGGAGTAGTCACCGGAGTCGATCCCAAGTCCCTGGCAGACGACGTATGCGGTGGACTCAGCCTCCAGCTCGGCAAGCGCTCGGTTCTCGTAGCTCTCGTGGAGCAGGGCGTGGGCCAGCTCGTGAGCAAGCGTCTTCACCCGGTGCGCGGGTGTGTTGGTCGTCTCGACCCGTATGCGGTGATCGGCATGGCAGCAATCGCCACTCGCGTTGCCATTGAATTCGTGGTCCTCGACCGAGAAACCGCAGGACTGGGCGACTGTCACGAGCTGGGCGTAGCGACCTTTGGGATCGCCGCCTTCGAGCCGGTTGCAAATGGACGGCAGTCCTTCGCCGTCGGTCTGGGCGATGTCGAAGACAGGTACGAACTTGAAGCCTCGGACGACCCGATCGGTCTCGCCGTCCTCGACGTCCTTGTAGACCATGGGGGCGAGAACCCAGATGGCCTTCTCTCCCTTGCGAACGAAGCGATTGAGCTTGCGCCAGGCGTTGAATCCTGCCACCCAAGTTGCCTTGTTGCACTGGGCGGCAATGAGGAGAACGTTCCCAAAGCTGTAATGGTGAAAGCGGCTTTGGAAGTCGAGGTAGCGCTGCCACTCCTCGGACGATGTGAGGGCGGTGATTCCCTCTGTCAGCTGGGCGAAGAGTTCCGGGTGATTGTTCTTGGCCATGATTCCTGAGTCCTCCGTGTGGTGCCGATGGGTGCACCGGGTCGGCCAGAGAGAGGCTCGGCGGGACGCAGTCCAGAGAGTTTCAGGGCTTGCAGCTCGCAGGACAAAGCTCTGGCCGGGTGCGATACACGCAGCGGCTCCGGGGCAGGGGCGAGAGATCCGCAACCAGCACCCCGGTACGGCCCTGGAGCCGGCGGGTCAAGACGGGATCACGAGGTGATCCGACGGCAGTTGAGGCTACGGCGGCCCTGTGACACTCGACCGGTGGGATCGGAGCTTGAGCTGTTGTAGACAAACACAACCCACCCCTGACGCTTATCTGTTTAGAATCCGTTATGGAGTGGTTGACTTGCTTATTCGAGCCAGTCCAGCGTTAAGCTCATTCAAGAAGTGTGGTAGTGCTTGTAGATGTAGAACTACCAGATGATGTCGAATTTTGAAGATTGCTTGTGGGCGCGACTCTTTCATCTTCCTCGACCGATTAGGCTCTCATTTCATTGGCCATGCGTCTCCGGCCTCTCTTTCAGCTGCGGGTCAAGCTATTCGGTCAATCTCCGGGTGACGGTTCCCCTCCGACCTCAGCTGGGTGGTGGCGTCGGCTTGTAGATGCCTTGCCAGGAATGGTTGTGAGCGCGATCAGGGTGCCAGCGAGAGTGACAATTGCCGCGGCGAGTAGGCCGAGGTGCATACCGCTCATGAAGGCAGTGTGGGCAGAGTGGGCGATGGTCGCCCCAATGGTGCCGCCGACGTGTCGAGCGACGCCGAGCGCCGAGCCGAGCGTGCCCCGGATGGTTTGGTCGAGCGCGTGCGGAAGGTGGTAGGCGGCGAGGGCGCTGGTGAGCTGGTCGTCGTATCGGTTGGAGAGCAGGCTGCCGACCACAGCGACGCCAAGGGCGCCGCCGGTTTGGAGGAAAGTGCCGTTGGTGCCCCCGCCGACGCCGGTGTGTTCGCCGGGCAGCGAGCCCATCACCGATGCCGTCGCCGAGGGGATGACGAGCCCGGCGCCGACGCCGAGCAGGGCCATGCCGACGACGACCCCGCCATAGGTGGTGGAGCCCGTGGCGCTGGAGATCTGCCAGAGCCCGGCGGTGACTATGAATAGGCCGATTGCGATCGTCACTCTTGTGCCGAACGCGCGCACAAGCACGCTGGAGAGTGGGGCGACCACAGCAATCGCGCCAGCGGCGGGGAGCATGCGTACGCCGGCCTGAAGCGGGCTGAAGCCGAGCTGGAACTGGAGGAACTGTGTGAGCACGAAGAGGGAGCCGAACAGTCCGAACATCGTCAGGCCGACCGAGAGGATCGGGGCTGAGAAGCTCCTATTGCGGAGGAAGTGCGGGTTGAGCATCGGATGCGTGCTCGCCCGCTCCAAGACCACGAAGGCCGCGAGGATAGCGAGCCCTCCGATGCCGGTCGCAAGCACTAGCGTCGATGCCCAGCCGTGCGCGGGCGCCTCGATGATCGCATAGAGAAGCAGCCCCAGTCCGGCGATTGACAACAGCGAACCGACGAGATCGGGGCGTTGCGCCGACGGATTCTTCGAGTCGGGGACGAACGGCAGAGCGAAGGCAAAGCCGGCAACGGCAATCGGGACATTGATCAGGAACACCGAGCCCCACCAGAAGTGTTCGAGGAGCAGTCCGCCCACGATCGGACCGAGTGCAATACCGGCACCACTTGTTGCCGCCCAGAGACTGATCGCGCGTTGACGCTCGCGTGGCACGGTGAAGGTGCTCGTGATGATTGCCAGCGTCGAAGGCATGATCAGCGCGGCGCCGATACCCATGCTCGCGCGGGCGGCGATCAGCGACCCGACCGAGCCGGAGAACGCGGCCCACGTCGAGCAGGCTGCAAACGCAGTAAGGCCGGCGAGCAACGTGCATTTTCGGCCGACGCGATCGGCGAGGCTGCCCGACACCAGCAACAGCCCGGCGAACACCAGCACGTAGGCATCGACGATCCACTGCAGATCGCTCGAACTGGCGTGCAGCTTGTCCACCAGCGTCGGCAGGGCGACGTTCAGGACCGTGTTGTCGAGTGTGACGATCAGCAGCGATACGCACAGCACTGCGAGCGCGAACCAGCGGCGCGGCGAACCGCTTCCAGCAGCGCTGGGTTCGGTCCCATGTGTCCTCATTACCGATGTCTCCTCTCTGCCGCGACGCTGGAGCGGTCTTCCGCTCGCAGTCTCGGTATCAAGTGTGTAAAATCAGCATATGATGAAATCATCGGTCAATGATATACCACAAGGATCCCATGCACGACAACCAACTCCGGGGAGGCTGCACTGATGGCTAGAACAGGGCGCCCACCGGGCGGCACCTGCAACCGGGAGGCCATCCTTGCCGCTGCCGCGCGCCACTTCTCCGAGCTCGGCTACGACCGCACGTCAATGCGCTCGATCGCGTCCGAGGCCGGCGTCGACCAGGCTCTGATCGCCCACTACTTCGGCTCGAAGCACGAGCTCTTCATCGCCGCGGTGGAGTTCCCCCTCGATCCCGCCAAGATCCTCCCCGAGGTGCTGGCCGGCGACCGCATCTCGATCGGCGAGCGCCTCGCGAGAGTGCAGCTCAACTTGCTCGAGAATCCCGACGCTAGAAGGCGGCTGACCGGGCTGATTCGAGCCGCTTCATCCGAGCCGGACGCGGCGCGGATGCTGCGCGAATTCCTGATGCGGGAGGTGATTGGACCGGTTGCGGAGGCACTCGCGGTGGACGAGGCCGAACTCCGCGTCAGCCTCGTCGGTTCGCAGATCGTAGGCTTAATGACGGCGCGCTACATCGTCGAGTTGGAGCCGCTCGCCTCCCTGCCGGCCGAGCGCGTCGTGGACATTATCGCCCCGACCCTGCAGCGCTATCTCACGCACCCACTGCCTC
>Ga0224533_1000025_pt1 | contig 16859 bp, 15 predicted proteins | sample 714E11014metaG_FD_172018 | JGI IMG/M metagenome (GOLD analysis project Ga0224533, IMG submission 172018) | Peat soil microbial communities from Stordalen Mire, Sweden - 717 E1 10-14 | ecosystem: Environmental > Terrestrial > Soil > Wetlands > Peat | place: Sweden: Norrbotten County, Stordalen... | reverse complement strand
CGGGGCAGGGCGTCGATCATCCCCGAGAGGCTCCGGCTCGATTCGGCCAGCATGTGGAGCGCCTGCACGGCCGAAAGTACGCCATCGTCATAGCCGCGGCCGAAGGGGGCGTTAAAAAACCAATGGCCGCTTTTCTCGAAGCCCGCCACGGCGTTGGTCTCGGCCACCTTGGCCTTGATGTAGGAATGCCCGGTTTTCCAGGTGACGATCTCCGCGCCGGCCTGCTTGAGAATGGGGTCTTCATAATAGAGGCCGGTGCCTTTGACGTCGATCACTACGGGCCGGCCGGGAGTCTTGGGGCAGATCCAGCGGGCCACCAGCAGGCCCATTTTGTCGGAGAAGACCTCGCGGCCCTGGTCGTCCACCACCCCCAGGCGGTCGCCATCGCCATCCAGCCCGAAGCCCACATCGGCATGGTTCTCCACCGTGGCGCGGCTCATGCCGTGCAGGAACTTCATGTCCTCGGGGTTGGGGTTGCACTTGCGGAAGTACCAGTCGGCTTCGGTATCGAGCTCCACGACTTCGCAGCCGAGGTCGCGCAGAACCGGCGGGGCGAAGCGGCCGGCGGCCCCGTTGCCCGCCGCCAGCACCACCTTCAACTTGCGCGCCAGGGGACGCTGGCGGAGGTCGGCGCGGTAATCGTCGAACAGGCCGTCGTAGGATTCGTACTCGCCGCGGCCGGTGGCGAAGGCGCCGCTCTCCACGATCTTGCGGAATTGCAGGATGCCCTCGGGACCCAGGGTGGATGACAACCCGTTGGCCAGCTTGATGCCCGTCCAGCCGTTCTCATTGTGGCTGGCGGTGATTTCGGCGCCACCGCGAAACCCGAAGCGGTGCTGCGCGAAATAGAGCATGGGGGAAAGCGCCATGCCGATATCGACCACATGCATGCCGGCCGAGAGGAGGCCGACGATGAAGGAACGGCTGAGGTCCTGGCTGTACATGCGGAAGTCGTGCCCCACCACGACGTTCGTCTCGCCCAGCGTTTCCCGCAGCAGCGTGCCGTAGGCTTTGCCGAGCACCAGGAATCCGTTGGGATTGATCTCTTTCCCCAGCAGCCAGCGAACATCGTACTCGCGGAAGCCGTTGGGCGTGATGAGGGTTTTTTCGAAGTAGTCGAAGGAGTTCTCGGGAACCCGCGTCTCGATGGTCCAGCGCATGATCAAACCTCATGCTGGCGCAGGGGTGCGGGAATTGTCAAACCCGTGGCGACTGGGAACGCCAATCGGGAGATTGGCGTTCCCGGGGGCGCTGCGGCAAGCCGGTTACGGTTCGTCGCTTCCGTCTCGCTCCGCGCCCCGCCCGAACTCCCGACCCGCCCGGCGGGGTTCCTGCAGCGCTTTGACCAGAGCGTCCATGCTCAGCCGCACTTCCACAATGGTGGCCTGATGGCCCTCAAAGGTGGCGATCAGCATCGAAGTGGATTTCCCGGTGTCGCCGGTGTAGATGTAGGTCCACTCGCGGTCGCGCCTGGAGCGCACGCGGACCAGCGGGTGCAGGCCGGCGGAGGCGCCGGCCATCATGCTGTCGAGCGCCTGGCCGTCTTCCCACGCCAGGGGCCGAATGTTCTCGAAAACCGCCAGGTCGAACCCGGAAACGCCTTCCGGGCGGGCGGTCTTGACAAAGAAGTTGGCCGTGCCCAGAAACGGGATGTGCGTGCGCTGGACGCCGAAGTGCGACTCCACCGCCTTCACCAGGCGGTCGAAATCGCGGTCGGCGCCGAACGCGGCGGCCGAGGCCGCCAGGAACAGCGCCAGCAGCCGCATGTTATTCCTCTTCCTTCCCCTTCTTCTGGTCCGGCTTCTTCTGCTGGACATTGAGTTTGGGAATGCCGAATTGCCCGCCCAGTTCCGCGAGATCCTCGGGGCTTATGGTCCCGGAGATGCTAACGATGGTCAGTTCCTTCGGCTCGGCGGCGATCACCGTGAGGCCGCCGATCTGGGCGCCCTCGCCGTTTTTGAGGTACACATCGACGTTGTCGCCGCCCTGTTTGGAGGTCACGCCCACGATGCGCGACCAAACCGGAGGCTGGAGCTGCGCGCGCAGGGCTTGTAAATCCGCGGCGTTGTACTCGCCTTCCTTGCCAAACTCGAAGCTGCGGACCGCGATGCTCTTGAGCCCCGCGATCAGCTTCTTGGCTTTGGCCTCATCGGCGTCTTTGCCCGAAAGAAACTTGCCCGCAAGCTGGAGCAGGGCGCCGTCCAGCGTGACGTCCACGGAGTTCTCCGCCTTCTCGGAGAGTTTCTCCAGCCCCACGGGCATTTTGATGTCCTGCGCCCACCCACAACCAAGGGTGGCCGCCAAAAATACGATTGCGATCTTCATGATTCCTCCTATCGCTCCAACGGAGCGTAATTCACACGTCGAACCAGGGACTGCGCCAGCCGGAGCTTGCTCCCGGTGATGCGCAACGCCAGCATCACCTCGCGCCGGGCGCGCTCTCCCTCCGCCCGTTCCAGCCGCTGGCTGCGATACTCCAGGCCACCGGCCAGCAGAACCACCGCCGCGCACGCCGTGGCCCAGCGGAGCCGGGGCGCGCGGAAAGCGGCCAGCAACCCACCCCAGGGACCGCTTGCTGCACGGACGCTGTCCCGGCTTTGAATGCGGGCCATGACGCGCTCGGCGAAGCCCTCGGGCGGCTCTTCGCGCCGCAGCGCCATTCGCAGCTCATCCTCAAAGCGACTCATACTTCTCCCCTGTGGCGCAGACACTCGTGTCTGCCGCGCCGAGACTCGTCTCGGCGCTCGGCGGGTGCGGCCGCGCGCCGACTCTCACGACAATCGCGCCGGTCGAGCGCCGAGACGAGTCTCGGCGCGGCAGACTGAGAGTCTGCGCCACGGAAAAGGTCCCGCCGCTTTCGCCGGCCCCCGCCGGTTTCATCCTCATTCCCACTTCTCCCCCAGCACACGGGACGCTTTCTCCCGCAAGAAATCCAAAGCCCGTGAGATCTGGCTCTTGACCGTGCCCACCGGCATGCCCAGCGTCCGGGCGATCTCCTCGTTCTCCAGGTCCTCCTGGTATCTCAGGACGATCATCGCCCGCCACTGCCCGGGCAGTGACGCCACCAGTTGGCGGAGCGTCCGGCTGAGCATCGGGTCCGGCTGGCCGGCCGGGCTGGAGGGTTCGGCGATCCGATCCAGGCCGATGCGCGGCATCAGCCTCCGCCGCCGGCATTGATCGATGCACCGGTTCGCCGTCACGCGCCGGAGCCAGTGGGTGACGTGCTCCGGCGAGTCCAACTCGCCGAAACTGCGGTAAAGTTGCAAGAAAACGTCCTGCGCCAGCTCCTCCGCCGCCGCCCGGTCGTGCAGAAAATGCCAGGCGATGCTGAAGACCATGGCCTGGCGGTCGCGCACGATTTCCGCGAACTCCATGGTGCTCGCTGTTCCCGCCTTTGCTACGCCAGGCATCTTGCTCTTCACAGGATAGATACGGGCGAGGAGCGCCGCCGGCGCCACTTTTTTCCTGGAAAGTGGGACAGACGATCGGTTTTCGTCGTCTGTCGGGATGGGAGCGCAAGCCTCTGCGCGACCGTCAGGGAGCGGTTTGGGGCGCTATTTCACGACAAGCCGCAAGGTGGTCTTTCGACCCTGTCGCTCCGCCATGGGATGAATGACAGACGACGGAAGCCGATCGTCTGTCCCACCTCTGATACGAAAAAAAGGGCGGCCGGTTTCCCGGCCGCCCTTTTAGCTTTCCCTTGGCAGGCGGAAGCGCCTGCCCCACAATCACCCGCTACCGGATGGCGTACGAGCTCAGCACCTTCATGTAATTGGCGCGTTCGAACGCCGAGGGCTTGGGAACCGCGTTGCGGCTCATGCTGCCCTGCATCTGCCGGATGGATTCATACTCGTGCTCGCCCATCCAGATCAGCAGCTCGGCGCCGATGGTATCGAGGTAAGCGATGCCGCGCTTCAACAGGGCGGAGGTCATCATGGCCACCTTGGCGCCGGCCATCATGGATTTCACCACATCCACCGCGTTGTGCACGCCGCCGGTCAGCGCCAGGTCGGCGTTCACGGCGCCGTAGAGCACGGCGATCCAGTTCAAGCGCAGCAGCAGCTCGTGCGAGTTGCTGAGGATCAGGTTGGGAACCACTTCCAGCGTCTCAAGATCGAAATCGGGCTGGTAGAAGCGGTTGAAGAGCACCATGCCGTTAACGCCGGCGGCGTCCAGCTTGCGGGCCATGTTGGGCAGCGAGCTGAAGTATGGGCCCAGCTTGACGGCCACGGGGATCTTGACCGTGCTCTTAACGGCCTTGACCAGGTCGATGTATAACTGTTCGACCTGCTCGCCGGTGATGGCCGGGTCCACCGGGATATGGTAGATGTTGAGCTCCAGCGCATCCGCGCCGGCCTGCTCCATCTTCGTGGCGTAGTCCAGCCAGCCGCCCTTGCTCGAACCGTTCAAGCTGGCGATCACGGGGATCTGGACGGCCTTCTTGCACGCTTGAAGGTGCTTCAAATAGCCTTCCGCGCTGCGCACCGGGTGCATGAGATCGGGAAGGTTCGTGGCGGCTTCGGCGCTGGTCCCGGAGCTTTCCAGCAGGAAGCGGTCCAGCTCTTCGCTTTCGATTTCAATCTGCTCTTCGAACAGCGAGTGCAGCACCACCGCGGCTGCGCCGGAATCCTCCATCCGGCGCACGTCGCCCACATCCATGCAAAGGGGCGAAGCGGAAGCGACTAGAGGGCTCTTCAGCTTCAAGCCCAGGTATGTCGTGGAAAGGTCGATGGTTTTTGTCAGGTCGATCATTTCTTTTCACCCCCGTTGGCGGGCATATGCGCCAAGTAGTCGTACAGCTTCCAGCGGCTTGCCACGTCCCCCTCGGCCAATTCCAACAGCTTCTTGGCATGTTCGGGATCGCTCTTGGCGAGCATGGTGTAGCGGGTCTCGTTGTAGGCGTATTCCTTGAGCCCGATGGTGGCCGCCTTCGAATCGAGCTGGAAGGGGTTCTTGCCCTGCGCCTCCAGCTCGGGATTGTAGCGGAACAGAGGCCAGTAGCCGGAATTGACGGCGGCCTTCTGCTGGTCCATGCCATAGGTCAGGTCGTAGCCGTGCGCAATGCACTGGCTGTAAGCGATGATCAGGGAGGGCCCATCGTAGGCTTCGGCTTCTAGGAACGCCTTCACCGTGTGCATGTCGCTCGAGCCCATGGCCACTTTGGCCACGTAGACCGTGCCGTAGGTCATGGCCATCGCGGCGAGGTCCTTCTTGCGGAGCGGCTTGCCGGCGGCGGCGAACTTGGCCACCGCGCCGCGCGGCGTGGCTTTGGAAGCCTGGCCGCCGGTATTCGAGTAAACCTCGGTATCGAGCACCAGCACGTTCACGTTGCGGCCGGAGGCCAGCACGTGATCGAGGCCGCCGTAGCCGATGTCGTAGGCCCAACCGTCGCCGCCGATGATCCACACGCTCTTCTTCACCAGGGCGTCGGCCAGGCTGAGCAGGTCGCGCGCTTCGGCCGTGCCTGCGCCGGCCAGTTTCTCCCTGAGCAGCTTGACGCGCTCGCGCTGATCGAAAATGCCCTGCTCGGTCTTCTGATTGGCGGTCAGCAAGGCTTCCACCAGAGCGTCGCCGATTACGCCGCCGAGCCGTGTCACCAGCTCGCGCGCGTACTCGTTCTGCTTGTCGGCCGCCAGGCGGAATCCGAGACCGAACTCGGCGTTGTCTTCAAACAGCGAGTTGGACCAGGAAGGCCCGCGTCCGGCTTCGTTGACGCAGTACGGCGTGGTGGGCAGGTTGCCGCTGTAAATGGAGGAGCAGCCCGTGGCGTTGGCGGCTAGTATGCGGTCGCCGAAGAGCTGGCTCATGAGCTTCACGTACGGCGTTTCGCCGCATCCCGAGCAGGCCCCGGAGAACTCGAACAGGGGCTGAAGCAACTGCACGTCCTTCACCTGGCCCAGGGAAAGCGGCTTGCGGTCCGCGTCCGGAATCTTCAGGAAGAACTCCCAATTAGCAGCTTCGGATTCGCGGATGGGAGGCTGCTCGACCATGTTGATGGCGCGGCGCTTCACCTGCTGCTTGTCCTTCACCGGACAGACTTGCACGCACAGGGTGCATCCCGTGCAATCCTCCGGCGCCACTTGCAGGGTGTACTTGCGGTCCGTCATGCCCTTCCAGCGCGCGGCCGATGACTTGAAAGTGGGCGGCGCGTCCGCCAGCAGCCCGGCGTCGTACACTTTGGCGCGGATTACGGCGTGCGGGCAAACCAGCACGCACTTGCCGCACTGGATGCAGAGGTTCTCGTCCCACTCGGGGATTTCCAGAGCGATATTGCGCCGCTCCCACTGCGCCGTGGCGGTGGGGAACGTGCCGTCCACCGGCAGGGCGCTCACCGGAAGATCGTCGCCTTCGCCCATGACGATCTTGGCGATGACCTTTTGCACGAAGGGGGGCGCCTGCGCGGGCACGGCCGGCCGCAGGTCGAACGTGGAGGTGACCGCGCTCGGGACCTTCACCTCGTGCAGGTGGCCCAGGGCGGCGTCCACCGCGGCGAAGTTCTTCTTCACCACGCTTTCGCCGCGTTTTCCGTAAGTCTTCTCGATGGAGTGCTTGATGGCGTCGATGGCTTCCTCGCGCGGCAGCACGCCGCTGATGGCGAAGAAGCAGGTCTGCATGATGGTGTTGACGCGCCCGCCCATGCCGGTCTGCTTGGCCACGTCGTACCCGTCGATGACGTAAAACTTGAGCTTCTTGGCGATGATCTGGCGCTGCACGGTTATCGGCAGGTGGTCCCAGACCTCGTCCGGGCCGAAGGTGCTGTTGAGCAGGAAGGTGGCCCCCGGAGCGGCGCACTTCAGCACGTCGATGCGCTCCAGGAAGGAGAACTGGTGGCAGGCCACGAAGCTCGCCTTGGTGATGAGGTAGCTGGAGCGGATCGGCTTGGGTCCGAAGCGCAGGTGGGAGGTGGTGATGGCGCCGGACTTCTTCGAATCGTACACGAAATAGCCCTGCGCGTAGTTCTCGGTTTCTTCGCCGATGATTTTGATGGAGTTCTTGTTGGCGCCCACCGTGCCATCGGCGCCGAGCCCGTAGAACATGGCGCGTATGGTGCGCGGGTCCTCGGTGGAGAACTCGGGGTCGTAGTCCAGGCTGGTGTGGGTGACGTCGTCCACGATGCCCACCGTGAAATGATTCTTGGGCGAGGGCTTGAGCAGCTCGTCGTAAACGCCCTTCACCATGGCGGGCGTGAACTCCTTGGAGGCCAGCCCGTAGCGCCCGCCGATGAGCTTCTTGCCGGTGACGCCGGCTTCGGCCAGGGCGGTGAGAATTTCGCAGTAGAGCGGCTCGCCCAGTGCGCCGGGTTCCTTGGTGCGGTCGAGGACGGCGATGGATTTGACGCTCGCCGGCAGCGCGGCCACGAACTTCTCGATATCGAAAGGCCGGAACAGGCGGACCTTGACCAGCCCGACTTTTTCGCCGGCGGCCACCAGCGCGTCCACGGCCTCATGCGCCACTTCGGCGCCGGAGCCCATGATCACGATGACGCGCTCGGCGTCCGGAGCCCCCACGTAATCGAACAGGTGGTACTGCCGGCCCACGATTCCCGCGAATTTGTCCATGGCGTTCTGGAAAATTGTGGGAACGGCCAGGTAGTAGGGATTGCAGGTTTCGCGCGCCTGGAAGTACACGTCGGGGTTCTGCGCGGTACCGCGAAGGATTGGCGTTTCCGGGTTGAGCGCTCGCGCGCGATGGGCCTTGATCAGGTCGTCGTCGAGCATGGCCAGCATGTCTTCCCGGCTGAGCCGCTCGACCTTGGCGACTTCGTGGGATGTGCGGAAACCGTCGAAGAAATGCAGGAAGGGGACGCGCGCTTCAAGCGTGGCGGCTTGCGTGATGAGCGCCATGTCCATTACTTCCTGGACCGAGCCCGAGGCCGCCAGGGCATAGCCCGTGGCGCGGACGGCCATGACGTCGCTGTGATCGCCGAAGATCGAGAGCGCGTGGGCCGCCACGCACCGCGCGGCGATATGGAACACGGTCGAGGTCAGCTCCCCGGCGATCTTGAACATATTGGGGATCATCAGCAGCAGACCCTGCGACGCCGTGAACGTAGTGGCCAGAGCACCGGCCTGCAAGGCCCCGTGGACGGCCCCGGCGGCGCCGCCCTCGCTCTGCATTTCGACCACCGATGGTATGGTGCCCCAAAGGTTCGGCTTCAATTCGGCGGACCACTGGTCCGCCCATTCCCCCATGTTGGATGAAGGCGTGATGGGATAGATGGCGATGACTTCGTTGGTTTGATGGGCAACGTACGCGGCTGCTTCGTTGCCGTCGATGAGGGCCTTGGGACGAGTGGCGGTAGATGAGCTTGTCAACTCTTCCCCTCCTTTTATGGTGTTTGGATTTGCTTGCTTAAATCTAATTATAAGGCCCAATTGTCGTGAAGATCCACAGGGCGGTTTTGCGGGGACAGGCTACGCAATTCCCGATAGCGGCGATGCCGGGAAAACGGGTGTCTGGGCGGCTGCGCAAACCTGTGGCAAACGGGTACTGAAGCTGCGCGCGTTCGTCGGCGGCGCGCTAATTGGGGATGGCGTAGCCTGTCCCCGCAATACGCCCTATGACGCCCGCTGAATGAGCGCCGGCATCTCCAGAATGTGGTCCCGATCGCGCTTGCGGCGCGCCCGCAAGCCCAGGCGGTGCATGATGCGTCCCACGTGATCGGGATCGTATTGCACGCCGAAGGCGCCGAAGATCGCGCCGGCGAAGCGCGCCGTGGTCCACCGGTCGCTGGCATAGCCGGCCGCGCGCGGGCCCGCCAGGTAGATCGCGGCGGCGAGCTGGAACTGTTCCGGCTTCAGCCGGCTGGGGCGGCCGGGGGCGCGCCGCTTGCGCAACGCTTCCACGCCGCGGCCATCGAGCGCGCGATGCCAGCGCGACGCCGTGGTCCGGCTGACCCCGTATTTGCGGGCCACCTGGGACTGTTTCAGCAGCCCCCCTTGCAGGTCCTGCGCGGCCAGCAGGCGCCTGCTCTCCATCTCATCGCGAGTCAGAATGCCTTGTGCGGCTGTGTCCATACGTCGCGCGGCTTATTTTACGTACCAGAGCGACTCCAGAATACCAGAAAACATATTTAATGCAAATTGTTTTTTTGCGAAGCGTGGCGGGGGGGTACTCAATATCCGGATTCGCGTCCGTGGCGAACCGCCAAAATCACAACCTGTTTCCCATCGTAGCGATACAGGGCGACGTAGGCCCCCTGCCCGAACTCAATCACCCACTCGCGGAACTCCGGCGGCAACTCTTCCACGGGACGGCCAATCTGGGGGTGCTTGCCGAGCGCCTTTACGCCCTGCCGGATGGTCTCGACGGCGCGTCGGGCGGCATCCCGGCTCTTGGGCGCCAAAAACCCACGAAGACGGGCCACATCCAGCACGGCCGAGCGGGACCACCTCAGACGTGGCATTTCGGGAGGACGGCGTGCTCGCCCGCAGCGAGTTTCGCCAGCCAGGCGTCCGCTTCCTCGGCCGTGATGTGCAGGCCGGTGGTCTGATAGTCAGCCCACGCAGCCAGCGCGTCTTGGCGGAGTTGCTCGCGCTTCTCCTCGCGCTCCACATACTGCTGGACGGCTTCGCGCATGACCCAGTGCGCCGAACGCCGGCGCGCCGAGGCGAGCCGATGTATACGCTCCTTCATCGCGCTATCGAGCTTCAGGCTAGTGGTGGAAAGCGTCGCCATCCAAAGTGCTCCGAGGTGTTACCTAGTAGAACTATAGCACAGGCCGCATTACCCCAGCCCCGGCACGCCGCCCAGCGTCTTGGCCAGCTTCACGGCGCGCAGGATGGCCTGTACGACGGCTTCCGCCGCGGCCGAGCCCAGGGAGTTGACGTCGGCCGTTTTGTCGCCTATCGCAAGCGCGAAGGTGATATCGCCGTCGAACATGGTGTTGACGGGGTAGATGGCGCGCGCCACTCCCAGGCTGCCAAGCTGCGCCAGTTTGGCGGCCTGTACCTTGGTGAGCCTGGCATTGGTGGCGACCACCGCCAGAGTGGTGTGGCTGACGCCCGCGAAACTGGCGCCTCCGCGCATCATGAGCGCTTCGGAATCGGCGAATCCGCGGCTTTCCGCGCTCTTCCGCGCTCCGGCCACTATTTTTCCCGTTGCGGGGTCGCGCACATCGCCCAGGGCATTTACCGCCACCAGGGCGGAAACCAGCACGCCGTTCGCCAGCGTCACGGTGAACGACCCCACGCCGGATTTCATGGCCTGTTTCATGCCCAGGATCTTGCCGACCGTGGCCCCCGTCCCGGCCCCCACGCAACCCTCCTGCACGGGGCCATCGGTGGCCGCGGCCGCCGCCGCTTCGCCCATGGCCAGATTGGGACGTACGTCCGCCTTGCCGATCCCCAGGTCGTACAGGATGGCCGCGGGCAGGATGGGCACCTTCGCCGCGCCGGTGGGATAGCCTACCCCGCGCCGCTCCAGGTAGCGCCGCACGCCCGAGGCCGCTTCCAGCCCGAACGCGCTGCCGCCCGCCAGCAGGATTCCGTGGACTTGCGGCGTCACGTGCCCGGGGTCCAGCGTGGCGATCTCTTCCGTTCCGGTGGCCGAACCCCGGATATCCACTCCGCCCACCGCGCCGGCCTCGCACAGAATCGCCGTGCAGCCCGTAATCGCTTGGTAATCCGAGACTTGCCCCACCCGGATTCCAGCGATATCGGTAAGCCCTTTCATCTGAATCTTTCTGCTTGTATGGTAGCATCGGAATTCGGGGATCCACCTTCTTGCTCGACCTGCTGAAAGCGCCTGTTCTCGCGGCTCAGGAGTTCTTCTTACTCACCGGTAAGGCTTTTCGAAACATCTTTCGAACCCCCCACTACGGCGACGACGTCGCGCTCCAAATGGACTCCATCGGGGTCGGCAGCCTGCCCATCGTGGTCCTGACAGGCTTCTTCAGCGGGGCCGTCATGGCCCTGCAAATGTCTCGCGCCCTGGCGCAATATGGCCAAGTGGGCCGGACCGGAATGGTGGTTTCGATTACCCTGGTCCGCGAGCTGGGCCCCGTGCTCACCTCCCTCATGATGGCCGGACGCAATTCCTCCGGCATCGCCAGCGAGCTGGGTTCCATGAAGGTGACCGAGCAGATCGACGCCATGCGAGCCCTGGGCACGGACCCCGTGCAGAAGCTGGTGACTCCGCGGCTCACCGCCACCATGGTCATGCTTCCCCTGCTTACGGTGATCGCGGATTTTGTGGGCATTGTGGGCGGCGGGCTGATCTCGGTCCTCTTCCTCAACCTGCCGCTCCGCCAATACTGGAACTCCGCATGGACCGCGCTGGAGTTGAGAGACGTGTTCCAGGGCCTGCTCAAACCGCTGGTCTACGCCGTGATCGTATCGATGATCGGCTGCTATTACGGGCTGCGAACCACCGGCGGCACGCAGGGCGTGGGCCGCTCCACCACGCAGGCCGTGGTGGCCGCCACCGTGCTCATTTTCATCCTGGACCTGCTGATCACCAAGGCGTTTGTGTAGCCGTGCCCAACCCGATGTCCGAACAGCCGCCAGCGCCGGTCCTGAAATTCGAAAATGTCACCGTGTGTTTCGACGATCAGGCGGCGCTGGCCGGCGTCTCCTTCGAGGCCTTCGCGGGCGAATCGCGCGTGATTCTGGGCGCGGCCGGCAGCGGGAAGACCGTGCTGCTCAAAACCGCGCTGGGACTCACCAAGCCGGATTCCGGAAAGGCGCTGGTCTTCGGGCGCGACCTCACCGCCATGCGCGAAGAAGAACTTTTCCACGTGCGCGCCAAAATAGGCATGCTATTCCAGGAGAGCGCCCTGTTCGATTCCCTGACCATCGAGGAAAACGTGGCCTATCCGCTGGTAAACCAGAAGTCCGTCGCCTGCCCCAAAGACCAGGTGCATCGGCGGGTGGTGGAGGCCCTCGAATTCGTCGAGTTGGGCGAAACCCTGGACAAGTTTCCTTCCGAGCTCTCCGGCGGAATGCGGCGGCGCGTCGCCATCGCCCGCGCGGTGGTCACCGCTCCCCCGCTGGTTCTCTACGATTCGCCCACCGCCGGACTCGATCCCATCACGGCCCACACCATCATGGCGTTGGTCATCAAGGAGCGCGATATGGCGGGCGCCACCACCCTGATGGTGACGCACCGCTACCAGGATGGCAACCTGATGGCCAATTTCCGGTACAATTCGGAACGAGGGCGGCTGGAGCCGGCGCGCGACGGGGCGCGGCGGGATCTGCGTACTACGTTCATGGTGCTTCAGGAAGGCCGGCTGATATTCGAAGGCGATCAGGACCGCCTGGAGTCGTCGACCGATCCCTATATTTCGAAATTCGTCAAACAGCGGGAATAAGTCATGCCGGATCGCAGCAAAGTACGGTGGTCGCAGTTAAAGGTCGGAGTCATTGCCGGCTTCGCGTTCATTATTCTGTTCGCGCTGGTGTTCTTGCTCACCAGCAACGCCGGCATCTTTCAGCGGTACGCGCTCCTGCGGACCTTCATGGACGACGCCTCCGGCATTGCCGAGAGCACCCCGGTGCGCTTGAACGGCATCACCGTCGGATACCTGGACAGGCTGGCGCTCACCAACTCGCCCGACCCCCATCGCACCGTGGAGTTCGATATGAAGGTGCGGGCGCAGTACCTGCGCGAGATCCCCGTGGATTCGGTGGCGGGCATCAGCGCCGCCAACCTGCTGGGCGACAAATTCATCAATATCACCAAGGGCCGGGCGGCGGCCGCCGTCCGGCCCGGCGCCGAGCTGAAGAGCCTGGCGGCGCAGGATATTCCGGAGTTGATGGCGCAGGGCGCCAACCTTTTCCAGTCGTTCCAGTCCGTGATCGACCGCCTGGGCAAGCTGCTGACGGGCATCGAGGCGGGCAAGGGCAACCTCGGCAAGTTCGTCAAGGACGAAGAGCTCTACACCCGCATGACCGCCCTGGCTTCCGAGGGCCAGAAACTCATGGCGGACGTGCGCACCGGCGGGGGCACGATCAGCAAGCTGATCTACGACCCGTCGCTCTACGACGAGATCCGCTCGCCCATCAACCGCTTGAACGCCTTGCTGGCCGGCTTGCAGGCAGGCGAGGGAACCGCGGGCAAGCTGCTCAAGGACCCGGCCCTGTACGACGAGGCCCGCCAGACCATAGCCGAGATGCACAGCTTGATGGCGGACCTGAACGCCGGCAAGGGAACCGCGGGCAAGCTCATGAAAGACGACCAGCTCTACCAGCGGATGAACGAATTGACCGCCAAACTGAACGGCGTGGTGGACAAAATCTCCGCCGGTCAGGGCACGCTGGGGCAGTTCATAGTGAATCCGGCCCTCTACGATTCGCTCAACGACGCCACCCATGAGCTTCAGGGGCTGACGAAAGACATACGCGCCAATCCCAAGAAATTCCTCACCGTGCGGCTGGCCCTGTTTTGAGCGGCCGGAAGCGTCTGGTGATCAACGCGGACGACTTCGGCTTCACGCCGGACGTGAACCGGGGCATCGTCGAGGCCCACCGCCACGGCATCCTCACCGCCGCCACCATAATGGCTAATGGCGAGGCGTTCGACGACGCGCTGCGCCTCGCGCGGGAGACCCCCTCGCTCGATATCGGCGCGCACCTGACGTTGGTCTCCGGGCGGTCTCCGCTCACCGGCAGGCCCCTCCCGGCGGGCGCGCCGCAACTGCTGGCTGCGCTCGCCCGGCGCGAGATCCGGCCCTACGAGGAGCTGCGGGCGCAGATGGCGCGTCTGGCGGACGCCGGGCTGCGGCCCACGCACCTGGACACCCACAAGCATACCCACCTGGCCCCGCCGGTGCTCGAGGCGGTGATGCGCCTCGCCGCGGAGTTCGGCGTCCGCTGGGTGCGGAGGCCTTTCGATTTCCCTCTGCGTGGGTTGCATGTCCCCGTTTCGAAACGGACCGTGAGCCGCGCGCTGGGCCTGCTGCGCGGCCGGTTCGACCGTGCGCTTACCCGCCACGGCTGCCAATCCACGGACCACTTTGCGGGCTTCCAGATTACCGGCCGCTTCGGCGCGGCGGAGCTGGCGAAATTGATCGGCGAGCTGCCGGAAGGCTCTACCGAGCTCATGTGCCACCCCGGCCGCTGCGGCGAGCCGCTACGCCAGGCCCGCACGCGGCTGAAAGAAAGCCGCGAGCGCGAGCTCGAAGCGCTGCGGTCGGCCGAAGCGCGCGAGGCGCTGCAACGCCACGGCGTAGAGCTGGTGAACTACGCCGGCTTGGAATAAGTGGGGCAGGCCTCCTGGCCTGCCTCGGCGCAAGGCAGGCCGGGAGGCCTGCCCCACTTGCAGAGCGATTTCCCGGCCGGCCCTAACGTTGCCGCCCATTCGAGCCGATAAGAGATAACGGAGCGTATTAGCTTGCGGAGTCTGCGTCTGTTCCCTCTGGCGGCGATGGCCCTGGCGCTGATCGCGGATTCCTGCGGCGGCCGGATGGGGGGGCCGCTCGATCGGATCGGCCGGGTGGCCGCGTTGCCGCTGCAAGTGGCCGAGCGCCGCCTGGCCGTGCGCCTGGAGGGATGGGTCACCTTCGCCGATCCCGCCGCGAACATCGTCTTTATGGAGGATGGGACCGGGGCCGCGCGCATCGAACTGCCCGTCATACACGGCGCTGTGAAGCCTGGAGACAACCTGGCGGTGGCCGGCACAGTGGGGGAGGGCGGCCCGGCGCCTACCATCGTGGCGATGTCGGTCTCGATTCCGCCGGGGCGGCATGAACTGCGCGCCGTTCCGGTTAAGGCCGCCGACCTCGCCAGTGGGCGCACAGGCTTCCGCTACGTCGAGATCGCAGGCGTGTTCCGCTCCCACTACCTCGACCGGGCGGGCAGGCTCAACGTCCGGATCGGCGCCGGCGGGATCCCGTTTGAAGCCATCTTGAATACGCAAGGGCTGCCGCGCATCGCAGAGATGATCGGGGCGCGTGTGCGCGTGTGCGCCGTGCCGAATCTAAGCCACGACGTGTACGGCGCCACGAGCCTGATGCAACTCTGGATTCCGCGGCCCACGGACCTCGTCCAGGTGGCGCCGGCGCCAACGGAAATACCCGTCCAGAGCGCGCGGGAAGTGGCTTCGTGGGACCGCCGTGCGCTGCCCGACCGCAGGCTCCACCTGCGCGGCGCCGTGCGCAACGGCGGCCCGCACGAAGGGCTGCGCCTGACGGACGCGAGCGGCGCCATCGCACTGCGGCAAGCCCCCGCGGAGGCGGCCGTTTCCGGCGAGGACCTCGACGTCTTTGGGTTCGCCGACGCCGGCCCCGAATCCGTGGGCTTGGCCGATGCCGTGGTTGCGCACGCCGGCCAGCCGGTCCGGTCCGTACACCCGGCCGAGTTGACTACCGTCGCCCAGGTGCACGCGCTCAGCCCGGAAGACGCCGGCCGCTCCATACCGGTCCACGTGCGCGCCGTCGTTACCTACATCAATTCGAGGTCCGGCACGCTCTTCGTGCAGGACGAAACCGGCCCTACCTTCGTATACGCTCCGCGCATCCAGGATCTGAAGGTGGCGGCCGGGGACCTGGTGGACCTCACCGGGGTGACGGCCCCCGGCGACTTCGCGCCCATCGTCTCGAATGCCTGGGCGGAACGCATCTCTTCGTCACCCTTTCCGGCGCCCGCCGAGGCCGCCTTCGACGACCTCACCTCGGGCAGACAGGACAGCGCCTGGGTGCAAACCGAAGGCATCGTGCAGCATGTCGGAAGGCCCGGGGAGCCGGAGGACCACATGTGGCTCCAGCGGGGCGACCACCGTTACGTGATCCTGGTGAACAACCCCCACTCCCGGCCGCTGCCGCCCGCCGACAGCCGCGTCCGGGTTAATGGGGCCTGCGCTACGTTGTTCAATGCCAGGCGGCAAATACTGGGAATCCAGCTCTACGTCCCGTCTCCGGATTTCGTCCGGGTTTTGGAGCCCGCGCCCGCTCCGGCGATGGTCCGGCCCAAAGCCATCTCCGAGCTGCTGCGCTTCTCGGCCGGCGATGCCCAGGGACACCGCATCCGCGTGCTGGGCGTGGTCACGCTGGCGAATCCCACCGGCCCCACGTATATCCAGGATTCCAGCTCGGGCGTGAAAATCGCGAATCACGCCCCCATCCGGCTCAAACCGGGGGACGCGGTAGACGTGCTCGGATTCGCGCACGCCGGGGTCTTCAGCCCGGAAATTCAGGACGCGGAAATTACCCTCGTGGCCGGCGGCCGGCCCTTGGAGCCGGCCGTACTGACCGTCGACGAGGCCCTGGATGGGGCCCACGATTCGGAGTTGGTGCGGATCGACGCGGTTCTGGTGGATCAGCCCGCAAGATCCAGCCAGAACTTGCTGTTGCTCCAATCCGGCGGAAAGTTGTTCAACGCCGACCTGGATCGCGGCCGGCTCCCCGCCATGGAGCGCGGCAGCATCGTCCGCGCCACCGGAATCTGTTCCATCGAGCCCGGATACAACTTCAACCGTGTCACCGCCCAGGCGCTTTCCCTGGTTCTGCGGACGGCGGAGGACGTCGCGGTGGTCCGGGCCGCGCCCCTATGGACCTCCGGCAGGCTGCTGACCGCCCTCGGCTCCATGGCCGGGTTGATGTCCGCCGTTCTGATGTGGGTCTTCGTGCTCCGCCGCAGGGTCCGCCTGCAAACCGCCGTCATCCAACGCAAGCTGGAGCAGGAAGAATCCCTCAAGAAGGCGGCGGAACAGGCCAGCCGCGCCAAGAGCGAGTTCCTGGCCAACATGAGCCACGAAATCCGAACCCCGCTCAACGGCATACTGGGCTTCTCCGGCCTGATGGCGGAGAGCCCCTTGAACGGCGAGCAGCGCGATTGCAACGAGGCGGTGCGCACCTCGGCCGAATCCCTGCTGGTGGCGATCAACGACATTCTCGATTTCTCCCGCATCGAAGCCGGGCG
>Ga0224533_1000014_pt1 | contig 20003 bp, 17 predicted proteins | sample 714E11014metaG_FD_172018 | JGI IMG/M metagenome (GOLD analysis project Ga0224533, IMG submission 172018) | Peat soil microbial communities from Stordalen Mire, Sweden - 717 E1 10-14 | ecosystem: Environmental > Terrestrial > Soil > Wetlands > Peat | place: Sweden: Norrbotten County, Stordalen... | reverse complement strand
CCCAAACGCGCCCGCGGGCGCCGGTTCCTCGAGAATTCCGCGCAGGCCAAGGCGCAAGAATTCCGGAAGCACTGGGCCGAGGCAATGGACGCTCCGGGCCAGGAAGAGCGCTGGACGGCGTACCTTTCCCACCATGTACGGCGGCGGCAATCCTAGTAGAGCGGCCTTCCAAACGGGGGACAGTACCCAATTACCCCTTTTGCTTCAGCTCCGCTTCCAGCTCTTCAACGGTCGGAAGGCTACCCTTCAGCTCCGCCGGCAGATTCACAGTCGCGAGAAATTCCGATATGCCGATGGGCTTCGCGGTGTCGCGCAACGCGTATTCGGCGACGACGGCGTTCCTGGACTTGCAGAGGACGACGCCGATGCTCGGCTGGTCGGCGGGGTGACGCAGCAAGTCGTCGACCGCCGAGAGATAGAAGTTCATCTTCCCCGCGTACTCCGGCTGGAACGCCCCCATCTTGAGATCGATGACCACGAAACAGCGGAGCTTGAGATGGTAGAAAAGCATGTCGATCCGGAAGTCTTCGCCGCCAACCTCGATCGGGTATTGGCTTCCAACGAATGCAAACCCCACGCCGAGCTCGAGAAGGAACCTCCGCAGATGTTCCAGGAGCCCGGACTCCAGTTCTCGCTCGCGGGCATCCTCCGCGAGCGTGAGGAAGTCGAAGTTGTATGGGTCCTTGAGTACCTGCTGCGCCAGGTCCGATTGCGGCGCCGGCAGGGTAGCGGTGAAGTTCGTCTGCGCTTTCCCTTGCCGGCGATAGAGGCCGGACTCGATCTGCAGCACGAGCACGTTGCGGCTCCAGCCGTTCTGGACCGTTTGCCGGGCGTACCAAAGCCGCTCCTCCGCTGATTTTGTCTTCTCAAGGAGCGCTATGTTGTGGTACCAGGTGATTTGTGCAAGCGCCGCTTGCACTAACGACAGATCCGGCCAGGTCTCAGCGAACGCCTTCATGTACTTGAGGTTCCGGGGCGAAAACCCCTGCATCTCCGGGAACGCCGCCCGCAGATCCGCAGAGAGGCTTTCGATGATCTTGGCTCCCCAACCTGCCCGGTCCTGGCGTTCGACAATATCCCGTCCGATCTGCCAGTAGAGAAGCACGAGCTCGCGGTTGACGGCGAGGACCGCTCGAACCTGTGCCGTTCGGATCCGCTGCTTCAGATCGCGCAGGAAATCTTCATAGCCCTCGGGACGCGTGGTGAGGGAGGGGTTCATTAATGGACTGGCCTCATTCTAACAGCCCCACTGGCACGAAACCAGGTAACTGGTCCCCTGTTAGGAGAGGCTGCTCCGTGCAAGAACTCAACGCGCCCGCAAAATGCGTCCCACTTTCCGAAAGGCCGTTACCTGATGGACAATGAAATCATGGGCGGAATCCAGTTCGTCACCGATGAGAAGGGCCGCAAGGTAGGCGTTCTGATCGACCTGAAGAAACACGGGGCCATCTGGGAGGACTTCTGGGACGGTCTCGTGTCCGAGTCACGCCGGAAGGAAAAGGGCATTCCCTACGAGCAATACCGTGCAACCCGCCTGAAACGGACCCGCCCGCGTGGTTAGGCACTCTCTCGAAATCAAGCAGTCGGCGCAGAGGGAACTGGATGCGCTCGACGATGCGCTGTTCGCCCGCATCGACCGGAAGATCCTGGCATTGGCCGACAATCCCCGGCCCTCGGGATGCAAGAAGCTGAAAGGGTACAAGGACCAATGGCGCGTCCGGGCCGGTGATTGGCGCGTGCTGTACATCATCGACGACGCGGCGAAACTCGTTACCGTCACGCGGATCGCGCATCGCCGCGAGGTTTACGAGTAACCGAAAACGCCCTACTGCGCGCACCCTCGCGGCGTGTAAAAGCTCAGCGCGTTATCGCCCTGCCTGACGATCCTGATTCGCGCCAGAGGGCCATAGACGTCGGCCAGCGCCAAGCGCACCGAATGCTGCGCCACAACCAGAGCCGGCGGCGCTTCCGCCAGCGTTTCCAGCGCGGCGGCGTATTCGCGCTCCTGGCTGTAGGGCGGATCGAGGAACACGATTTCGGCTTTGTGGCGGGGCAGGGTGAGCAGCACGGGGCCGGCGACCACCGTCGCGCGCGCCTCGGCGCCCAGTTCGGCCAGGTTTTCGCGGATGATATTCAACGCGTGCCGGTTGCGCTCCAGGAAGTAGGCGTGATGGGCGCCGCGGCTGAGCGCTTCGATTCCCACCGCGCCCGTGCCGGCGTATGCATCGAGGAAAATGGCGCCGGCGATGCGCGGGCCCAGAATATCGAAGAGGGTTTCGCGCAGGCGGTCCGGCGTGGGGCGCGTGGCATCGCCGGGGATGGTCTTCAGGCGGCGGGAACGGAACTCTCCTCCTATGACTCGCATCAGCCCACCGTCACCAGGCCGTAGCGGCGCTGCCAATGGTCGCGTATGTAGGCCACCGCGCGGACCATCTCTTCCCGGTCCGGCGGGCCGGCGACAAAATCCACCGCCTCGCGCCGGGCCACCTCCAGGATCTCGGCGTCGCGCAGGATATTGGCCACGCGCAGCGAGGGCAGGCCCGATTGCTTCGTCCCGAAGAACTCGCCCGGGCCGCGCAGCTTGAGATCCATTTCGGAAATGTAGAAGCCATCGGTGGATTCCACCAGGGTGCGTATGCGCTGGCGCGCCACGTCGTTCATCTTTTCGGTGACCAGGAGGCAATAGCTCTGGGCGGCCCCGCGCCCCACGCGGCCGCGAAGCTGGTGGAGTTGCGCCAGGCCATAGCGCTCGGCCTGTTCGATCACCATGACGCTGGCGTTGGGCACATCCACGCCCACTTCGATCACCGTCGTCGAGACCAGAATCTTGATGGCGCCCTCCTTGAAGCGCCGCATGACCTCCTCCTTTTCGGCGGCGCCCAGGCGGCCGTGCAGCAGGCCCACGGGAATATCCGGGAACACCTCGCTCGAAAGGTGGGCGTACATCTTCTCGGCCGCCTTCATGGCCTGCGTCTCGGATTCCTCGATGACGGGGTAGACCACGTAAGCCTGGCGGCCCTGGTCGATCTGCCGCTTCACAAAGCTATAGACCAGCTCCACCTGGTCGGCGGTAGCGTGTTTGGTCTGGATGGGCTTGCGGCCGGGCGGCAGCTCGTCGATCACGGAGACGTCCAGGTCGCCGTAGAGCGTCATGGCCAGCGTGCGGGGGATGGGCGTGGCGGTCATCACCAGCACGTCGGGGTGCAGGCCTTTTTGCAACAGCCCGAGGCGCTGCATCACGCCGAAGCGGTGCTGCTCGTCGATGATGGCCAGGCCTAGCTTGTGGAACTCGACGTCCTTTTCGAGCAGCGCATGGGTGCCTATGGCCACGTGGGCCAGCCCCTCCGCCAACAGCTTCTTGAGCTGCCCCTTTTCGCGGCTGGTGAAAGAGCCGGTGAGCAGCGCCACCACATAGCCTAGTTTCGACAGGATCTGTTTGAAATAGATGGCGTGCTGCGCCGCCAGGATTTCCGTGGGCGCGAGCACGGCCACTTGAAATCCGTTCTCGATGGCGATGACGGCGGCCTCGGCGGCCACGATGGTCTTCCCGCTGCCTACGTCGCCCTGCAAGAGGCGGTTCATGGGGCGCGGCGCGATCATGTCGTCGGCGATCTCTTTGATGACACGCTTTTGCGCCCCGGTGGGCTTGAAGGGCAGCATGGCTCTGACCTTGTCGCGCACATGGTCGTCGATGGCGAAGGCGATGCCCGGCAGCGTCCGCGCCTTGGCGCGCTTGAGCGCCACGCCGCACTCCAGCCAGAAGAACTCGTCGAAGATGAGCCGGAACTGCGCGGGCGAGCGGAAGGCGTTGAGCAGGCGGAGGTCGGAATCGGGCGGCGGAAAGTGGGCGTGCCGGACGGCCTCCCACAACTCGGGCATCTTATAGCGCTGACGGAGGAAGGCGGGCAGGTTGTCTTCGAGCGGCGCGAGCTCCCCGAGTACGCGGTTGGTAAGCACGCGCAGAACCCGCGTGGTGAGTTTGGAGGCCGCTTCGTAGATGGGCACGATGCGGCCCACGTGCAGGGAGGCTTCGCCATCATCGTCGTCGCCGGAGAGGATTTCGAACTCCGGGTGCAGAATGGTCAGCTCGCCCGAGTAGCTATCGAACTCCACCTTGCCGTACAGCGCCACCTTCATGCCGCCGAAAAAGACGTTGGCCAGGTATCCGCCGTGGAACCACTTGCAGGCCAGGATGGCGCCGGAGGAATCCGCAAAGCGCGCCTCGAAAAGCCCCAGATTGCGGCGGCGGAAGCCGGAAAGCTTGGTGGAGCGCACCTCCGCCACGACCGTAGCCATCTCGCCGGGAGCAAGCTGGCCGATGGTCTTCATGTTGCTGCGGTCTTCGTAGCGGAAGGGAAAGTAGCCGAGCAGGTCCTCGACCGTGGCGATCCCCTTGGCTTCGAGCATGGCCGCGCGGGCGGGGCCGATTCCCTTGACGGATGCGATCGGGGTGGTGAGGTCCATGCGCTGAAGTCAGTGTACAATGCGAATGAACCCTTTGACGCGGCTGAACCGATATCTCCATGTCCAAACTGCTGGAGGGCAAGCTGGCCCTGATTCTGGGTATCGCCAACCGATGGAGCCTGGCGTACGCCATCGCCCAGGCGTTTTCCAGGGAAGGCGCCACGCTCGCGTTGACGTACCTGGGGGAACGGCAAAGAGAGGCTATCGAAGAGCTGTCGCGGGACCTTGGCGTGCCGGCGATTCTGCCTTGCGACGTCACCAGGGAAGACGATCTGGCCGCGCTGACCGAGTCTTTGCGCGCGCTGGGCCGGCCGCTCGACGCCGTGGTGCACAGCCTGGCGTTCGCCAATAAAGAGGACCTCACGCGGCCGTTCCTGGAAACCGGAAGAGCCGGTTTTCTGCTGGCGCAGGAGGTGAGCGCCTATTCTCTGGTGGCCGTGGCGCGCGCCGCCGCGCCGCTGATGACCGAGGGCGGCTCGATCAGCACTCTAACCTACCTGGGCTCCACGCGCGTGATTCCCAATTACAACGTGATGGGGGTGGCCAAGGCCGCCTTGGAAGCCTCCATGCGCTACCTGGCGAGCGAGCTGGGCGGGCGCAACATCCGCGTGAACGCCATTTCGGCGGGGCCCATCAAGACCGTCTCGGCCCGCGCCGTCAAGGACTTTTCGTCGATGCTGGAGATCATCGCCGCGCGTTCGCCGCTGCGCCGCAATACGGAAGCCTCGGAAGTGGCGGACGCGGCCGTGTTTCTGGCCAGCCAGTTGGGGCGCGGCGTCACGGGCAACATCCTGTTTGTGGATGGGGGCATGCAGGCGATGGGGTATTGACCTGGGCCGCGCCCTGCCATAATAGGGGTTCCTATGCGAGTGGACGTAATTCTCACGGAAACGGATATCACGCAGGAGTTCACCGAGGCCCTTGAGGCTCGCGACCTGCCCGAGAAGTTCTTCTTCTGGTTCCCGCGTTCCGCCGCCGAGTGGTCCGCGCTGACCAAGGATACGGTGCTCTATGGGGGGCTGGTCGAGACCTGGAAGCGGATTGCGAGCGACGCGCCCGAGCTGGCCCGGCACTTTGGCAAACATGCGCCGGTGATCAGCTTCGGCGCGGGCGACGGGATGCGCGATCTGCAACTGATGAAGGCGCTGAAGGACGCGGGCTGCGAGTGCGCCTACTTTCCGGTGGACGCCAGCCAGACCATGCTGGAAATGGCCTGCGCCGCGGCCGAAGACGAAGATATCGAAACGGTGGGGCTGAAGGCCGATATTTCCAGCCCCGTGCACCTGGTCTACGCGGCCGATGCCGCCGAGCCGCGGCGCCTGTTCATCATGTCCGGGAATACCATGGGGGCGTTCGACCCGCTGGCGGAAATCCGCTATCTCTCCCATGGCATGAAGCCGGGCGACCTGCTGATCATCGATGGCGAAGCCTTCCACGAGGATAAGACCATGACGCGGCGCGCCCACCCGGCGGCGCGGAAGTTCGTGAGGGCGCTGCTGGCGAGCGTGGGCGTGGGCGAGGCCGATGGCGAAATCCGCTACGATCACAAGCGCGACGACCGCCACGCGGGCCTGCACATCATCACCCGCTACTTCCACGCGAACCGCGATCTCACGGTGATCGCGGCCGGAGAGCAGGTGGACCTGGCGCGCGGCGAGCGCATCGGCCTGAATTTTCAGTACACTTATACCGCGGAGGCCTTCCGCTGGCTGCTGTGCGAGCATGGCGGCCTGGAGGTCGCGAAAGAGTACGTCAGCGGCGACGGGCGCTTTTTGACTGCCATTTGCCGGAAATAAACCGGCGCGTTAAGTGGTGGGCGGACCCCTGGTCCGCAGATGACTCCCCCGTCGGCCTGTCAAGGTTACGGAGCGCCGGCGGCCTCTCAGTCCGATGAGGCTGGGATATCCGGTCGATCGGGGCCGACAAGCCTCCTTCTGTCCGCCTGATGACCGGATGGTCGCCGACCCGGAAGTAGGGCGTCCGAAGGAAGGGCGTTTCCAGGGCGACCAACTGCCGCAATTGCAGGGGGTCGCCTAAGCTGGGGGAAAAGGGGACCGACTGTCCCCATTTTTCGACTAGCCTTCGGACGCGAGCGGCGGAATAATGAAGCCATGAGGCCGATCGGGCGCTTCTTGCCGTTCCCATGCATCGCCCTTCTTGCGGCTCAACCAATGCCGACGTTCGCCCTCTCGCATTTTGCAACGTTTGTCACCAGGGCTGTGACGGTTCAGGATGCGAATGGCCAGCCCGTCGGGGGTCTGTCCGCGGCGAGTTTTACGGTGACTCAGGACGGCATTGCACAGCGAGTAGTCGGGTGCGAATTCGAGGATTTTGCGCGGCTTGCGCCGGGCGGACTCGCGGCGGCGCCCGCCAATGAGATAACTTCCGAAGCGCCCGGGAGTCCCAGGTATAGCGGGCGGCGTCTCCTGATTTTCTACTTCGATCTGCCCACGATGCCGGTGGCGGACCAGGATGGCGCCCGAGCCGCGGCTCTGGAGTTCGTGGGCTCTGAGATGGCTCCTCCGGATGCGGTCGCGGTCCTGGCGCGCAACACGGGTGAATTGCGCATCCTCTCCGACTTCACCGACGACCGCGCCTCATTGAGCGCCGCCATCCGGGAAGCGTTCAAAGGGCCGGACCCGCGTGCGCCTCGTTCCGCGGGCGAGATAGGGCTCTCGCCGGACTTGACCACGGAGCAACTGCGGTTCTTCAGGCTGCAACAAGCCGTCAAGTTGTTCGCCCAGATTTACGAGCGGAAGGCTTTTCTCTATTTCGCCAGCCATATAGCACACGAGGACCCGGCCAATCGGGCGCTGACCGCTGAAATATCGAATGCCGCGAACCGGGAAGTCCTTTCTCTTTACCCCATCGAAACGGCGAGCGGCGGGCGCGACACGGAGGCCCACTCGGAAACATTCGCCAAACTGGCGAGCGCAACGGCGGGAGTAGCCCTCTTGGACGGCGGCGACCCGATCGCCGCGATTGCGCGAGTGGAACACGCAAACTCCAGCCACTATTTAATTCAGTATTGGGCCGACGAGCGGGAAAACGCCGGCAGGGATTTCCATGCCATCCGGATCTCTCTAAAAGGGGCTTCGGGCGCGCTGAGCTATCAAGGCGGCTACTACCGCGACCGGAGATGGCGGGACCAGAATGCGGAGGAGCAGTTACGCGAGGCCTTGCTCTCCGGCGACCCTCCCACTGAACTTCCGCTTTCCATCGAAATCGGTCAGGCTCGACCGATCGAAGACAAATATGGCGTCACGGTGAAGGTTACGATACCGGCGTCGGCCGTTTTCGCCGCAAGCATCGGACCGGAGCCGCCCACTTTCGATTTCGCCGCGGAAGTGAAGGACGGCGACCGGGTGGTTCAGGCACTCCGCGAATCCGTGACTATCGAGCCGCGCAGGGGACCGGGCGCGGCGCCCCTAAGATACCAGCATCTGTTCGAACTGGCGCCAGGAACGTACGCGCTGCGCCTGGTGGCACGCAGCGCCGCCTATTATGGCGTGATGGGTACTTATTCGACCACTATCTCAGTCTCCGGCCGGTCTTCGGGAAAATACAACTAAGGCGGTAGATGGTCCACCGTACGGCCGTGGAGGAGACGACGACGGGCACTTTGATCGCTCCATAGGGCCTCGCCGCATCCATCCGTCACACACCCATGGCGACGCACAGCGCCGCTATATCGCCGATTTGCTCGTTCAGGAGCGCCGGAACTACTTCGCATACCGCGGCCGATCCCTGCAGCGCTTCGCGGTGAAGCGCGGCTCGCGCGGGCTTCAGCAGATCGTCCCCGAGGCGCATCGCCAGACCACCGATTACGATGCGCTCCGGGTTGAGAATATCCACCAGTATGGCCAGAGCCTCACCGAGCCGCTTGCCGGTGGAACGGATCAGTCGCCTGGCCAGAACGTCGCCGGCGCGCGCGGCCTCCGCCACGTCTTTGGCCGTGGGCGCAGCGGGCAGCAACGTCGCTTCGCCGCGCTTTCGAGCCCGCGCCACCGCTGCCTCTGCCACCTGTGCCAGACCGCCGCCGCTGGCCCAACCCTCCACCGAGCCGGCCTTGTAATAGCCGACCGGACCGGAGCGCGTCAGGCGAACGTGGCCGATCTCGCCGGCGGCGCCACAGGCGCCTCGATACAGCCGCCCATCCACGATGACGCCCGCCCCGAGACCCGTGCCCATAGTGAGGAAGATCATGTGGCGCGTTCCCTTTCCGGCGCCGAATCGGTGCTCCGCCACGGCGCCGGCATTGGCGTCGTTTTCGAGCGCGCAGGGGACGCCGAACCCTGTGCGCAGGATTTCGTTGACCGGGACGTCCACCCAAGTGGAGAGATTGGGCGGCGCCTGGATAATTCCCGCGGCTGAATCGAGCGGCCCTCCGCAGCTTACGCCGATTCCCCGTAACCGCTGGGGCCCGAGCAACTCCCGAATCGATTTGACGATCAGATCCAGCGCGGGCCGCGGCCCTTCGGCAGGCCGCGTGGGAAACTCGGCGCGGCATAGCACCTCGGGCGGCTCGCTCGAAAGCGCCACCGCCGTTTTGGTCCCGCCGATATCCACTCCCGCCCAGACGCCATCGCTCATTGTTATCTCTCCTCCGATATTTGGAGAATGCCACATCCGGAATCATAGCGGAATGGCAGTGCGCCGGTGTCCTGTCTGGCAGCGACTCCGAGCCCCCGATGTCACCCCACGATATCGGGCCGCGGAGGAAGATGAGCCGACCCATGATGGGCGCGTGTGGGCGGCGGGCAAGCCAAACAGGCCCCACGTGGGGCATGCTTTGGCTTGCCCGGACCAGATCCGTCCTCTTATGCAGCACACCCTCGCGTCCGGCGAACGGCTCGTCAGGGCCTGAAATCCGCTACATTGGAGTTACTTCGGGTCTGCATTGACAGCCAGCGATTCCATTTCAACCCGGCCAAGCCGCAGACGCACGGCGGCCGTGGTGTTGGCCGGGTTTTGCGCCTTTCTGACGCTTTATGTGCCGCAGCCGCTGCTGCCCACTCTGGCGGCGGCTTTCGGCCGGTCGGCGGCCGCCATCAGCTTTGTGGTGACCGTCTCCACCATGGCGGTAGCGGTCGCGGCGCCGTTCGCGGGGGCCGTGGCCGACCGGTTGGGCCGCAAGAACGTCATCGTGCCGGCGGCGTTCCTGGTGGCCATTCCCACCATGCTGGCCGCTACATCGGCCACTTACGGCCAACTCGTATTCTGGCGCTTCCTGCAAGGCTTCTTCACTCCCGGCATCTTCGCCGTTACGGTGGCCTACATCAACGAGGAGTGGGATGAGGGGCCGGCGGCGGCCATGGCGGCCTACGTGACCGGTACGGTGCTGGGCGGGTACAGCGGCAGGACGATTTCGGCGCTGGTGGCGGCGCACTCTTCCTGGCGCTGGTCGTTCTTTGTTCTGGGCGCTTGCGGCGCGCTGGGCGCGGCGGCCATCTGGGCATGGCTGCCGGCGGGCAAGCGGTTCGCTCGCGAGCGCCATCCGGTTTCCACGGCGCGAGCCATGGCGCGGCATCTGCGCAATCCGCGGCTGCTGGCTACCTGCGCCGTGGGCTTCTGCGTGTTTTCCACGCTGCTGACTACTTTCACCTACGTGAATTTCTATCTGGCGGCGCCCCCATTCTCACTGAGCACGGCGTCGCTGGGGCTGATCTTCACGGTGTACCTGGTGGGCGCGGTGGTCACGCCGTTCGCCGGGCGCGCCATCGACCGCCTGGACCATAGGAGCGCCGTGACCGCGGCCTTCGCGGGCGGGATGGCGGGCATCTGCCTCACGTTGATCCACAGCCTGATTGTGGTGCTGGCGGGGCTGGCGCTGTGCTGCACGGCGGCGTTCATCGCGCAAGCGGCGGCTTCGAGTTACCTGGGGACGGCGGCCGAGGAGGCGCGCGCGGCGGCGGTGGGGCTCTACGTCCTGTTCTACTATTCGGGCGGCAGCGCCGGCGCCAGCCTGGCGGGCGTGTTCTGGGGCCGCGGGGGCTGGCCGGCGTGCGTGGTCCTGATCGCTTCGGTGCAACTGCTGACCATCGCGCTGGCGCTGGCGTTCTGGCGGCCGGCGGCCAGAACGGCGGATGCGCGCATGGCCCCGGCAGGCGTGGACTAGCGGCGGGTCACAGCGGCGGCATTCCCAGACCGCGGCGCAGATCGGCGAACGAAATTCCCCAGGCCGCGCTGGGGTTCTCGTAGCCCTTCAACAGCGCCCAGCGGAGGGTGAAAGCGGGGCGCGGTTGGGCCAGGGTCTCGAAACTGGGCGAGCCCAAAGCCACATCCAGGCCCAAGGTCTTGGTGGCCTCTTGCAAGCGGAAAGCCATGTTCACGGCGTCGCCCAACGCGGTGTAATCGGAACCGCCCACGATGGCCGGTCCGGTGTTGATGCCCGCTCCAATGCGCAACGGGGCGGGAAGCGGCAGTGCGCGGCTTACTTCATGCGTTGCGGCTTCGATGTCGCAGACGGCGCGGAGGGCGCGCGCCAGATCCGCGGCCACCCGCGTGGCGTCGTCGTGTACCCACACGGCCATCATGGCGTCGCCGAAGTAGCGCTGGGCCCAGCTTCCCTGGCGCTGCGCGGCCTGTCCCACGCGCAGGAACCACGTACCGACGGTCTGCGAGAGCAGGTCTTCGGAGAGCGTGCGCGCGAGCGGCGTGAAGTCGCGGATATCCACCACCACGATGGTAGTGAGCGTCTGGGTGTGCATCGCGGCGGTGGGCGCGCCGCGGGAGCCGGTTTCGAGCGCCGCCGCGGCGCTCCCCCGCATGGCGCAGCGGAATACCAGCCGGCATTCGCCAAATGCGAGCGTATCGCCGTCGCCCAAAACCACTGGGAAGCCGACACGCTTCCCATTCACGAAGGATCCGTTGAGGCTGCCCAGATCGACCACCGAGTAGTCGCCGCAGTCGCGGCGCTGGATAAGGGCGTGAAGGCGCGAGACCGAGCGGCTATCGAGCGGGATGGGACAACCATCTCCCCTGCCGACGGCCCACGACTGGCCGTTCGCCAGCGGATAAAACCGGGCGCCGTCTTCCCGTGCGAGATATGCGCCTGAGAGCGCCGGATTCATCGACTTCCAATGTAGCTGGTTTGACGCGAAACGGGTTACCCCAAACCGCTGTGGCGGGCGCCGATTCGGCTGGCGGAGCTGGAATGCACGGTCACGCGAGGTTTTCTTGACTCCATATTCGCGTTATGCGAGCATAGAACCGTGAACGTGATCAGCTCGACGACCATCAAGAGGTTCGCGGCTCTTCACGCGGATGCAGCCGACGAACTGTTTCGTTGGAACAAGGCGGCGGCCCACGCAGTGTGGCGGGATGTAACCGAGGTTCGCCTGCACTTTCCGGACGCCGACCAGTACAAGTCGCTGTTGATTTTCAACATCCGGCGCAACTACTACCGCCTGATTGTGAAGGTCGACTATAGGGCAAAGCTCCTCATGGTCAAGGAGTTCCTCACTCACAAGGAATACACCCGAGGGGGTTGGAAGAAATGGGCGCGCTAGTCATCGACAACCGGAAATACGCTCGGGTATTGGCTAAGGTCCTGCCGCGAGTGATTGCAACCGACGAAGAGCATCGACGCATCCTGGCCGAAGTCGAGAAGCTGATGGACAGGGGTGAGCGCCGTACGGCGGAAGAAGATGCCGCCCTCGACCTGATGGTTCGTCTTATCAAGGACTACGAAGAGGAGCATCATCCTCTGCCCGATCCGAGTCCGCACGAAATGTTGACGTACCTGATGGAACAACGTGGTTTGAAGCAAGCCGATCTTCTGCCGATTTTCAAGTCCAGAGGCTACGTATCCGACGTCGTCAACGCAAAACGCGCCATCAGCAAAGCACACGCCAAGCAGCTTGCCGAGTTTTTCAAAGTCTCGGCGAACCTATTCATCTAGTGGTCTGCGGCGAACAGAATGACGAGTATGCTGATAACTGTGGGGCAGCCAATCCTGGCTGCCGCCGGCTTTCAGCCGGCGTTTGCCGTGTGAGAGGGCTCCGCGGGCGCGAAAGAGCCGCCTGGAAAGGCGGCTGCAGGCAAGATTGCCTGCCCCACAAAACATGCGGAACTTCGGCCGCACTACACTAACTCGCACGTTTTGCGGGGACAGGCTACGCAATCCCCAATTAACGGCGCACTGTGACCGCCGCTATCGATCTTCCAGGAACAGCGGGCGGATGTGCCGCTCGAAGAGGTTGTAGGTGACGTTGCGGGACACCGCCGTCTCCGAGCGCTCCAGCGCGTCGAGGTATCGCTGCCCCATCCGGGCGGCGGCCTTGTAGCCCACGTGCAGCAACTGCCGAAGGTGCGGATTATAGGCGGGGTCGGAAGGCGCATGGCGCAGCGCCGCGGTGTACTGCCCCGGCGCCCAGCCGCGCACCTCTTGGGGAGCGGGCAGGCGGGTTTCGTCTATGTCGATCACCGCCGCATAAGGCGCGCACATCTCCACGCGGTGCGCCCAGGCTTCGGAATAGATCTCCTTGGCGACCTCCAGGCCCTCGCCCCCGGCTTCCGCCAGACCGATCAGTTCTTCCAGCCAGGTAGTGCCGGCGGTCTTGACGTGGACCCCGGCGTCGAACTTGCGAAGCGCCCGGCGGATGGGGCCGTAGATGGAGAACTTGTCGCTGCCGGAATGCACGCTGAGCTTGAGGTTGGAAGGAAGGCCATAGCGCCGCGCGGCGAAGGCGACCACGGCCAGGTCGTCCTGAAACTCGCGCTCGAATTGCGCCACATCGCCGACGTAGTCCACGCCCTTGTTGAACCGGCCGCTGAACTTGGGCGCGATGGTCTGGGCGGGAACGCCCTCGCCGGCCAGCGCCGCCAGAATCAGGAGCAACTGCGGCGGGGTCTGCGGCGCGGCGGTTTCGTCCATGGAGACTTCGGTGATGAATGGCCTGCCGGCGCGCCGTTCGGCGATGCGCCGATAAATGCGGCCAGCCTCCCGCGCCGCAAACAGGTACTGGCGGGCGGTCTCGACCGCCAGAGCGCGTCCGATTTCGAGCGGGGCCTCGATGCCGGGCACATCCACACGGCCGGCGAATTCGGAATGGGCGGCTAGAAAAGCGTCCAGATCGCCGCCCGGGACCGGCTGGCCGATGGCGTCCGCCACATCGATGGTGAAGAAATCGCTGGCGTCGATGAAACGGTCCACGGTGCTCAGGTTGATGTGGTCCGCATCGACGTGATACGGCTTGTTCCACCCCAGGAGACGGACAGCCGCGTCGGCGGCCTCCCTGACCGAGGCTGGCTCGGAGCCCACGATGGCGTGCTCCCGGTTGGACTTGTTCCAGACCGGAACGACCGTGGCCCCGCGTTCCGCCGCCGCGATGCAGGCCTGCAACTGTGCGGCAGCCTGGTGGGCGAAGCGGTCGCCTACGCCCAGCGACAGCTTCTCCAGCCGAAGCGCGGGTTCAGGGATCTGGCTGGAGGCCGGGACGCCGGCGCCTCCGTGAGACTCCGGCTGTAAGGCATGTTCCATAGTACCAGGGTACCAGTATGAATCGGTTAAAGGGATAATCCGGCGTCGGTCCGTGTGATCGGATCGGCGCCGGTTGGGGGTCTAACGGGGCCTTACAGACCACCAAAGGCGATGGCCTGTCCTACGCGAAACAGGGGCCGGAGGCGGCCCCTGTGTTATGAAAAGCCGATGGCGCCTAAAAGATGTATTTGAACGTGATCTGGAGACGGCGCGGATAGCCCGCCTGGGTCGAGCCGACGATCTGGCCGAAGGTCGCCGAGGTCGGGGTGGTGATGATGTTATTCTCGCTGTTGCCGGAAAGGATCGGGTGGTTCAACGCGTTCAGCGCCTCGAGGCGGAACTGAACGTTCCTTTCGCCCTTGACGCGGGTGTCCTTGATCAGCGCCAGGTCCACGTTATCGGTGCTGGGCTGGCGGATCTGCGAAAAGCGCAGCGGGAAGGTGCGCAGGTTGTTCACCAACTGGTCCGCCGAAAGCGTGTCGAAGGCGGCCGTATTGAAGTAGTGGTCCGTGGTGCGCTGGTCCTTGGGCAGCAGAATCCCGGCCGGGTTCAGGCACAGCACGTTGCCCCATGGGATCGGGAAGCCCATCTGATAGACCCAGATGCCGGAGATCTGCCATCCTCCCAGGAGGCGCGATGCCAGCGCGCCTTTCACATCCACCAGCTTACCCGGGCCAAACGGCAGCTCGAAGACTCCGCTGAGGGTGAAGCGGCGCGGCACGTCCTGATCGGAGATCTCGCGCACCGGCTTGGCGTCGCCCGCGTTCAGCAGGTTGATGGCCTGCATGAACTTCGAGAAGGTGTAGTTGGCATTCACGGTGTATCCCTTGGAGAACCGCTTCTGGACGCCTAGTTGCAGCGAGTGATACCAGGAGTAGCCATCGTTGGTGCTGGTGGTGACGCTGCCGAACTCGGGATACGGAACCATGAGGCCCGTCCGGGCAATGGTGGTGCCGGTGAAGGTCGATTGCGAGTTGCCCGGCTGCAGGCCGTAGAACGGATTCGACACCGTGCCGGTGAGGTAGCTGTTGTTGGGGTTATCGCGGAACGGGCTGGTGCTCAGGTACTGATCGGGTAGCGCGTTCAGATTGCGGTTGATCTCCAGGCGATAGGTCTTGTTACCCACATAATCCACATTTAGCAGGAAACCGCGCGGCAGCTCGTGCTGCAAGCCGTACTCCCACCGGAACACGCGCGGCACCTCCGGATGCTGGTTGAAGAAGCTGACGCCTTGACCCAGGAAGGTTTGGGGCCCTCCCGCGGCGCCCACCGGCGCGGTGATGCCATTGGGGTACGGATTGGAGAGGGTGGCCACGAAGTTGATGTTGTCGATGGTGGGAACCATGTTGGTGGTCTGGGAGAACCCCGACTGGATCACGGCGGTGCGCCGCACGCCCAGGAAGCCCTGGAACATGCCGATGCCGGCGCGCATCACGGTGTGGTTCGCAAGTTGCCAGGAGAAGCCGACGCGCGGCAGGAAGCCGTTCTTAGGGGTGTTGTACAGGTTGCCATTGTTGCCGTTCAGGCCCGCGAACGTCAAGCCGCCCATGGCCGATATCGCTGGAATCTGCAAAAGGGACGCGGCGTCCTTGGCCTGATAATTGGCGGCCGCGGTGGCCGAGAAGGGCTGCACATAGGTCGGGTCGAAGCCCAGGATGCTCCTGTTGAAGCGCTCGTGCAACGGCTGTTCGAACTCATAGCGCAGTCCGAAGTTCACGGTCAGATGAGACGTGACCTTCCAGTCGTCCTGCCCGAAAAAGCCCCAGGAGTTGGATTGCTCGGCGAAACTGGCCGCCCTAACCACGCTGGACGAAGAGGAAGCTATTCCGAGTTCCATCGCCGCCACCGCCTGGCCAACGCTATTCGGCGAGGTCGGCGAGTTATCCAACGGCCCGCGGGTATAGGTGGAGTCGAAATTGAATTGGCCGGTCTCCGGGCCACCGAAGTTCAAGGTGGTCTCCTGGTAGGCGCGGAATTCCCCACCCATGCGGATGGAGTGCGTCCCTGCGATCTTGGTCAGCGTGGAGCCGATGGCGTGAATCATGTCCGGCTGGTATAGACCGTTGGCGTTGTACCCGGTCGGAATGTAGATCGATCCCAGGTTGATGATGGGAAAACGGCGATCCGAGGGCGCGATCGCACTTGCATAGGACGACGGGAAGCCAAGCGATGTGAGGTCGAATCCCCAAGCCGCCGGTCTCTGGTCCTGGTAGCGGATGTAACGGCTGTAACTGTAATGGGTGTCCAGGATCATGGTGGGCGAGATGTTGTGGATGTCGTCGAACACGGCCGCTCTGGCGGGAAACGCGAAGTGCACGCCCGTCGCCACGTCGTTGAAGAAGTTGTCGTATTCGCTGTTCCGGTCGTACAGGCTGGCGCGGACGAAAAAGCGGTTTTTCTCGCTGACGTTCTGGTCCACGCGCCAGAGGTGATTGCGGAACTTGAGTGGTTCGGCAAGGTCCGGCTCAAGCAGGTTGCCGGTGCCGTCCGCCGCCGGGGTGCTGGTGGGTGCGGGGTAGAACGGGATAATGTTCTTGGCTACCGAGTTGAAACGGTTGAGCGGCACGATGTTGTTGGTGAAGGGAGTTTCCTGGAAATGCCCTCCGGATGCGGCCACGCGGGTTGCCGGGTCGTAGATCTGGTAGCTGGCTCCCAGCGCTAGCAGCGACGAGAAATCGCCGCCTAGCATCGCCGGAGAGGGCACTGTGTTGGCCGTGCCGTCATACCGCGGACGGCGGTCGTGAATGCCTTCGTAGGCATAGAAAAAGAACGTTTTGTTCTTGCCGTTGTACAGTTTGCCCAGCCAGATGGGCCCGCCCACCGAGCCGCCCCAGCGGTTGTAGGTGAACGGAGGACGCACGCCGCCCTTCTTGTTGTTGAAAAAGTCGTTGGCCCACATGGACGGCCGGTAGAAAGAGAAAAAGGCGGTACCGTGCAGGGTGTTGGTGCCGGACTTGACGATCATGTTGGTCACGCCGCCCTGCGTCTGGCCGAACGACGCGTCGAAAGTGGCGGTCTGGACTTTGAACTCCGCCACGGCGTCGGTGGGGGGCACATAAGCCGCAATGACGGAGGAGCCGGTCCTGGCAGTGGTGGGGCCGCCGTCGATGGTGATATCGCTCAGGTCGCCGCGGGTGCCGGTCATGGCGTAGTTCACAATGTGGGTCGGCTCAAAGGGACGGTCCAGCCGGGGATCGCCGACGAATGCCACGCCGGCCGCCAATCCGGTCAACAGAAACGGGTTGCCGTAAGAAATCGGCAGCGCCCGAACGCGCTCCGAATCCACCATGGTGCCGACCGACGCCGACTCGGTGTTCATGAGGGGCGCCTCGCCGGTCACCGTGACGCTTTCCGTGGCGTTCCCTAACTCCAGGGCCAGATTGATTTCCAGGCGGTCCGACAGGCGGACCTCCACTCCCTGGCGCTCCAACTTCTTGAACCCTTGCGCCGTGGCCTCAATCCTGTAAATGCCCGGCTGCAAAAGAAGCGCCTGATAGAAGCCGTCCGCGCCGGTGGTCAGGGACACCTTGGTTCCCATGGCGGTATTGGTCACCACCACGCTGGCGCCGGGAATAACGGCGCCGGTGGGGTCGGCGACTCTGCCGACAATGGCGCCGTGGGTCTCTTGGGCTGTCGCCACCGAGGCCGACAGGAGGCACACTAAGATCAACGATAAAAAGTACGCTTGTTTCATAGTCTCACCCGTCACGCAGCCGGGGACCGGCCGCCCGCAGTTGCCCTACTGATTCACCCGTCACGCAGCCGGGGAACCGGCCGCATACACTCGTCTTACAGATTTCACCCGTTACGCAGCCGGGATACCGGACGCGCATCAGTTGGAATGCTAGTAGGGCGCAACGGGAGTGTCAAATCCGAATATCCGAAGTCATCGTTTAGTAAGATTAAACTGTGGGAGGCCGGCCGGAATGGACATACGCCAGCTCGAACTGTTTCTCGCCGTGATGGAAGCCTCCAGCGTTACCCGTGCGGCCGAGAAGGTCTATCTCTCGCCGGGCGCCATCAGCGTGCAAATCCACAGTCTTGCCGACGAGTTGAAGACCGAGTTGTTCGTGCGCTCGGGGAAGCGCATCGCTCCCACCCCGGCGGCCTTTCGCCTGGCCGAACGGGCGCGCGCGATTCTGGCCCAGATGCGCGAGATCGAACAGGAGTTCGCCAACGACCCCGCCAAGGATACGCGCCCGTTCCATTTCGCCACCGGGGCCACCACGCTGATCCACCGCCTGGGCCGTCCTCTGCGCCTGCTGCGCAAGAAGTACCCGCACACGGTCGTCAACGTGACGGTGGCGGCCACCGAGGAGATGGTCGCTGGCGTGCTGGGCCGCCGGTTCGACCTGGCCCTGATTTCGCTGCCGTTTCCCGAGGAAGGCCTGCGGATTCTGCCGTTGTTCGAAGAGGAGATCCTCGGACTGCGCCCCGCCGCAGCCCGCCGCGCGGCCGGCGCCCCGGTCAATCTGCAGCCGGCGGCTCTCGATGGCGTCCCGTTTCTGCTCTACCCCAAACGCAGCAACATGCGGTCCATGATCGAGCGCTTTTTCGCGGAAATGGGGGTGAGTGCGCGGGTGGCGATGGAAGCCGACGACACGGAGGCCATCAAGAGCCTGGTGGAAGCGGGTTTCGGCTACTCGATGCTCCCTCAGTACGCGCTACGCGGCCGGGCGAGAGCGATTCAGACGTTTCGCATCGGCGGACGGCGCCTGGCGCGGCGGCAGGCGCTGGCCATGCCGAAATCCGAATATCCGCGGGCGCTGACCGAATCCATCGCTCGCTTTCTTCAGGCCGCCCTGACGCCCGCCGAGGCGCCTCGGCAAGAGTAGGGTGGGGCGGGCCCCCGGGCCCGCAGCCGACGCCCGCGTCGGCTTGGCGCGGTTCTCAAAGGACTTGGTTCTCGAATCGAGAAGCGGGTCCAGGGGACCCGCGCGGACCGGGGGTCCGCCCCACCATAACGGCGTTCCGCGCTCAATGGCTGTTACCATTTAGATCATGGAAACAGACGGAATGTTCTCCCTGGCCGGGCACACGGCGGCGGTCATCGGCGGAGGCGGGGTTCTGGCCGGGGCCATGGCGGAAGGGTTGGCGGACGCCGGCGCGGAGATCGCCATCCTGGACCTCAACCTCGAAGCCGCCGAGGCGCGTGCGCAATCCATCGCGGCGGCCGGCGGACAGGCCATCGGCATCCGCTGCAACGCCGCCGTCAAGGCCGATCTGGAGAGCGCGCTGGCCGCCACGCTCGAGCGCTTCGGCCGCGTGGACATACTGCTCAACGCGGCGGGCGTGAACTCCGGCACTCCCTTCTTCGACATCGCCGAAGAGGAATGGCATCGCATTCTGGATATCGATCTGAAGAGCGTCTTTCTGGCCTGCCAGGTCTTCGGCAAAGCCATGGTGGAGGCCGGCCGCGGCGGTTCCATCATCAACATATCGTCGGCGTCCTCCGGCCCGCCGCTCTCCAAGGTTTTCACTTACAGCGTGGCCAAGGCGGGCGTGAACCAGATCACGCAGTTCCTGGCGCGCGACCTGGCGCCGCACGGGATTCGCGTCAACGCCATCCGGCCCGGCTTCTTCCCGGCGGAGCAGAACCGCAAGCTGCTCACCGAAGATCGCGTGGCCTCCATCATGCGCCACACGCCCATGAACCGTTTCGGAGACAGCGCCGAACTGGTGGGCGCGGCGGTGTACCTGGCCTCGCCGCGAGCGGCCTCTTTCGTCACCGGATCGATTCTGACCGTGGACGGCGGGTATCTGGCGATGACCATCTGACTTGTGGTGGGGCGGACCCCCCGGTCCGCGCGGGTCCCCCTGGACCCGCCGCTCTTCATGAAGCCGGGTCTGCGTACCACGACGAACGCCGACGAGGGCGTCGGCTGCGGACCGGGGGGTCCGCCCCACCGGTGCGCTACCGTTTCGTTCCGCTCAACCGTTCGTTCATCCATTTGGGTTTGACAGACGGCTCGACTGGGAATACATTCCGTGTATGCCTTCCGCTACTACGGGACCGGGCGAGCCGTCTGTCAAACCCAAATGGATGAACGAACGG
>Ga0224533_1000001_pt1 | contig 41758 bp, 38 predicted proteins | sample 714E11014metaG_FD_172018 | JGI IMG/M metagenome (GOLD analysis project Ga0224533, IMG submission 172018) | Peat soil microbial communities from Stordalen Mire, Sweden - 717 E1 10-14 | ecosystem: Environmental > Terrestrial > Soil > Wetlands > Peat | place: Sweden: Norrbotten County, Stordalen... | reverse complement strand
CCCGAGCTGCCTACGCCGACGACGCCGCCTACGCCGCCTACGCCGACGCCGCCAGAATCAAAGAAAGGGGTTGGCAGGCGAACATGCTCAGGAAGTTGTTTGGGAATCCATTCAAGGAGGGTAAATGACTTTACCAAAAGGTTTGCATAAAGGCGGGGGAAATGAAGTCTCGGAGTTCGTCGACAAGCACTCCCCCCAACCAAATAGGAGGGAGGCATGGAAAGGCCTAAATATTTAACCGAAGAAGAATGGTCGGTTTTATCTCACGAAAGCGCATGGGATAGAGATTGCGACTGGGACAATTACGCAGACGCCAAGGAGTCCGAGTTTGCCGCGCTGAAGTCCTCTCACGCCGAGACGGTCAAGAAGCTGGAGGGAGATTTAGCCCGAGTTTCTGAATCGGCAATGACAATGCACGACATGATGGATTCTGCGGCGCTTGAGCGCGACAAGTGGAAAGAGGACGCGGAGAGGATTAAAGAATTGGCCTTGATTCTTTGCCGACTCTTAGACAGGGATACCTATGTAAGTATTGAGGGCCGCCCTAAAGCCGAAGAATGGGGGATGGCTTGGCAAAATATGTTTGAAGCATCAGGACTTGGAGGAACCGTCGCCCACAGCGCCCCGAAAGGAGAAAAGCCGTGAACTTGCTGACAAAGGAACAGATTGAGGAACTGATTGCTGTTTTGCAGAAAGGATTTGGGCATCCTCAAATTGACACATTGGTATACAACAAAATTTGTGCCCTTGAAGACATGGCCCTAGCCTACCTGGAAACCCTCGCCCAAGTCCCCAGCGCGTGGAGGCCGATTTCTACGGCTCCCAAGGATGGGAGTGTTTTCTTGGCTGGCTGCTGGGTCACTTGTAAACGCCCCAATCTACCTAATGTCGATGAATGGCAACAATTTTTAGGACATATAGACGATGAAGGAGATTTTGTTGATCCAGAAACAGGAGAAGGATTTGGCTGGGAATGGAATGATTACACCCACTGGCAGCCTCTCCCCGCTCCGCCCGCGGCCACTGGAAAGGAGGTGTGACATGCCTGTTACATCTAATGTGTATCGAATTACTGGCCGCGAGAAGTTGCCTAGTATCTATTTTAAAAAGCGCGGCCCTGTGTTTTGTGAGGTTTGTGGCCTTTTTTTTCCTGTGGTTGATGTTTATAAGCGTCTTTTACCGGTGGCGCAGTGTCGTAATGCTTTTCACGTAGTGGTTGATGCTTTTAATAGTGTGAAGATTTAATTCATCATATGAAATTGATTGGCGCGCCTGGCTTTGTTTAGCAGGCGTTTTTCTTTGTCACGGTAAACTCTAGCGCGTTGCGCAGCTTGGTTTTAGCTGTTTTGTAACAGCACTTTATTTTTCAACCGTCAATTCAAAAATTAAAAAACGTAGGCTTCCGCAAGGTATTTCTTTACGGTTTTGTTTGTAACAGCACTTTTCTTTGTAACATCACTTTTATTTAATGCTGTTACAAAGAAAAGTGCTTGACTTTTCATGTTTTTTAGCCCTACTATTCCCTTGTTACAGCATTATTATTCAATTAAGAGTAAAAGTAGATACCTACCTGTTTACTAAAGTAAGGGAATTCTTACCAACTCGTTAACTAAGCTTGACCACTACTTAAACTCTTTAGAGGTATTATAGTGCTGTTACGCGGCAGAATCCTGGGAAAATCCTTTCCTTGCCTATCTTTATCTTGTAACAGCATGGCAAAAAAGTGCTGTTACATGCTGTTACATGCTGTTACAAGCCAGCGCGACCCGGCCGCGGCCCGGCCGGCGCCCGCGGCGCACCCACTTGGAGACCATCATGCCCTTTGAACTGCACGAAGATGTGTGCCTGCACCCGCAAGCCCGCTGGGCCGTTGATCGGTATGGCATGCAGTTTCAATGTGAGCGCTGCGGGAAACTTATGGGAGACCTGGCGCCGGACCTGCCGGGATACGCTGACCGGGTGATTGCGTTGTGGCTCCAGTGGGCCGCGGCTGGGCGGCCGGGCTTTAAGGGCGCCCGGCTTTACCGCAATGTTGGGAGCCACCCGCACCACCTGGTTTCTTTCCACCCGCGTGGTGGGGATTGATTGCCTGGTTTGGGATTGGCTCAAATAAAATGTAACTCCTTATAGGGGGGGCCTTTAAAGGGGCCGGCACCCCCAGAATGAAAGTGTAGACTAGTATAGGGAGCCCCATTTAAATCCGTGGAAAATTTTTCTGAAAAAAAGGGGTCGATATGAAAACCGTTCTGGTTAGAATTTCCGCAGAAGTCAAAGAAAGAATTTTACTTTTAGCCCAAGCCGGTGACACAGTGGATGCAAGCTTGCGCAGAGCATTGGATATGCCAGCGGCTACCGATGAAGCTGCCTTGACAAGAGCGCTGGGGGAGTGGCCATTTAAGAAGCTGCAGATTGATGAGTATGTAACCATCCCATATGAAGTAGATCAAACCACGGGCTTGGCAAACGAAAAAAAATTGGACAGAATTCGAAGAGCGGTATACCGCCACCAGGCACAAGCCCAAAAAAAGTTTTCAATGACTGGAACCCCTACCGGGTTAAGAATCCAACGCGTGCGAGGAGCCAATGAATAACGAGGACTTGATCCTTCCTAGGGCCGCGGCCGAGAAATTAGAACAGCCTGGAACCATGGATAATATTTGCACACACATTTTACAAGGAGGGAGCCTGGTTGACTTAGCCGAAACCTGGGAAATTCCTTTTGGGTGGATCCGTCAATGGATGGCTGCCGATGAAGAGCGTGACCGCGCCTATGCACTTGCCCTAAATCGCCGCGCTGAATTTGAAGGGGAAAAAATTAAACGTGAACTGGCCCGGATCGCTTACGCTGACTTTAGAAAAATCTACACCACGGACGGGAAACTCTTGCCATACAACCAATGGCCGGCGGACGTAGCTGCCGCAGTAGTGGGCGTGGAATACCGGGACGGTAAGTTAATTGAATTCAAACGCGCGGACAAAATCCGGGCACTGGAGCTGGCTGGCAAAACCATTGGCGTGTTCTCAGACAAAATTGAAATGGACGGAACTATGACCTTAGAGGCCATGCTCTCCACCGTGGATAAAATCGCCCGCGAAAAAATTAAAAAACCAGTCGTTATCGAAGAAGGGACTAAGCCATGAGAGCTAGCGAGGCCACATTGCTAAGATGGAGATTTGAGCCCTGGACATTTGTGCGGGAATGTTTTGGAGCTACCCCGGATCCCTGGCAGGATGAGGCCTTGCACGCTTGGAACGATAACCAGCGCCTGGCACTAAAAGCATGCAAGGGCCCTGGCAAGACCGCTTTAGAAGCATGGCTGGGTTGGAACTGGCTCTTGACCAGGCCGTTCTCCCAGGTGTTTGCCACCAGCATCACCGGGCAAAATCTTAGAGACAACCTTTGGAAGGAAATGAGCACGTGGCAGCAAAAAAGCCAGATCCTTACCGAAGCCTTTGAGTGGGGCACCAAACGTATCGTTCATAAATCATCACCAGGAAACTGGTTCATGACGGCACGAACCTGGGAAAAATCCGCAGACAAAAATCAACAATCAGAAAGTTTGGCCGGCGCCCACGCGGACTATATCCTTTTTATTTTGGATGAGGTCTCGGGTATCCCGGACGCGGTAGCAAACACGGCCGAAGGCGCCCTGGCCACGGGCATAGAAAGCAAAATCTTGATCGCAGGAAATCCCAGCCTTTTAACTGGCCCGCTCTTCCGAGCCTTCAACACAGAAAAAAAACTATGGTATGGGATTGAAATCACCGCGGATCCAGAAGATCCAAAGCGCACCACCCGTGTATCCAGAGATTGGGCCCTTCAACAAATTGCGAAGTGGGGACCTACAAATCCGTGGGTGTTGGTGAACGTGTTTGGGAAATTCCCGCCAGCTTCTATCAACGCACTTTTGGGCCGGCCAGAAATCGAAACAGCAATGTTGAGGAAGTTGGATCCCGAGGCCTACATGCACGCACAGCGCAGAATTGGAGTGGACGTAGCTTGGTATGGAGACGACTCCAGCGTCATTGTTTCCCGCCAGGGCCTGAAGGCCAAACTCATGGGACAACACCGCCACCTTTCAACCACGCAGCTAATGACCCAGGTGATGCTGGCCATAAACGCTACCAGCAGCGAAATGGAATTTGTGGATGGAACCGGTGGATGGGGCAACGGCCTGGTGGATGCCTTGATTGGCGCCGGCCGTGCTCCACTGGCTGTAATTTCAAACAGCAAAGCGAACGATGAACAATTTTTCAATTTGAGAAGTGAAATGTATTGGAACATGGCCAAGTGGGTGCAGCGTGGCGGCGCCCTGGAATATGACCAGGATCTTATGGAAGAAATTGAAGCCTGCACCACCTACTACTACCAGGGCAACAAAATACGGATCCTGGAAAAGCAGCAGGTGAAAGAAAAGCTGGGCCGAAGCCCGGACAAGTCGGACGCCCTTGCTTTAACCTTTGCCATCCCTGAACTGAAAACTATGTTTCCAGAAGCCGATGCCACCGGCCTGGACCCAGCCACGTATCAGAATTTTCTTCGCGGCCAGCGTGGCCCACAAATAGCGGACCATGATCCAATGGAGCAAACCCGCGCCGGCGAGCTGGGTGATTTTGGGAATGATCCGATGAGATCCAATTTTTAATTGACACGCCCAAGCTTTGGGCTTACCATCCACCCATGCAATACTCCAGGGAAATTGCCCAACATGATTTGATTGATGAGCTGATGCCGCTCTTTAGAGACCACTGGAAAGAAATGGCTTACGCTCTTCCAGAGTTTCAATTTGAAGTGGACGTGGACAGATACATTTTGGCCGAGGCCGCGGGCATGCTACGCCTTTACATTGCCCGAGGTGAAGATAAAGCCATAGCAGGATACGCCGTGGTTTTTGTGCAGCCATCTTTTCACCTGGTGCGCGATAAGCAATTTCTAAAGCGCGGTCCTGGCCGGATCAGCGAAGCCACCCAGGTGGCGATTTATTTGAGAAGTGACCACCGCGGCAGCGGCGCCAAGTTTGTTGAGGCCTACCAGGCAATGCTTCAAGAAGAAGGCATTGAAATGCTTTACCACCACGCGCAAATTGGTGGCCCAATGGAGGCGATACTTGAATTCCTGGGCCACACCAAAACAGAAACAACCTGGTGCTTAAAGCTGTAATTTGTTCCACGTGGAACATTTTTGAGGCGCGGAGATGGTAGCTACAGCAATTCCTTTAGTTATCGGAGCTATGCAGGCCGCCGGATCCGCCCAGGCCCAGAACCAGGCCCAGGCCACCGCCCACGCCCAACAAATAAAAGAGCAACAGATGATTGACCAACAAGCCAAGCAGGAAAAGGATACTCGGATAAATCAGGGCCAAACAGCTTTGGATACCCAGAAAATTTTGAATGATGCCCAGCAAGGCCCAGCAAACGCTGGATTTGCCAACATGCTTCTGACCGGAACCAAGGGACTTCAGAACCCGAACATGGCACCCTTGGCCGGCAACTCCATTATGGGGATATGATGGCCGATACCAACGTCAAAGCGCCTTGGAAAGTGGATTACGAAGCCGCCCTGAAAGATGCCGAGGGATCCGGCGCTACGGCCAAAGTGGAACGCATGAAATTGAAGCAGCAGCTCAACGTGCTCCTGGGCCAGATGGAAGTTTCCCGCAGCACCTTCCGGGCCCATTGGCTTGATCTTGCTTACCACATTGCCCCACGCAGAACCCGCTTCCTGATTACCGATGTGAACCGCGGCGACAAACGCATGCAGATGATTATCAAGAACACCGCCGGCCGCGCCGCCCGCACCCTACGCGCCGGCATGATGAGCGCCGTGACGAGCCCCACCCGGCCATGGTTCAGATTGGGCCCGGTAGATAAGGCCCTGCAGGACAGTGGCCCGGTGAAGCAATGGTGCTACGAAGTCACCGAACGCCTTTTGATGCTCATTGCTCAAACCAATTTCTATGAAGTCATGCCCATCCTTTACGGTGATGGTGGTGTGTTCGCCACCGGGGTAGTGTTTGCCGAAGAGGACATGAATTCCGTGGCACGTTTCTTTTCCTTGCCCATTGGATCCTATTCAATCTCAAGGGACGCCAACGGCCGGCTGGATACTCTTTGTCGCAAGTGGCGCATGACAGTCCGAAGCGTAGTTACAGAATTCGCCACCAATGACGATGGCACCCAGGCCTGGGACAAAGTTTCTGACTACGTGAAGAACCATTTTGAAAATGGGAATTACAACATTCAGTGCGACGTGTGCCACTTTGTAATTCCAAACCCGCAATACCGCCCCCAGACCCTTGGAATTACCGGTTACCCTTTTCTCTCCCTGTATTTTGAACTTGGCGCCGCGAACGTGGGAATTGAAAATTCACTTTCGTATCAGGGCCAGGTTTTGCCCCTTGACCGGTTTTTGAGGATCAAGGGATACCATCATGCGCCGGTCCTGGATTTTATTTGGGAACGCACCGGGGAAGATGATTACGGAACCTCCAGCCCCGGCATGGAAGCGCTGGCCGATATCCGAAGCCAGCAGCTTATCATGCGCAGAATTTTCCAGGCCATGGAATACAAACTACGCCCGCCCATGCTGGCCAGCCCATCCATCAAGCAGCAGAAAACCAGCATCCTGCCAGGCGACATTTTGACCGCCAACAATCCCAATGACTTCAGCATGAAGCCCATCATGGAAGTCGAGTTTGACCTGGCCGATGCCCTGAAGATCGAAGAGATGATTACCGAGGAAGTGAACGCCGCTTTCCTGGTGGATCTTTTCCGCATGCTCCTTGACGATGAACGCCGCACGCCACCCACCGCCACCGAAGTGCGCGAGCTGAAGCAGGAAGGCCTCCTGCAGCTGGGCCCTGTCATGCAGAATTTGAACGAAGGCGTTTTGAACCCGGCCGTCATGCTCATGTATAATTTTGCCATGCAGCAGGGCCGCCTGCCGGAGCCCCCGAAGGAGCTGGCAGGCAAACCCATTGCCATTGAATATATCAGCCTCATGGCTCAGGCCATGAAGATGATGGACGTGGCCGGCATTGACCGCTTTGTGACTTTCATTACCCCCATGGGCCAGCTGGCACCGCAGGCTCTTGATAAGGTGGACTTTGACGCCATGGTTGAGGAGTATGGAAATAAGCTGGCCATCCCGCCCATGATTATCCGGCCCGATGATAAGGTGGCCGAGATCCGGGCCCAACGCCAACAAGCCAGCCAGCAACAGGCCCAGGCCCAGGCCGCGGCTCAGCATGCCCAGACCGCGGCAACACTTTCCCAGGCTGATACCAGCAACCCCAATATGTTGACCGACCTTATGGATCAGTCCAAGGCCGGCGACGTGATGCCGGACAGGTGATGCAATGCCCAAGCAAGATGAATTTGATCCTTATTCTGAAGAAGATAATCTGGAGAAATTGAAGCAGCTACACGTGGAAGAAGAAAAGCGAAACAAGAAATTTGAGGAATTTCAGCTGGACGATTGGCGCCTGGCTTTAAGCGGGCCATCCGGCCGCGCCATCCTGGGCCAGCTGATACTTTTTTGCCGCACCATGGAAGTTAACACGGAACAGAACCCGCAGGCTTCCGGATACCGCGAAGGCCTTAGAGCCGCCGGGCTTTTTATTTTTGCAAAGATCAAAGCTGCAGCACCGAACAAGTATCTGGAAATACTTCGGGAGGCCGAAGCGGTTTCAGATTTTTTCAACACGGCAACAATCGCGGAATTGAACCGGGCCCGCGACTTGTTTAAATAAAGCAGGAGAATACCATGGTGGAAGAAAAAAAAGATTCGGCGGCCGCGGCCGGCGCCGGAGACGAGCAAGTCAGCGGAACAGGGACCCCGGCAAGCGCCACGCCGGATCCGAAACCCGCCGCACCAGCATCAACCGCGGCACCCGCCGCGGCAGCACAAGCCGAAGCCCAGCCAGCCGCCCCCGCGGCCGCGGCATCCGAGGCGCCGGCTGGAGATAAGCCCGCAGCTGCACCCGCGGCGACCGAAGAAGATCAGGTGGCCAAGGCCCAGGCGGATTTGAAGGCAGCCTGGGAAAAGCAGCGCCAAGACGGAAAGCTGACCCTGAAGGATGAAACCCTGGTGGCCATTGAAATGTATGCCAAGCAGAACAAGCTTGACGACACGCAGAAGGCCCTGCTTATCAAGAACCAGGACGACACTTTCCGGGCTCAGCAAAAAGAATGGCAGGACGCCCAAAAGCAATGGATCAGTGATTTGCAGGCCGATCCGATTTTTGGCGGGAAGAATTTCAAGACTTCCGTGGAAGGCGCCAAGCGCGTCATGGCCAAATTTGGCCCGGAAAGCTTTGTGAAGATGTTGGATACCACCGGACTGGGCAACCATAAAGACCTGGTCCTAACCTTTGCCAGAATTGACCGGGCCTTGATGGCCAACGATAGATTTGTGGGAATGGGAGACGAACAACAGAAGCCGGAAATCAAAACGCAAGAATCGGTGATGTTCCCCAATTCCCAGGATCCGAACGTGGCCGCGCAAAGCTAAGTCAATTTCTAGCATCAACGAAAGGAAACCCCCGTCATGGCTCTTTTGTCTGCAGGCGGCAACTTCCTGACTTTGGCCCAGTGGGCCAAGCGCCAGGCGCCCGACCAGGAAATTGACGTCATTGTTGAAATGCTTTCCCAGCGCAATGAAGTCCTGACCGACATGAAGTGGAAAGAAGGCAACCTGCCGACCGGCGAACGCACCACGGCCCGCACCAGCCTTCCCACCCCTTCCGACCGTATCATCAACTCCGGCGTGGTGGCGCATGCCAGCACCACCGAGCAGTTTGATGAACAGACGGCCGTGAAAGAAGATTGGTGCGACATTGACGAAGAGCTGGCCCGCCTGGGTGGCAACGTCAACGCCTTGCGCCTTTCGGAATACAACGCTTTCTTGGAAGGCTTCAACCAGGCCGTCACCAAGGATTTGTTCTATGCCAACGGCTTGACCTCGCCCAACAAGATCCTGGGATTCACCCCGCGCTACAATGACGCCACCCTGGCCAACGCTCAGAACATTCTGAACGGCGGCGGCGTGGGATCCGTCAACACCAGCGTGTGGTTGATCTTCTGGACGCCGGAAGGCTGCCACGGTCTCTTCCCCAAGGGCACCAAGGCCGGCATGGAGCACACCGACTGGGGCAAGCGCATTGTCCAGCAGGTGGTGAACACGCCGGACGGCGGTATCGGAATGAGCCGCCTGGTTGCCTGGTCCAGCCAGTTCAAATGGCACTTTGGCTTGACCATCAAGGATTGGCGCTATGCCGTTCGTATCTGCAACATTGACGTGAACAACCTGGTGCGCAAGAGCGGTGCGGCCGACCTGGTGGAATTGATGATCCGGGCCACCCACCGTATTCCGAACCTCAAAGCTTCCGGCGCCGCGTTCTACATGAACCGCACCGTGGCCGAGATGCTGGACATTCAGCGCCGCAGCGACGTGCAGCTGGGCGGACAGCTGAAGTATGAAGTGGTGGACGGTGAGCCGCTCTTTAGCTTCCGGGGAACCATCCCCATCCGGATCTGCGACCAGCTGGTTTTGAACGAAGCGACCGTGACCGGTCTGCCGGCTTTGAGCTAAGATCCAGATAGGCTTTACCGGGCCGCCGTTTGTGGCGGCCCGGAACCCAGCGGGATCTATTGGATCCAGCGAGTTTGGAGATTCCCATGATTCTTGACGCATACGGCCGGCTGGCCGCGGATCAGACCTTGACCGCTTCCGGCGCCAGCACCAACGTGCTGGACTTTGGTTTGCTCCAGAAAGACCTGGGCCCTGGTGAAGGCCTTACCATCCTGGTTCACGTTTTGAGCCTGCCGGCCGCCGGCGGAACCTATACCGTTGGCTTGCGGACTTCCGACACCCTTTCGGGAAGCGCCCTGGGTGGCTCTCCGGTGACGCTGCTGACGCGCACGATTGGCGCCACTTCGCCCGCGGGCAGCCAGTTTGAGGTGCCCATCCCGAAGGATCTTTACAATGCCGCAGCCGGAAAGGGATTGCTGGAATATCTCGACCTGTATTTCACGCTGGGAGGATCCAACCCCAGCCTGGAAATTGCGGCCGAACTGGTGCCCAGCAAGTTCCAGCAGGAATACAACGGCAACCTGGCTAGCGGGTTCACCATTGAGTAAGGTTTTTCTTTTCGCTTCCTGGCCGGGCCGGTGCCCGGCCGGGAAGCGGAAAATTACGCAAGGGGTCAAGCCATGGTTCAGAATTTTATGGACGTTTTGAAGAAGCAGACCAACCTAGCCCCCAACGGGAAGAGCTACGTGCCGGCACCGGACGTGCTGCCCGCGGGCCCCATCCGGGTGCTGGTGCTTGAAGAGGGATACATCAACGACGAGATGCAGCCCGTGAACCGAAAAATCGTCATTCAAAGCAAACAGTTTGCACGGACGAAATTGGCGAAGCCGCGCACCGTGGTAGTGGATGACAAGGAATATGTGACCAACTACCAAGAACATTGGATGGCTTATCTTGAGGACTTGACCCCGAAGAAGGCAGACGCCCAGGGCGGCGCCGGCACCCCAGGTCAGGGCGGATCCGGCCATCCGGCCGGAAAACAGCTTTAAGGAGTTTCCATGGCTTCCATTTACCAGCTTGATTTTGCCAGTGATGTGGTGGTGGTGAACCCAGGTGCCGCGGCCTTCCCCATCAGCCTTTCCGGGACGCCTTCAGCCGGCGACATCATCATGCAGGCAATTTGCATTGTCAGCGACACCACGGGCTGTAAGGTGCAGATCCAGGACAGTGCAAACGGCACGCCTTTCACCATTGCGGACAAATTCCCTACCACTGGGACTTTCCCCATTATGTTGGGTGTGAAAAGCTCCGACAGGAACGTGCCCGGAAGTGCCATCTTGAATTTGACGGATGCAGCTGGTTGGTTTGCCACGACCGGTGGCGGTGTGCAGGTGGTATTTATCGGACGATTCCGATAAGGGGGAATTCACATGATTGACCAGCCGGTTCAAATTATGAATTTGGCTTTGAGGCACCTGGCCGTGGCTACGCTTATTGGAGAACCCACCGAGCGCAGCCCGGCCGCGGAGGCCTGCCGGGCTTTTTATGACCAGGCGGTTGAAGAAACCATGAGCGAATTTCAGTGGACCTTTGGAAGCAAGACCCTTCCACTGGTAGAGCTTGTGGGCCCCGACATGACCGTGCCGCAGATGCCCACCCCGGAATGGACTTACGCTTACCAGTATCCCGTGGAAGCCATCCACGTGCGCCGCCTCTTCAGCGCCTTGAACCAGTCCAGCCCTGGCCAACAGCTTTGGGCCGGTAGCTGGGCTTCTGGCTGGCCCTGGAACTGGGATAGCACCCAGTGGCGCCTGCCTTACAAAATTTCCCAGAACCCGAATCAGCCCGGAACCCTTTGGCTGCTTTGCAACTGGCCATCAGTTTGGGCCGAAATTACGGTCTCAAATATCCCTACCCAGATGTATGGGGCGAAGCTGGCCCTGGCCCTGTCTTATCGCCTGGCCAGCTACATTGCTGCCACCTTGACCGCGGGGGATCCCAATCAGCTGGGCCCCAAGGCGGAAATGCACTTCCACGAAAAAATCAACGAAGCCAAGAGCATCAACATTGAAGAGCAGCAGGACCCGCCCCTGCCTGATTCAGAATTTGTCCAGACGAGATCCGGGTATTCCGTCAACCCGATTCCTGGGCCCTATCCCTGGCAGCCATTAGGATCCGGCGTAACTATTGAATAAGCTTTCTGGGAACTGTTAAGGCCTGCAAGTGCGTGGCTATACTAGACTTCCCAAGGTTTCGTCGGGGTCGTCAATGTTGTCGAGAAACTCCCGCAAGGCCTGAAGCAGATTGCAGAGACACACCTTCCGCTTTCGAACCCCGGAAGGTGTGACCAAATTTTAAATTCAACCTAAACCAGGAGAACGACATGCCCGAAGAACAGAAGGAAGGCGCAGACCTTACCCACATGGGCCGCACCGCAGAGGAACGCAAGGGCGCCGGCGAACCGGTGAGCGACGGAGATACCTCAACGCAGTATCACTACGGGCTCCGGTGCAACCTGGGCAATGAAGAATTGAAGAAGCTGGGCGTGGCGGAACTTCCCTCCCCCGGCGAAGAACTGGAAGCCGAAGTGCGTTTTAAGGTTATGGGAGCCCGCACCGAAGGCGAGGGCACCGAAGCCCGCCACAACGTGGAGCTGCAGATTACTCACATGAACATCATGAGTGGCGAAGAAGAAGAAAGCGAAGAGGGGGACGCCGAGGAAAAGGGCAAGACCCTTTTTGGAAAGCCGGCCGAAGAAGGCGGAGAGGCCCAATAATATGACTGTCCTTTCTCAACGCAGCTTCAGCCGCGGAGAGATTGCGCCGGAACTTTGGAGCCGCACAGACCTAGCCGCGTATATCGCTGGCTTGAAAACGTGCCGCAACTTCATGGTCAAGCGCACCGGCGGGATTCAAAATCGTCCCGGATCTTCCCTGGTTACCAAAACAAAATTTGGCCAGACCGGGAAGATCCGGACGATTCCGTTTATTTTTTCCCAGTCCCAGGCCTACGTCCTGGAACTGGGAAATCAATACATGCGCTTCAGCAAGAACGGCCAGCAGATCAAAAGACCTTTTGGTTTGCGTGGCCAGGTTCTGGACATAAGCAAAAATGCCACTTCCACCGTGACGGTGGTGAAAACAGATGCCAACCTCGTTTTTACCCTTGAAATAAACCTGTCTTTAAATCCGGCCTGGACCGCCTTGAACGGGATCCAGGTTTTGCTTGGAACCAATGTTTCCGGGAATATTTGGCATTGGACAAAAACCGGTGCGCTTCCCATTGATACTTCCGCCTTGCCACCCTTCCGCGCCGGCAGCGCCACAAATCCAGGCGCCACCTGGTTTGCGGCAATCAACGGCGGCAGCTGGAATTTAGGAAGTTTTAATTCAACTCAAAGCTTTATCGCCTTCAATCCCTATACTCCCAGCACGCCACCCTTTGCAGCTTTACAGGACATTACCCTGGCCAATATTGTTGATGCCTCGGGGAATATCATTCCGGGCTTCAACGGGGATTTTGTTTTAGGATCCCCCCTTACTATTGGTGGCGCCAGCGTGGCCTATGAACTTTTGACCCCGGAAGGCGCCAGCATAAATTCCACGGCCTGGGCCACCCCAGCCTTCCCACAGGGCGCCAACAAAATCACGCAGCCTTATGAAATCCAAACCCCATACACCACCCCCGACCTGGTGACATTGAACAAGCCACCCCAGGTGGCGGACGTGATGATGCTGGCCCACCTGAATTACCCGCTCCAAGTTTTGTCCAGACTGGCCGATGATGAATGGTATTTGTCTCCGGCTTCCTTGGGATCATCCACCAACCCCCCCACCGCACTGGGAATAGTCGGAACCTGGACCAACGCCACCCAGCCCTTTTATAATAACGGGTGCGAAAGCAACTGGTTTGTCACGGCCGTCGATCCCTACGGCAGCGAAAGTTTGGTAGCCGGGCCTGTCTATGTGCAGGCAAGAAATGGAATTACCGATGCCTATAATTCTAACTGGCTTTCTTCCGTGGCACTTTCGTGGACGGCGCCCAGCGCCGGCGCCGGCTACACCTACAATATTTACAGGTATGACGGGAACAGCATTTTTGGAGAGAGCACCGGCGCCCTTCCTTTGCCCGCTCCTCCTGGATATTTTGGCCTGGTAGGGAGCACCACCCAGACCAGTTTCACAGATGACATCTTGCCCATGGATGTGACGACTTTGCCGCCGGCCGGAAATACCAATCCATTCAATCAGCCAGGCCGCTATCCTTCCGTGGCCACGTTCTACCAAAATCGGCTTATGCTGGGAGCCACGGCCGACGCCCCGCAAACCATTTGGGGATCCAACACCGGCGACTATTATAATTTCAATGTGTCGTCCACCCCGAAGGATACCGATTCCTTCAATTTTACTTTGTCCAGCAACGAAGTCATGAATATCGCCTACATGCTTTATATCAATCCAGGCTTCCTTTTGGTGTTCACGCAAAATGGGGAATGGGTTTGTTTTGGTGGATCCGATGGTGCCCTGAAGCCCGGAAATTTTGGATTGCGCCAGCAGAGCTATTACGGCGCGGCCGCGGGCCTGCCAGTGCTTCCCATTGGGAAAAGCGCCCTTTACGTCCAGGCCATGCAGACCATTGTAAGGGATTTGACCTCCAGCTTTTCCGCCAACGGTGGCAACAATGTTGGATACGACGGTGATGATCTTACCATCTTTAGCCAGCACCTCCTGGATGGCCACAGTGTGGTGGCCTGGGCATACCAACAAATTCCGGATTCCACGGTTTGGATGGTGCGGGATGATGGTGTGCTGCTTGGTTTGACCTATCTGAAAAATCAGCAAGTGCTGGCCTGGCACCGGCACGACACCCAGGGAAGCTATGAAGATGTGTGCGTGGTGCCCGAGGGCAATGAGAACGCCGTTTATGTTTCCGTGATGAGGACGGTAAACGGCCAGAGCTTGCGTTTTGTTGAACGATTCAACAGCCGCCAGCTGAAGGTTCAAACCCCGCAGGGGAACGGACTTTTTTCCAAAGGCGGCCTGGTGGATTCAGTTTTCATGGATGCCGCTAAAACTTATGACGGCCGCAACACCACCGGCCAGACCATGACCCTTTCCGGCGGATCCACCTGGACATACCAGGAACGTTTGACCCTTACTTGCACCATCGCAATTTTCCGCCCGGACATGATTGGGGACGTGATAGTGCTTCAGGTGCCAGGCACCGGCACCGTCAACCCCGTGACCAATCTGGTGCAATGCAAGATCGTTTCTATTACCAGCCAGACCGTTGCAGTGGTAACGGCGGAATATCAAGACCCCACAGGGACGGTGCCGGTGGCCATAAGGAACACGGCCACGGCCACCTGGGCCCACGCCGCCCAGCAGCTTGTGGGCCTTTACCAGCTGGAAGGCCAGCAAGTTTCCGTGCTGGCCGATGGTGCCGTGCTTTCCAGCCCGAACGAATGGTTTTTAAATCCGGATGGATCCCAGAACTATCCGGCCGGCGCACCCCTCACAGTGACCAACGGCACCTTGACCCTTCCACGGCCCGCTTCCGTGGTGCATGTGGGACTTCCATATTTTTCAGATATGGAAACCCTGCAAATTGATTCCGAGACCGGCGAAGCCCTGGTGGACAAGCGCAAAGACGTCACCAGGATAACCTTGTGGCTTAAGGAGACCCGCGGCATTTACGCCGGCGGGCACCTTCCCTTGCCTTACGAGGAAGGCTATTCTCCCCTGGCCGTGGGAACCAAAACGCTTTACGAAATGAAAATCCGGAATTTGGAAAACTATCAAAGCCCTATTGACCTGGCCACCCGCACCGCCATCATTGAATTGGGAGGGAACTGGGATTATGATGCCCACGGTTGTATACGCCAGGTGGCGCCCTTGCCCGTGACCATCATTGGCGTGTATCCTTCCGGACTTATTCCCCCAACCAAGTGAGGCAACTATGCCGGACGAATTAAATGGCCAGGTGGCCTATGATAGCAGCGGCAGCTCTTTCAATATTCCCGCCCCTGTAGCCGGTGGCGGGAATAGCCCCTATCCCTTCATTGCCGCCGGCGCCGCCACGCGCCTGGGAGCCGCCATGAACCAATCCGCGGCAATTTCCGCCCAGGGCGCCTACCAAGCAAACCAGGAAAGAACCAACGCGCACCTGGCCAAAATTTCTGCCGATACAGCTTTGACGCAAGGCGCCTGGCAGGCCAACCAGATCCGGAAGTCCGGCGAACAACGCAGTGCCCGGACTATTGCCAGCAGCGGCGCCCAAGGTGTGACCGCCGGAAGCATGGCCCCCATGGCCGGCGCAGAGCGGACCGCGGCCGGAATTGACGCCCTGCAGGCCAAGGCCAACGCCTATAAGACCGCTTTTGGTTTCGAGACCGAAGCCCTACAGCACAGCACGGCCGCGGAATTCACAACCCAAGCGGCCAACGCCTCCAGCCGGAACACTCTTTTGACCGGCGGCCTCCAGGCCATCCAGGGCGGCCTCAAGGATTATGTGGACTATGACCGTGCTGCCAACTATGGGAGATAATTAAATGGAGGATTTAGAGCAGGCCACCGCGCTTCATGTAGCACCCAGCGCAGAAAATACCCGCGTATCCACCCAGGCACCCATTGAAGCTTTTGGAGGTGGCGCCTCTATAATGCAAGGTGCAGAGGCAGCCGCCGGAATTTCTTCAGATGCTTCTATCATTGCCGGCCGGCATGAGTATGACGCTAACCAGCTGGCCATGCAGCAAGGCACCAACACCGCTAACGATTATCTGGATCGAGCCATCCACGGCGCTTACAACCCGGATGGCAGCCTGGCCGCGCCAGGCCTGAAGCATTACACCGGCACCAATGCCCTGAAAGCCCAGACCGACCTGGAGCCCGACCTAAAAAAGAACCTGGACGACGTGGCCGAGACCTTCAAGGATCCGCGCCAGAAGGCCAATTTTGGCCGCATTGCCAACGAAATGGTGGACCGCTTCCACAACGCAGCCCTGGAGCATCAGGACAGGGAAATGACGGCTTTTTCTGAACAGACCAAGGCCGTGACCGTTGAGCAGGCGCAACGTGATGCCCTCAACAACTTCGACAAGCCCAACCAGGTGGATCAAAATTTGCACCGGGCCGTCCTGGCCATCCAAGAAGATGCCAGGCGCCGCGGCCAAAGCACGGATATCCGCCCCAAGCTGGAAGATGGAAGCACCAATCCAGACTACAACCCAGCCCTACGCAACGAAATGATAAAAGAGACCGGGGTAATTTACGCCGGAGTGGTGAGCCGGTTAGCCGATGCCGGCCAGGATGAAATGGCTTCAAATTTTTACGAACGCCACAAGGCCGACATTCCCCAGAACCAAAGGGATACCATTGGAAAGACGGTGGAACGAGCCAGTAGCCGCGTGGCCGTGGCCAACAACACCAAGAAGATCCTGGAAGATCCCGCCCTGGCCGACGATGTGACCAAACAGCGCCAGGCCGCGGCGGACATTGACAACGCAACCGTGCGGGCCGCGGTGCTGAAAAACATCAATACCCAGGCCGCCCAAAAAGACAAAGCAGACAAGGACGAGACCAACAAGCTTTACAATGGATACGTGGACGCCTTTTTAAAAAACAAAGGCCAGGGATCCATTGAAAACATGATCCCACCTTCGGACTGGGAAAAGCTGGCCAAACACAATTTAACCAAGCAGCTGCTTGACCACGAACAACCGCCCCCCACCGGGCCCGAGGCCGCCGACATATCCCTGATAGCCAGGAAGAAATTTATGCGTATGAGCCCCGAAGATATGAAGGCCATGCCCGTGGCGGACTTCGACAAGCTTTATTTAAAAATGGGATCCAAAGATCGTTCCTACACCATTGGGATTTACCGTGCCGCGCAAAAGGGCAACACCGACCAGGTGCAGGCCGCCCAGGGCCAGCACGATATTGGTATGGGGATCCTGGACAACACCAAGGAAAAGGATCCAGAAAAAAAAGCGCAACTGGTGGACAAATTCCACGCAACGCTGGATAATTTCAAGGTTGCTACTGGCAAGGAAGCGGATCCGGAAAAAGCCCAGGCCGTGGCCGACGACATTACCAAGCAACATATTTTAAGCACAAAACCCGCGGGCCCCACCGTGGACAATTACATGCGTCAAAACAACATCAAATCCGGCGCCGATATTTGGAAGTCCGTGCCTTACGATAAGCGGGCCATGGTTGAAAAGATCGCCACGCCCGGCGCCAGCGACGAGCTGAAAGGCCGTTTCCTTATCAAGATGATGATGAAAGACGCCCAAGAGAAGTAACCCCCATTGAGGTTTACGTGCCCAACCCCTCCCAGCCCAGCCCCCAGGACTTTGAAAGTTTTGCCGCAGATCAAGCCAAGATTCCAGCCGCCCCCGCCCTGGTCCCCGCGCCGGCCGCGGGCCTGGCCGTGGGCCAGCCGGCCGGCAGCCCTACATCAGAAGATTTTCAGGCTTTTTTAAATAGCCCGGACGCCCAGCTTCCAGGCGAAAAGCTTTCGGCCGCTACCACGGCCGCCAAAGACATTGCGCCAGCCGCAGCTGCCAAGACCTTGGACTTGACCAACAAGACCGGCCTGCCTGAAAGTTTTGTAAGCCGCCAACCGGATGCCGCAGAACAATACGCCAGGATCGGAATTGACCCAGATTACTTTGCCCGCAACTACCCCGCCGTGGCCGACTATGCCAGCGAAAGCCCCAACCAGGCCGCACTGGTCCAGCATGATCTTCCCACCCTGCAAAAGTATGAGGACGTTTTTAAACGCCAGGATACCCTTTCAAAAATCAATGACAAGCTGGGCCGCGGCACCGATGCGTTTGTGAACCTGCTTGTAAAGTCACCTTTGGCCGGCGCCGCGGCCCTGGGACACCAGGTGAGCCAGGTGCCCGGTTTCATCAACACCATGCGCCGCGCCAGCACCGGAGACCTGAACCCTTACGAAGATCAGGCCCAGAAAGAAATGCAGAACAATCCCATGGCCGAGTGGACCAAGGAAAAGCAGTTGGCCCTGAAAAATGTTGACCTGGACGGGGATACCCTGGACTTGATTCACAAAGGTGATTTTTTGGGCGCCGGGCTCCACGTGGCCAACAGTATCACCAACATGGCCCCTATGCTTGTGGGCGCCGCCCTGGGTGGCCACCTGGCCGCCGCGGGCCTGGCCGTGGGATCCGCCGCCGAAGGAAGCCAGGAAGCAAATGACGCCGTGGATCCAGCTACGGGCCAGCCCCTAAACCTTTCCCCCCATGCCGCGGCCGCGGCTGCCATGGGGAAGGGCGCCATCATGATGGGAGCCAACGAAGTCACCCTGGGCCTTATGAAGGGATTTGGAACGGCCATTACCAAGGCCGCCGGCCAGCAGGTATCCAAGGAAGTGCTCCGTGGCTTCTGGACCGCCATGGCCCACAACGCCGGAACCGATGCCGCCAGCTTTGCCATGATGAAGGCCGGAGACGACTTTATTGACTACGCCAGTGGGGTAAATCCCCACGCCCTGGAAGGGGAAGGCCACAAGCTCCTAAATGAGGCCATTACCGGTGCTTTTATGGGATCCGCCGCCGGATTTGGCCGGGCCCGCGCAGAAGGCGCGGAAAAGGCACGCCAGGAGGCCGGGAACGAGCTTTCAGGTGCCACCAAGGCCGAAGGGCCTGCCGGGCCAGTGGTGGCCCCTGGAGAGGCACAGAAGCGCTTAAACGATGCCCTGGATCAAAGAAACCCGGTGCGCCTGCCGGACATGCCTGAAAAGATTTCTGCCCTGGCCCAAGCTAAATCAGACCGGGAACTTTATACCCAGCTGGGAGATGCCGCCAACAGCAGCCAGCTGAAGGGCCTGGCCCCGGCCGAGCACGAAAAGCTTATTGATAAGATGGCCGCGGGCTTGAGACCCACCCTGGACTTACGTGCCGCCGAGGAATATTTTCAAAGCCAGGATATCCCGCCAGCCAGGGCTTTCCAGGACTTGAACCTTTCCCAGGAGTATGAACAGGCCAAAGCCCATGGATTGACCGAAATTCCCATCAAGCTGGGCGACTGGATGAACAAAGTCCATGGCACGCCCCACTTCGAGCCCCTGGGTGAATTCATCAAGATGCACAACAACGACACCAGCCTGACACCTGGCCAGGCCAAGGAGTTTGAAGCATCCATGGAAAAGATGGCTTCCATGAAACCCGTGACGGCCGACAGCACGCCCGAGCAGCGCCAGAAGGTTTACCACGACACCTACAACAGTTTGATAAAATTCTATTCCGATTCCCAGGCCAAGACCATTGCCGAACGTGAAAGCATGATGCTGAAGAACCTGGGCGAAAGCGCCCTGGTTGGAAAGAGCATTACGCAAGAAGAAATCCAGGAAATGTTTCCCCTGGAGACGGCCAGGGCCCGCCGCAACCAGGCCGCCGAAGGAACGCAAATCACAAATCCGGCCGCCTTTGAGTTTGGCGAAAACGTGCCCTTCAATTACAAGGCTGCCGATGAAATGATCCGCAAGGCGCCGGCCAGCGAGTTTGCTTCAGATTTGACCGCGGACGAAATGCAGAGCGTCCTGGATAACGAAAAATTGAAAGCCTATGTTGACACCGGCGGAATTACACCCGTTTCGGATGCCGTGCGCGAACTTGGATATTTGAATAGCAACCGCGTCAAGGGATCCAACATGGCTGCCGAGTTTGCCGACAACAACACCATGGGACTTTATTCCACCAAATCCAGCGCCTTGCCCCCGGATCTTATGGCCGCGGCCGTGAAGGAAAAATATCCCCACCTTTTGAAAGAAGCGGACGCCAACGAGCTGCAGCAAGTTTTGAGCGCCGAAGCCAAAAAGCTGAAAGAGTTAAAAGCCAGTGAAGGGGAAAAAACAGTCAAGAAAATCCAGACCATGGCCCGGATGAAGCAGCTACCAGTGGAGCCCGCGGCCGCGGCCGGCAAGCACCCCATTGCCCACATGAACGAACTTTGGAACGACCACATGACCCCGGCCGAGCGCGTCCACGATTATTACCGTGATGATGTGACCGGTGCCCTGAACGAGCGCGGCATGGACGCCCTGGCCAAGAAGCCCGGCGAAAAGTGGATGATGCTGGACGTTTTGAAAAAACCTATCAATGACAAATTCACGCACCTGGCCGGCGACAAAGGTTTGCGCCTGGTGGCCCAGGCCGCCATGACCGTGCGCCCGGAAGTGGGCGTGCGCGGCGGGAATGTATTTTTGCGCGTGCCGGAAGATCCTGCTACGCACCAGGAAATTATGGATGCGGTAAATGCCGCCTTGCCCGAACGTATTACCCTGGCCGACAAAGAAGGCAATGAACAGGTTTACAATGCGAAAGCTTTCCGAGTGAACGGCGCAGCGGGCGAGACGCCGGCCGAAGCTTCCGCGAACTGGCTTCCGAAGCAGGCCGAACTTAGAAGGAACGGGGAACTGGTGGACCGTGGCCAGCTGCCAAAAGATTTTGCGCAGGTGCCCGGTGAGGAAAGCCCGGAAGTCCGGGCCCGCCAGGCATTGATGCACGTGGGCGAAGATATGACGGACAAGCTGGCCAATACGCCGCGGGATGAGGCTTTCAAGCACGCCTACATCAACCCCATAAGCGGCATGCTGAACAAGGCAGCTTTCAATCACCTGGCCGAAGGCAAGCATTTTGGCGTGGCGGACATTGACGATTTTGGGGAAATTAACCGGCAGTTTGGCCGTGAAGGTGGCGACCAGGTGCTTTCCCTGGCCGGCCCTATGATCCGGAATTTCTGGGAAGCCGCCCGCCAGGCCGGCCATGAGGGCCTGCTTGCGCATGTTTCCGGGGATGAATTTTATTTGGATCCGAAAGGTGATCGCAAAAACAGCGAACGTTTTATGCTTGACCTTCAGAAGCAGCTGGAGGATACTAAATTCAGGATCAAGATGCCCGATGGAAAGGAGTATATCCTCCGCGGGCTAGGCCTTTCCTTTGGGATTGGAGATACACATGGCCACGCTGAAGCAGGTCTCGAAGCTAACAAATTGGCAAGAAAGGAAGGCCTCGCCCATGATCGAATCGCCGGCAGAACTAGCGCAGCGAATGAGGAAGGACGGCCAGAACCCGCAGCAGGCGAAAGTGGTATCAGCACACCTGAACGGAGTGCAGATTGGCGGGGAAGGCATGACCGCCTCACAAGTGGACGACGCCTGCAAGAAAGCACTGGCTTTAAGCAAGAGCCCGTTCATGCAGGGCCTACGCAGCCAAGCGCCATCCAATCAGCCGAGCGCGGAACCCTCCCCGAGTTTACTACCAGCCGAAACCCCACAAGCCTAGAGCAGGCCGCGGCGCCGGACACCGGGCCGCGGCTTACTGCCGTCCATTCATTATCCGAAGAAAATCTAAAGGCCGCCCACCAGCTGGGCGGCCTGGCCGTGCCATCAATCGCCATCCATCCTGCCGATTCCGCTAGCCACGGAACCGAGCAATTTGGCCCCGTGACATTGCTGGGCAACAAGAGCATGGCAGACCCTTCCAAAAATCCCGTGTTCGACACAGACGCCTATTCGAAAACTTTCCCGCGGCCAGATTATAAGCCAGTCCCTAGAAAGGTTTCTGCCGCAGTAGAGCAGGAATTAAAAGACCCTTCCACAAAAAACGGTGAGCCCCAGCTGGCTATTTCCATATTTGATTCCTTGAACGAAGGCAAGCCCCAGAACGCCATAGCCAGGGCAATTACTTCCCCCACTTTTATGGAAATGTTTTTGAAGGAAAAAGGCATGGATGCGCCGGCCGCCGAAGAAAAAATAAGGCACCACAAAGATTCTTACGCTTCAGATCCGCGGGTGATGGAAGCCGTGAAGGATTTAGACGCCCAGGGCGGCAAAAATATGACCTCCAAGGAATTGCTGGCAGCCTCCAAGGATAAACTGGAGCCAGCCATCAGAGCCGCCATTGAAGAAGATTTAGCCAAGCTTTCAAAGAAAGCGCAGAAGGCTATGCGCCCAGATATGACGGCCACATTTTTCGACAACCACGGTGCAATTAAATTTGATAAATTGGATCGACTAGTTTCCAAAGCCCGGACCGAAGGCGAAAGGTATATTGACGCCTACGACCGCGAGGAACAGTTAGGGAAAATTTTGGCCGAAAAAAATATGAAAGGCCAATTTAAGTCCTGGGTGGAGGACAAGATCCTGCAGCACTTCGACGAACCCACTTTTAAATTACGCGGAAAGAACGTGCCTTTCAACTTGGAAAACGTGACGGAGCATATGACCGGGCCCCAGCGTGCCAAAGAAAAGACCATGACCTACGGGGAAGGTGTGGCCCGCGCCGCGGCCGCCAAAAGATTCACTGACTTGGAAAAAATGCGTGCCGCGGCCGAAAAGAACGTGCGGCCCAGGGAAGAAACGATTGCAGCCCGCGAAAAGAATAAGGGAGCTATGCAGCTTTTTCGAGACGTAGCTGCTAATTTTTATGGGCCGAAAGACTTAGATTATAAATTTGGATCCGCGTGGGATAGTTTTGACGAAAGCATGAAGGCCATGGCAGACTGGGCCAAGGGCCGGCACGATGCCGACAACATGAAGCGTGCCATGGCCAGGCGCAATTTCCGCGTGGCGGATATGCCTGCCAGCTTTTTTGATGGAGCCGTGGAGGTAGGCAAGGAATTTTTGGCCAACCCGGTCCCGTATTTTGAAGCCAAGCCCCAACGGGCTATAGGCTTGAAGGAATTCAAGGGCGCCGTGATTCCTGAAGATGCAAGCCCTGAAACGAAAGCCATCCTGGAGCACCACGGCCTTCCTTATGAAACATATCCAATCAGTGACAACAAGGACGAGCAGGACACTACCCGTGCCGCGGCCATGGACAAATTGCGCAACCAGGTGGCCAAGACCAACCCCACCGTGCTTTTCCAAAGCCGGGCCGAAGCCGAAGAGAAAGGCCCGGATGAATTCTATTCCAAGCTGCAGCTCAACATTGAAAGCAAGCTGGGCACGGCCGGCACGGTGGACCAGATCCGCGGCATGCTGAAAGACGTTTCTGCCGAGGAACGCAAGTGGAGCGGGATAGACAGCTTCCTAGAAGGCAAGGACAAGGTTTCCAAGGACGAGCTGATGGAATTCTTGCGCGGCAACCAGCTGCAGCTGAAAACCAAAGTGTTTGCTGGCATTGAAAAGGTGGATCCATATGAAGTGTCAGACGCCATGGAAGCAGCCTTAGAAGAGGCCGCGGACAATCGTTACCAAGCCGCCCGTGAAAGATTTGAAGAAATGGTGGCAGATGAAGAAAATCCAGGGAATTGGAATACTTTTTTAAGGAACTGGCCAGCCGTGGATGAAGGTACCGTGCGCCGCCAGGTGCAGGGAGAGGCCGAAGCTGGCAATGAAGACGCCCATGAAACCGGAATAGAAAATTCTGGTGAAACCCAATACCACAATTACAAGCTGCCTGGTGGTGAACGATACCGCGAAGTATTAGTGACTTTGCCACCCAAGGCCAGAGAAATTCCTAAATGGGTTTGGATGGATAGCCCAGTGAGATTGGAAAGGTATCCGGATGAGCCACGCGCCCGCATACTCGTTTCGGCCGACAAGGATGGAAAGCCAGATGAAGAAACTGGAAACGGATCCTGGCCGAAGGAAGCAGCTATTATAAAACGGGAGACCTACAACTATACCGATGACCCTGAACTTTCACATCATTATGCGGTTACGGTTGGAGCTCATTCAAATAGGTATGAAAGAGAAAAAGAATTCGACACATTGGAAGAGGCAAAAGCCTGGGCGGAAAAAATTTATTTGGATCCCAAAGCTCTTCCGAAACCTGAAGATAAACTCGGATATAGAAGCCCCCATTGGGGGGAAAGGAACGTGCTAGCCCATACACGCTTGGACGACAGAAAAGACGTGGATGGAAAGACCACACTTTTTATTGAAGAAATCCAGAGCGACCATCACCAGGAAGGCAGGAAAAAAGGCTATATGGGGGATCCTTTTAGCCAGCCCCCTCACGTCAAAATACTTTTGGATCAAATCCGTGCGCTTGGAATAACCAACCACCCCCACATTATTAGTGGCGACATGGTCCGACAGGCCGGCGGCGACAATAAGCTGGTTAACGATTGGGTTAATCTGATAGGAACCGGGGATATAAAAGATCCGAACGACAACGGAGTTGGCCACAAAGTTCCGGACATGCCTTTCAGAAAAAACTGGCATGAATTCATGCTGAAAAAAATCATCCGGCATGCAGCTGAAGAAGGTTATGAGAAGATTGCCTGGACCACCGGTGACCAGCAGGCAGAACGCTACGACTTGAGCAAACACATTGATTCCATCAGCCATGTTGAGCGTGAAGATAGACCTGGATTTTACCGCGTGGAAGCAACAGCCCCAGGTGGACGCCATGTTTTTAGCAACAATGCCGCGAATCCTGAAGAGCTGGAAAATGTTTTTGGCAAAGAGCTGGCTCAAAAGATTATAAATAAAGAGGGGGAACGGGATGAAAGATATGACGCTTCTACTTATGTGAAGCGCCCTACGTTAGTATTGAAAGGCCTTAATCTGAAAACCGGCGGCGAAGGAATGAAGGGATTTTACGACAAGATCATCCCGGACTACCTGAACAAGTTTGGGAAGAAGTTTGGAGCGAAGGCGGGAACAAGCGAAATTGAAATTCCTGGAGTGAATGGAACTGGTGTAACTCGCAAGACCGTTCACAGCATGGAAATCACGGACGAAATGCGCCGCACCGCCCTAGTGGAAGGCTTTCCGCTTTTTCAGGCCGTCCCGCGGGACTATGTGCCTGAAGGCGAGGGAAACCAGGCGCAACCCGCGCCAGCGCCGCGTGGATCCATTAACCTGTATAAGAACGACCAGGGCGCCTTCACGGGTGCCACCATCAATTTGCCGCCTGAAGCAGATCTATCCACCAGGCTGCACGAATTTTCCCATTATTACCTTGAAGTCATGAAGGAGTTGGCCAAGCGCCCGGACGCCAGCCCGGAGCTGCACGCCAACCTGGAGACGCTCAAGAGCTGGGAAAAAGAAAACTTCCTGAAGGACTACGAGCGTGTGACCAGGAAATACGTCAACGGCGCCATTGCGGCCGGCGAGACCACGGGAGCCAGTGAAATCCCGCGCCTGGACGCCAAAGACTTGAGAGACTTTGCCGGCGTGCCCGCGGGCGTCATGACCCCGGAAGGATACAAGAAAATTGCCGATGCCTTGAAAATGTATGTGGAGACCGGCCATATTGAAAGCCGCGTCAAGACCGTGGCCGACAAATTGCGCGACACCATGCTGCACGAATCAATGGCTGAAGGATTTGAAAATTACTGCTTGGAAGGCAAAGCCCCTACGCGAGAGCTTTCCGGCGTATTCAACAAAATCCGCCATTGGATGATGGACGTGTATAAGAGGGCCCAGGCCTATGTGGCGCAGCCTTTGAACGCAGAAGTCCGGGAATTCTTCAACCGCATGATTGCCGGCCGCCAGGCAGTAGACCAAGCCAAGGACAAGCTGGGCCTGCACGCCACCTTCCCCAAGCCGGAAGAGCTGGGCGCAGCGCCGGAGGACGCCGAGGCCTATGCCAAGCTGGTGGATGAAAGTGAAACCGCCACGGCCGACAAGATGGCCAGCCATGCCATTGAAGGCATGCGCGACCAGCAGAGCGAGGAACACGCCCAGGATATGGAGACCAACCGCTTGAAGGCCAGCGAAACCGCGTGCGGCCTGCCTTTCTTGCGTGCCAGGTCCGTGCTGGAGACCGGGAAAATGCCCGACGGCACGGATGCCAGCCCGCGCCTGGCTGGCAAGCTGAACCTTTTTTCTTTGAAGAGGGACTATCCCCAGTATGCCGAACAGCTGGAAAGCCAGGGCGTATTGGACAAAATGACCAGCACGACCGGCGGCCTGCACCCCGACACCGCGGCGCCCCTGTTTGGATTCTCTTCCGGCGACGAAATGTTGCGGGCCATTACCGCACCCCAGGCGGACGTGAAAAAGTGGATTGAGACCCAGGCCCTTCACCTGCAGAATATGAAGGAAGCCATTGCCGGGAAGGACGACCTTTCCGGCCAGGCCATGGATGCCTTGCATACGGACAAAGGCGCCGAGAAATTGCATTTTGAAATGAAAATGATTCGCGAGAACAAGCTGCCGAAACTGAAGCTGGCCGGCCAGGTCAATGATCCGTTGCCAGACCTGCAGAGCTTCAAGGATCAAGCCCGAGACACCATTGACAAGAGCGTTTCAGCCGGCCACCTGGCCGGCGACAAGTCCAACGTTTATTTGAAAGCGCACATGGACGCCGGCCGGCGGAGCATTGAAGCCATCCTGAACGGAGACGGGAAAAAAGCATACGAGGCCAAGAAGCAGCAGCTCATGAATTTTGAACTTTTCCGAGCTGCTTCCACGGCCAAGAAAGACATTGATAAGATCAACGCCATGATGGCCCGCTTTGGCCAGGCGCCCACGCGGGAGCGCCTGGGCAAGGCAGGAACCGGCGAGGATCCTGGCATGGCATACCTGCCGCAGCTGGATGCCTTGCGTGAACGGTTTGGCTGGAAGAAGGCAAAGACCCAAGCACCTGGTGAAAACGTGACCGAGGGCCGACGCACCTTGTATGGCTGGGTGAAAGGCATGGAGGAAAAACTTGGTTGGCCCGTGACCTTTTCAGACAAAGTTATGGATGAAGGCTTCCGCAAACCCTGGAAGGATTTGAGCTACGAGGAGATCAAAGACGTGCGGGATGCTGCCAAGCAGATCAACCATATGGCCGGCGCCGCCAGCAGGCTTATGAAGTCCAACGCCTACGATACCGTGGAAAGCGCCCGCGCCGCGGTTCTGGATCAGCTGGGCAAGAACTTTGATTTGACCAAGGCGAAGCCCAAGTATAGCGAGAACTGGAAAGACAAGATCCTGCAGTTTGGCCGCGGCGCCATTGCGGCTCATACCCGGCCGGAATTCCTTTTCAATTATCTGGACGGCAATGAAGCCCAGGGCCCAATGTGGAAGATGTTTTTTGATCCCATGAATAAGGCCGAGGAAAACGAGAAGACCCGCAATCACGCCAGCACCCTGGCCCTGAACGAAATTTTCAACCACTACACTTCCAAGGAACGGGCCGAATGGCACAGCAAGAGCATTTACATTCCAGAAATCGACAACAGTTTGACCATGGCCAACATCATTGCCCTGGGCTTGAACCAGGGCAACAAATACAATCGCGAGGCCGTGCTGGAAGGGGAAGGCTGGAGCCAGGAGCAAGCGGAGGCTTGCCTGAAGCATTTAAGCCAAAAAGACTGGGATACCATCAGCCAGATATGGAGGCACTTTGACAGCTACTGGCCGGACATTGCGGCCCAGGAGCAAGCCATCAAAGGCGTAGTGCCCCAGCGCGTGATAAGTGACAAGGTGCATACGCCTTTTGGAGACATTGAAGGTGGATATTATCCCGTATTTTTTGACGGGAAGCGCAGCTGGAAACAGTCGCAGCTGAACGAAAAAGCGGACGCAAAAGATATGTTTGGTGGAGACTGGGCCGGTGCTCAGACCAGGCACGGCCATACCATTGAACGCAAGAACACCGGCGGAAAGCCCATCCTTTTGGAATTGTCCGGCGTGACAAACCACATTGCCGGCGTCAATCATGACCTGGCCTATAGGCGCACTATTATGGACTTGAACCGCCTGGCCAATGATGCCGAGATCCGGGATTCAATCGAGCGGGCCGCGGGCCGGGAAATGGCCAGCCAGATCAACCCGTGGTTGAAAGCCGTGGCCGGCGACCGCGGCACCAGTATGGGGAGCATGCTGGAAGGCCTCCTGAACAATGTGCGCGGTGGCGTGACCGTGGCCCAGCTGGGTCTGCATTTGTCCACGGCATTGAAGCACACCGGAAACCTGGTTAGTTCAGTAAACGAGCTGGGCCCGAAATACTGGGCCGCGGGCCTGAAGGACGCCTGGGCCAGGCCGGACCAGGTGATGAAGAATTGGGAATTTATTACCAGCCGCAGCCCGAGCATGAAGGAACGTGCCGACGACTTTGACCGCGACGTGAAGGAGACCGGCCGGCGCCTGGGTATCACGGGCGTTACTAGCGACCTTATCCCGAAGGTGCTGCCGGAACCCGTTACCAAATTCATGATGGGATACCTTTCCGCCACCGATAAATTCACGGCTATGCCAATGTGGTTTGGAGCGTATCGGAAAGCCATGGAAGGTGGCCACCAGAACATTACCGCCGGCGACGAGAAGGCGGCCGTGGACTACGCTGACCAGGTGGTGCGGGACTTCAAAGGATCCGGCGCCACCAAGGACTTGGCAGCCATCCAGCGCGGCAATGCCCTGGGCAAGCTTTTCACCATGTTTTATTCCCAGCTTTCCGTGCAGTTTAACCAGTATGAGAAGATTGCCCACCAGGCGCACTTCAATAAGGCCGCGGGTATGGGAACGGCCGAGAACATGGCCAGGACTTTGAACGCCTACGCCATCCAAATTCTGCCGGCCGTGGCAGTTATGGCCATGATTGGGCATGGGCCACACATCAGCGAGGACGATGAGAACGAGGACAAGGTGAAGAAAAGCGCCAAGTGGCTGGCCTTGACCGCCCTGGACGATGTGGCCGGAAGCGCGATAGGTTTGCGAGATGTGGCCCACGGGATGATCCAGCACTGGGAAACCGGCCGCAAGGCGGACTACCAGGCCAGCCCCGCCTTTTCCGTGGTGCAAAATGCAGAGCAAGCCGTGACCGGCCGCGGCCGCGCCCAGCGCAATGCCATCATCAATCTGGGCGGAGCTTTGACCGGATTGCCCACCGCGGAGGCCATGAAAGCTTCCCAGCGGTTCTATGACTGGGCCACCGGCGAAAACGTGCCAGACAACGCCTTCAAAGGCGTATACGAGGCCCTGGTATCTGGAGAGCCGCGGGAGTAAAAAGGGATTGAAAAGAAGTCCTGAAAAGCGTATAAGTTAGGCATTGACGCAGGGCACTTTTGAGGCACCTAAAAAAAAGAGGTATGTATGGGTTCGTTGGTAATGCCGTTTAAGTGGGTGATGGATCAATGCCGAAAGCTTGGCTATATCCCCGGATCCATTGGAAACGTGGAGATTCAGGGAGACTTCCGGCGGAAATTGGAATTGAGCACCAAAAAAGAAATGGAACTGCAAGCCCAGCCGCTTTGCTTTTTTGTGTGCGTGCGAAGCGGCAACATGCTTTCAAACAAAGAAATGAACCTGGATAAATTTGAAAATCTTAGGTGGATCCCGGTGCCAGAATCAATGATATCCCGCCTGGGCAAAGCCAACCCGAGTTATCGGGCCAAGTGGGCCCGGTGGATGATTAACACCTTATTGCCGCGCCTGAAGGCGGAGGGAAGGATCCAAGAAATCGAAGCCGAGGCCGTTAAATTCTAGGGGATCCCCATGACCGTGCCAGCCGTCAACCCGGTAAACCGTTATACTGGGAATAATACCAGCGCCACCTACGCCTTCCAGTTTTTGCTTCCGGATCCGGCGCAGCTCTTGGTGATGAAGTATGATCCTAGCGCCGGCACTTTCGTGCCCCTGGCTTTGAATACGGATTACACCATTGCCGCGGCCGGCATTAATAATCCGGCCGGCGGCAATATTGTCCTTTCCGCCGGGAACCTGGCCGCCGGCGTGCAGCTGGTTTTGATACGCGCCATTCCAGCAGATCAAAATACCAGCATCAGAAGCCAAGGGGATTTTTTCCCTTACGTCCATGAAAACCAGTTTGACCGCCAGGTGATGCAGCTGCAGCAGGCTCTTGAAGCCTTGAGCCGGTGCATCCAAATCCCGCCAAACATTGACCCCGTAGGATTCAGCACTCAACTCCCCCCAAACACTGATGGCCTGGGAGGACAGTTTTTAATTGTCAATGCGGACGGGTCCGGAATTTCCACAATTTCCGCACCGGGTGGATTTTTGAAAAACACATTTGTGAGCGCTGGAGATACTTACCAGCTGGCCACAACCGATGATGTGCTTTTTGTTGATTCAACCGGATCCCCCACCACGCTGCTATTGCCTGATGCCACCACGTGTGCGGGGGAGCTTTTCAGGATTAAGCGCACCACCCCCGCGGGCGGCAGTGCCCACGTCATTACAGTCACGCCTTTTGGATCCCAAACCGTGGATGCGGCAGCTGGCAGTTTCAATCTTAACGGGGTCAATACTTTTTTGACTTTGGAAAGCGATGGATCCAACTGGTGGAAATTCTGATTTTCCTTTCTTTCTTTTGAGGCTGAAATGAAAAAATGGGTGGCTGGAATTTTTCTTTTGTTCATGGGGGTGGGCCAGCTGCATGCCTATACCATGACCAAGACCGTGACACCAAATTGGTCTAGGACGCCGACCTATACCAGCACTCCTACCAACACGGCTACCTTCAGCCCAACCATCAGTCCCAGCTGGACGCCCACATACACGCCCACGGTATCGCCTTCAATTACCCAGACCTTCAGCAAAACCTACACCCCCACGGCCAGCCCCACCCCCACGCCCACAGCCTCGCCCACGGCCACCAGGACTTCAACCATTACCATGACGAGCACGTTCACGCCCACGGCCAGCCCCACGCTTACGCCCGCGGGTTATCCCATTGTTGTGGCCGGCCGGGCTACCGTGGTGGCCACCAGCAGCACCGCCACCTGGATCAATGGAACATACACGGCGCAATATGCTGGACCTAATATTTTGCATTGTTTCAGTGAGGCCGGAGGCATGAGTTTTCTGGAGATTCCCGACACCACCGGATCTAGGCCAAGTAGTATTTTAGGACTTGGACAAACATGGTCCAACTCCTGGAAATTTTGTGAGCCGCCTTCAAGCCAAGGGATGTATTACGGGCTTCAAGGTTTAACTGGGCCGGTGACTGTAATTGACAGTTACCAATACCTATCTGGCCAGGCCAAGCCTATTCTTTGGCCCTAAATAGCTGGAGCTATTGATGAAATTTTGGGGAGCACTTGTTTTAGTTTTTATGGCCTCCTGGGCGTGCGCGGATTCCCCAACCGCTACGCCCACCTGGACGCCAACCATTACCAAAACAAACACCTTTTCCCCGACCTTAACATTTACAAAAACCATTACCAAAACTTTTACGTTCAGCCCGACAATTAGCAAAACATTCACCTACAGCCCAACCCGGAGCCCAACGCCGACCTGGAGCCCAACCCGGAGCCCAACCCCTAGCCGGACGCTCACCTGCAGTCCCACGCCGACCTGGACATTGACCTGCAGCCCCACGCCGACCTGGACATTGACCTGCAGCCCCACATTAACGCAAAGCCCCACAGCCACCCGGACGACGGTTTACACTTTGCCGGGCAGCGTAACGCTTAAAATTTCACGCAGTTTATACTGCTTTCCTTAGAGGATACTTTGAAACGAATCCTAAACTTGATCCCGCCTGAATTGCGGTGCCTTATATTTTTGGCTTTGGCGTATGCCTTTGGATTCCTGTTGTCGAGCGTGGCGGGGGCGAACATTGTCTACGGCCCAGAGAACTTTAATTACGCTATTTCAAGTTTGATTAACGTGAACGGGGCAAATTACACTATTGGAGGAGCCGGGGCCATTGGTGTTCAAGCTGGTTTGGGAGGCAAGGCCGCAACATGCAGCAACGGGGCCATGACTGGATGCTTTTATAACGGCGCAACGTATAGCTATACAGATTTGAGCGTGACGGCGGGAGACTTTGGTGGAGTCGGGAGTTACCAATATATCGCCGCCCGAGTTAGCGGTGGCATTAATGCAAACGGATTTCCGAACAATGGGTATGTAGCCTCTTTCATCGGGACAACCGGAGTCACCCTCTACAAATATATTGCAGGTGCTCCCACTACGTTAAGTTCGACTACTTGGGGGCCAGCTAGCCCGGCTTTTTATCAGATGCGTTTAGTTTGCAACGGGACTTCCATTTCCTTTTACGGAAACGGTGTCCTTCGAATGGGGCCAATCACGGACGCGGCCTACGCCAACGGAGCGATAGGATTTGGGGGGTCATTTGGATTCAACCAAATTTCGGCCGTGATTGTAGATGATGGTAATATTTTTACGCCAACGCCGACCCCACTTCCCACTTCTACCCCAACCATCACACCAACACCTATTTTTATGGCTAAATTTACCCCGTACGTGACTCCTATTCTCGCTCCGGTAGCGACATGGGAGATGGGGGATGTGGCCACGCTGTCTGTGATCAATGACAACGGGACATTGCGCGGAGCCTACTGGGCCGGTGGTTATTCGAGCGGGGCGGGGTCAATTAATATTGCAACCTCAACGGATGGTTATACCTGGACGCGAATAGGGGCAAATCCCATTTTGGGAAATGGGGCTGGTGGTGAAAGCGGAAATGCAGAACGTCCACTGCTCCTCAAATCCGGCTCAGAATATCGGATTTACTATCAAGATGTATCGAACAATATTGCTCTGGCAACGTCCAGCGACGCGGCGACGTGGGCAAAATACGGAACCGTTATTTCTTCTGGAACTGTTGGCCCGCTCAACTCAGCAGGGGCCTACTACAACGGAAGCACCTGGCTGATCTCTGCCCAATATGATCACGATTATCTGTTTTCCAGCGTAGATGGAAAAACTGGATTTTCACTGGTGCGGGGCCTGACCGATTTGACGCAGCCCGGAGCTGTGGCAGGATATTCCGGGCGTTCCTTTTTCGTCCCTCGCTCCGGCACTATCGGAGGCATGATTCAAGATTTCTACAGTTCGAACACGCCTGGCGGAATTAACAATCTCTACCACGCCCTGGCCCAGGACAACAATTTGAGCTATTTCAACATCGACCAGACCAGCATCCTCACCTACGCGGCCGTAGCGGCGGCGGGAGGCGGGCTTGCGACACCGGACGGGCTGACCAATCCAAGCCTGGTGGAATTCAATGGCAAAGTTTTCATGTATTACAGCGTTTTTTCAAATACAATTTCTCAACATAAAATAGGCTTGGCTGTCTACAACGGGAACATGCCGCAACTTTTCCAAGCGCTCTCCGCTTCTGGAAAATCTTACAAAATTAGAATTTATGATCCGACTTCCCCGCGCTTGGATAAATAATGCCCACACCCATGCAACTGGGACCTGCAGCACCATCAAGTTTTTTCCAAGCATGGATGGCCTGGGCCGCGGCCGGCGCCGGCGCCAGCGCTGCCTTGGTGCCTTTGATAAAACCAATCATGCGGGTCCTGGTGGCTTGGTTTGATTTTAAGGGCCGGCGAGAAGCCAAGGCCATGGGCCAGACAGACAGATGCGAAATAAATCACGAAAAGGTGGATGAAGAGATTCAACATTTGAAAGACCACAAAGTTTCAAAAGGGGAATTTAAGTTATTCGAGACCCGCGTGCTGGAAGCCATGCACGTCAACCAGGCGGAAACCGCCAAGCTTTTAAATTCATTCAAGGAGGACAATGACCGAAAACTAAGCCGGATTAGCCGGCGCGTTGATATGCTCTATCTTATTGCGGCCGGCACGCCCGCGGCCGTGGTGATGCAGGAAAATGCCAATTTAGGCGAATCAGATTTTTAGGCACCGAGCTGGAGATCGTCATGCTAAAAAGAGTGGTAGACGTATCGAAATGGCAAGGCACCATCCCCTGGCCGAAATTCCTTGATGCAGCACTGGCCGGCGTATACATCAAATCAAGCGAAGGCCTCGCAGTAGACCCCGAATATAGCATAAACTTACTTCAGTGCCGCCAGGTGGCTATGCTGCCAGGCGCCTATCATTTTCTACGGCCCGAAGTGGATCCCATCAAGCAGGCCCAGCTTCTTTTTAATATGGCCCCCAGGATGGATACTGACATGCCGCCGGCCGTGGACGTGGAGCTGGACATGCGGGATGGCCTGGACCAATGGTTGAAGCTTACCAGCCCCCAGGAGCGCCTCGACGTGGTGCATGCTTTCTGCCAGGCCGTGGCCTCGCTCTTCGGCCGCATGCCGCGCGTGTATATTTCCGCCATTTTCGTGGCCAGCCACCTTCCAAAAAATCACGGCCTGGGAATTTATCCCTTGTGGGTGGCCGCGTATCCTTTTAGGGAAGCGCAGAGCTGCAATTTTGTGCCCACCTGGAACCCCGCCTGGCTGCCGGTAGGATGGCAGGATTGGGAGATGTGGCAGTATGGCCAGATCAAGCTGCCGGGTGTAGGGATAGTGGACGCAAGCTTGCTCAAAGATCCGGACCCGAAACCCGCCGCTGGGAGGCCATCATGATTTATTTTGCGGTAATAGTGGCCTGCCTGGCCGCGGCCGCGGCCGGCCGGATCCTTTGGGAAGTGCGCTTGGAGCGGGAAACTTTTCGCACCAATTTCATGCAGATGAATATCCAGTGGCAGCTGCACGTGCGCCAGGTGGAGAATATGGCCATGACCGTGGCCGGCATTGAAGAGATGGTATTACGCCTGGCCCAAAAAATTACAGAACCGCCCGCGGTGCCCACACAGACCTGGGATCTGGTAAAGGATACCCATGCCGATTACGAAAGGGCCTTTAACACGGCGGAAGCTTTTGGCGCGGTATCAGCCTCCATGCTAAGGGCCCACCTGGGTATTGGATACGGTAAGGCCAGGCGCCTGGTGGAAAAATTGATTTTTAATAAAGTAGTATCCGCGAAACAAGACCGCCGCGGTCAAAGGCCCTTGCTGGATAGGGTCAATCAAGGCCATGCGTAAGCAGGCCCAAAAGGAGGAAAGTAACATGGACTTGACGACAACCGCGCAAGCGGCAAATAGCCTGGCCAGCGCCCTGGCCACGGTTATCAATACGCCCTGGGTGATGCTGGTGAAATACCTGGCCCTGGCCCTTGTGGGCCTGGTCCTGGTGCCGACCTTCAAGCAGCATTTGATCGAAATGGCCGACGCTGCTTTCCACCTGCCTAGCTGGGCCAAGCTTATTGCCCCCACGGCACTTTCCACCGTGGCGGGCCTGGTGCTGAAATCCTTTGGCGTGGACAATACCACGGCTCTTTCGGCCGCGGCCATTTTTGCGAGTATGACGCACATCATAAACGAGACCCCCTTGGCCCTGGATTTGGGTGGAAAACAGCCAGCTATCGTTCAGGGGATCCTTCGGGCCGTCCTGGATGCCTCAAAAACAGCCGGAAAGGTAGGGATGCTGGTGTTGGGCCTCCTGGTAGCCAGCGTGGCTTTAAAGGCCGACGTGGTGCCGGCCGCGGCCCCCGTAGCCGGCTGGTGCGCGGGCCCCAGTATTTGGGCCGGATCCGCCCTATACCGCACCACTGGAGGTGGTTTGACGCCGGACCAGAGCGCCGTGGGTGGCGTGCAGTTTGCGGGATACCTGGGAAGCTGGCAGGGCCAGGCATTTGACCCCACTTACACCCTGGGCCTTTTTGTGGGCCTGGATACCGAGGCCGCCAGCAATTACCCGGCCGCGGGCCTTCAAGGTGGCTGGTATATGGCTGGCGTGCCCTTGACTGGTTTTATTGGATGGCGCCTGGACAATCAGAGTGCGGGTGCCCTGGTGGGGGTAGGAACCAGTGTGCAGTTTACCGGGTGGATCCCGTTTCTATACCTAGGCAAACCCGGTAATTAAAAATAATATTCTTGGAAACGCAGGGCCCGGAGAAATCCGGGCCCTTTTTTTGTTGCGTTCTATTCTGTATTGGTGTATATGTTTTATAACTACACCCTAAAGGAGACAAATGGAAAACCCGTGGATCTATGAGGCGGCCTTTGAAGGCAAGGGCGCCGGCCAACCAGGCTGCCAGGAAATTGTCCTGAAGGACGATACCACCAAGATGGTGATTTGCTGGCTTCACTGTATGCCAGGCATGGAAAAGCAAATGCACACCAAGGCCCGGCGCATGGTGGCCGAGCACAACGCCGTGCTGGCCGTGGAGACCGAGACCCTGGAAAAGATTGTCCTGAACTATCACGGCCACCTTCCCACTTTCAAAGGAGAAACTGAAAACTGAGCGAAGCCTAGTGGTGTTCACTTTGTCGTTATTTTTTTGGAGGGAATGATGAAGAAGAAAATGACAGTGCGCCGGCCGCGGCGCCGGATTAGATTCACATCACTTGATTTTGACAGCCTGGCCAGCTATCTGCTTGCCCGGATCCGGGATCTTTTGCCCCGGTGGCTTCCAGGCGGCCGCATGCAAGGACAGGAATTTGTTTGCGCCAGCCTGCAGGGCGGCGCCGGCGGCGACAGCTGCAAGGTAAACACAGCTACGGGACTTTGGGCGGACTTTGCCACCGGGGAAAAAGGTGGCGACATGATAAGCCTATACGCTGCCATCAACCGCCTTAAGCAGGGCGAGGCGGCCAAGGCCCTGGCTACAGACGTGAATTTTAACCTTAAGATGTTTGAGATTATCGGCCCCGTGCCGGTATATCACTACGTGACCCAGCAGCTGATAGACTCGAAGGCCACGCGCAAGCGCATGCGGATCAAGCGCCAGGCCCTGGGCTTGAGCTTACGCGCCGCGGCCGCAGCTGCAGGGTTCAGCCATGGATACCTTTGCGACCTGGAGAACGGAAAGCGCCCCTGGACGGCCAAGAACGCCCAAAAAGTGGTGCATGGATTTTATAAAATTGGAAAGGTGGTGAAACCTTGAAAACCGATTTGAACGCCGCGGAATACGTGGCCCATGTTTTTGGTGGAGTGCGGCCCCTGGCCGCAGTGCTGGGCCTACACTTCAGCACGGTCTCGCATTGGATCAATGGCCAGGGCCCGGACCGGGTAGGGAAGGGGATGGTGCCGGCAAGGTATCAGCAGATGGTGATGGCCAAGGCCAAGGTGATGAAGATCAAGCTTGAAGCCAAGCACCTGATTTATGGTGGAGAAGTAGAAGCCGAGCTGATGCCAAAAACCCGATAACCTTCCTTCAGATACCATATGCCAACCGAACTTGATTTTGACGGCCTGGCTAGCTATCTGCTTGCCCGGATCCGGGATCTTTTGCCCCGGTGGCTTCCAGGCGGCCGCATGCAAGGACAGGAATTTGTTTGCGCCAGCCTGCAGGGCGGCGCCGGCGGCGACAGCTGCAAGGTAAACACAGCTACGGGACTTTGGGCGGACTTTGCCACCTGGGAAAAAGGTGGCGACATGATAAGCCTATACGCTGCCATCAACCGCCTTAAGCAGGGCGAGGCGGCCAAGGCCCTGGCTACAGACGTGAATTTTAACCTTGCGCCTGGCCAAGGATCCACCCAGATGGCCCCAGCGAAGCCCAAAAAGGCCGTGGGGGTGCTAAAAACCCCTCCAGAAGGCACCAAGCCTCCAGTTTTTGGGGAAGCTGCAGGAATTTGGTGTTACCGCACCGACAAAGGCCAGCCAATTTTCTATATAGCTAGATATGAAAAGATGGTGGCCGGCGAGACGATAAAGAACATTATCCCATACAGCTGGGACGGCACGCAGTGGCAGCAGAAACACGTGCCGGCGCCGAGGCCCCTTTACAACCTGGACCAGCTGGCCGAGCACCCGGACTGGCCCGTGCTGGTGGTAGAAGGCGAAAAATGTGCCAAGGCCGCCATGCAGATAGTGGGGGATGGTTATGTGGTGACGACCTGGCCAGGCGGGTCCAACAGCGACGCCCATGCCAATTTCAAGCCCTTGCACGGCCGCGACGTGGTGCTTTGGCCGGACGCGGACAGCCGCCAAAGGTATCCTAAGAGCCATCCCACGGCGCCGGAAGTCCGGAAGCCATACAATGAGCAACCAGGGCCCGCGGTGATGGACAGGATTGCCCGCAGCCTGGCCCCTTATTGCCCCAAGGTGCGGATCATCAACGTCAAGGACTTGTATGACCAGGACGCAGATGGCTGGGACGCGGCCGACGCACTAAAGGCTGGCTGGACGTGGGAGGAATTTTCCGCCTGGGCAAAGCCCAGGCTTGAAGATTTTAAACTACCTTTGCCCGCGCAAGCTGGCCGCGGCGAATTGGTGCAATCCAAGGCCGAGAGCTATCCGCAAGGCGGCCCGGCAGTAACGGTGCTGGAAGATGGCGTGGCCATTGAAATGAGCGTGCGGGCCCTTTGGCAACGGGCCGGCATCAAGGTGCTGCAGAGCGGCAACCCCTTGACCAACATGGATAACCTTTTGCGGATCTTGGCCGCGGCCGGAGATGTGAAGGTATGGTTTGACGACTTCCACAAGCGCATATTCACCACCTGGCAGACCGGCGTGCAGCACGAATGGAGTGACGACGATACGCTGGACTTGATGTTGCGCTTTCAACGGGATTTTGTTTTTGTGAAGGTGACGGCCGAGATGGTGCTGCAGGCAGTTCAATACTTTGCCAAGCGCAACCGCAAGCATGAACCGCGGGACTGGCTCAAAGGCCTTATCTGGGACGGCAAGCACCGCATTGCCAATTTTTTCCATGACTACATGAAGGCCGCTGACAACACCTATACCAAGAGCGCCAGCCAAAATTTCTGGGTGAGTCTCATAGCCCGGATCCAGGTGCCTGGCTGCAAGGTGGACAACATGGTGATTTTGGAAGGCCGCGAAGGTATCCGGAAGTCCAGCGCCCTGGCCGTGATAGGCGGGCCCTGGTATAGCGAAATGATGATTGACCTGAACAACCTGGCCGGCTTCCTGGAGGTCCTGCCAGGCAAACTTATCATTGAAATTTCAGAAATGGACGCCTTCAAAAAGGCGGACGCAACGGCAATTAAGAAGGTGATTACCAACCAGGTGGACAGATACCGGCCGCCCTATGGCCGCCAGGCCGAGGACTTCCCGCGTCAGTGCATTTTTGTTGGCACCACCAACGAGAGCGAGTATTTGCGGGACATGACCGGCAACCGCCGCTTCTGGCCTATCAGTGTAGACACGGTGAACACGGACGCAATCACCCGGGACCGTGACCAGCTTTTTGCCGAGGCAAAATATTTGTTCGACAATGACGTGAAGTGGTATTTCATGCCGGAGGAGGCAACCAAGGAGATGCAGGAAAGCCGGCGAGAACGGGATCCCTGGGAAGATGCCATTGAAGAGTTTCTGGTCAACACAAACACCACCAAGCAGCAGTTTATTGCCGAGGAAGTGCTGCACCTGATGGTCTCGAAAATGACCTGGCAGGAAAGCCGGCGAATCACCAAGATCATGAAGAAGCTTGGCTGGGTTACAAAGGTAGGGCGTGACGCCAACGAGCGGGTGGAACGATACTGGGAACGCATAGCACAAAAAAATCTTTTAGGAAATTGAAAAATTAATTTGACATACTCCGAATAGGTGTATATAATACATATACACCAAGGGAAGCCACCCACTTCGGAGGATACCATGAAGAACAACACCCGCCAGCGTTTGATGAACCTTTACGGCCGCGCCCTAGTGCAGCTTTCCGAAGCCCAGGGTGCTGGCCGGCGCCGTGGTGCGGATCCCTTGACCCCGCGGGCCCAGCACTTCCAGGGCAAGGCGCAGCGGATCCTTTCAATCGTTTCTAATCTGTAATTGAGGCTTATTTGAAACCGATAGCCCTGGATCTTTGTTGCGGAAAAGGTGGCTGGGGAAAGGGCCTCAAGGCTTCGGGCTGGCAGGTCCTAGGGGTGGACATCGAGGACTGGAAGAATCCATGGAGCCGAACAAGCAGGGCATCACAAGACCAATAAGCGCAAGGAGTGGTCTGCCATGGTAGCCATGATCCCCGAGGAACTCAGCACCTGGATAGGACAATGTTTTTACCCACACTAGGAGCCAGCATGAAAGAGCATCCCATATTGTTCAGCGGCCCGATGGTCAAGGCCATCTTGGAAGGCAGGAAAAGTCAGACCCGCCGTGTTATGAAGAATCATCCCGATGGAGTTTGGGGAGTAGATATTTGCGGCGGTGAGGATGGGAAAAATTCAGTGGATACTGGCAAGCCTTGGTGGAAAGTCGGCGGGATTAACGGGCTTCCCAAATGCCCATACGGCCAGCCAGGGGACAGGCTTTGGGTTAGGGAGACGTGGGCACCAGGTATGAATATGCCTCAACCCGCTATTTATCGTGCGGATTGGCCTGGAGATGAAAAAGGAGTTCGCTGGAAACCCTCCATCCACATGCCCCGCTGGGCCAGCCGCATCCTGCTTGAGGTTACGGACGTTCGGGTGCAGAGGGTGCAGGAGATCAGCGAGGAGGATGCCCTGGCTGAGGGAACACGTTGCCATTTGGATATAGAGCCTAAAAATCACCACGACTGTTCTTGGAGCTATAAAGAGCATTTTGAAAAGCTTTGGGACTCCATCAACGCCAAGCGCGGCTATGGCTGGGACGTGAACCCCTGGGTCTGGGCCATCAGCTTCAGGAGGATAAGACCATGAAACCATGCCCGTTTTGCGCTTCAAAGGAAATCAGGGTGGCAACCTTCAAAATAGAAGAGTTTTCAATTAAGTGTTTAAACTGCGGAGCTTCTACTGGGCTTTGGAGCACTGCCGATTCTGCCCTTGAATGTTGGACCGCCCGGCGTGGAGAACAGGTCCTTGAATTGAACGGCGTGGCCAATGTGGTGATGCAGCTGGACGTGATTGAGCACCTGGCCGTGGTGCGCAAAGGTATCGTTCCCTTGCGCCGCGGCCAGGCAGGCGACATGGTGAAGGTGATGGATGTGTTGAACTTGTCCTATGACAAACTAAAGTCCATTCGCAAAGAACTGATGGATTTTTGTGTTTATGCCAGGCAGCTGCCAGACAATCCAACCCGCCGCTGGGCGGAATTCAAGGAAGGAAGGTAAACTCAATGAAATGCAATGAAATTGACACTTTCACGCACGAGCACTCAGCCTGCCAAGAGGCGGTTGAATGGATCAAGAAATCTAAGCTCACCACTTGCGCCAAGACCTGGGCCAAATGCCAGCGAGGGGATTGGATGATTTGGGCCTTGCGCCGGTCTGGCAAGATGGACAAGAACATGGCGGTAAAGATTGCCTGTGAGTGCGCCCTGCATGTCCTTCCGTTGTTCGAGAAGAAATACCCGGATGACAAGCGACCCAGAGTGGCGATTGAAACCGCGTTGGCTTACATCAATGGTAACGCGACGATGGAGCGAGTTATCCAGGCAAAGAAGGATGCTCGGGAGTCGAGATACGCCGCCGCCTACGCCGCCTACGCCGCCGCCGCCGCCCACGCCGCCTACGCCGCCGCCGCCTACGCCGACGCCGCCGCCGCCGCCGTCCGAGCTGCCGCCGCCGCCGCCGCCTACGCCGACGCCGCCGCCGACGCCGCCCGAGCTGCCTACGTCGACCGAGCTGCCGACGCCGCCTA